>ERZ772880.1340-NODE-1340-length-21376-cov-9.558792_pt1 | contig 21376 bp, 12 predicted proteins | sample MGYA00580577_ERZ772880 | MGnify/ENA primary metagenome ERZ772880 (study PRJEB29015, sample SAMEA2737705) | human gut metagenome | biome: human gut; feature: human-associated habitat; material: faeces | place: China | collected 2012 ... | reverse complement strand
TACGAGCCGCCTGCTTACAATAATGACATCACCCTTAGCGGTATCTGCGAAGCATACAGAAACTTTGCCTGCTCAAGAATGCACCTTTATTATGACATAAAAACTATCCGACTTTTCATTGCAGGCATGGCTTCAACAAAGCTCATTATCCTGCAAGGTATCTCTGGTACAGGTAAAACATCATTGCCATATTCATTCGGTAAGTTCTTGCAGAAAGATACCACTATTGCTTCTGTTCAGCCGTCATGGCGTGACAGAACTGAGCTTTTCGGCTACTTCAACGAGTTCACGAAGAACTTTAATGAAACAGAAGTCCTCAAAAGAATTTATTCTTCTGAATACAATGACGATGTAAACTTCATACTCCTCGACGAGATGAACATTGCGAGAGTAGAATATTACTTTGCAGAAATGCTCTCCATTCTTGAAATGCCTGATCCTGCCGAGTGGGAGCTTGATCTTGTTCCTAACGTGTGGAGTACCGACCCTGTTCGCCTTGATAAGGGCAAACTGCGTATTCCGCAGAACATTTGGTATATCGGTACTGCCAACAACGACGATTCCACGTTCACTATCTCAGATAAGGTATACGACCGTGCACAGCCTATCAATCTTGACGCAAAGGGAGTTGCCTTTGACGCACCTGACACGCCGCCTATGAATTTAAGCTTTGAACATCTTGACACACTCTTCAAGGAAGCTTTTCAAATGTATCCTGTTTCACAGGACAGTCTGAAAAAGATCCAGCAGCTTGACTTGTGGGTAATTGAAAAGCTGAGAGTGGCTTTCGGTAACCGTATACTTAAACAGATGAACTTGTTTGTTCCTGTATATGTTGCCTGCGGTGGAGATGAACTTGACGGCATTGACTATGTGCTTGCCACAAAGATATTCAGAAAATTTGAGTCCCTGAACCTTGCGATGCTCAGGGACGAGCTGAAAGAGCTTTGCACCTATATGCAGAAAGTTTTCGGCAGAAACACTATGAAAGAGTCTATCGCATATCTTGAAAGATTGCAAAAGCTGTACTAAAATTTGTACTCATAAACTTTGAGAGGAGGGACGGGCATGAGCGAATACAACGAACAGCGTGCAGCTTTTGACAAAGCTGTAAAGACGTTTGACGGCAATAACAGCTTTGCGGCAGCCCGTGCCTTGCTTCTTTCGGGCGAAAAAACTGTATCTTTTAATCGTAAGATAATCGAGAAGAATATAGATTCGTCCTGGCTCACAGAGATAGAAAAAGCTTTGCCACATATTGATACGGTAATAAGAAATCCAAGAAACACCATTAAAGAAGTGGAAGAGATCGTGCCTATCGCTATGTCAAGGAAGATAACGGTAGAGTCCATAAAACATCTGGGACAGCACACCGATCTTATTCAGGATATCGACAAAAAGACTGGAAAGATAACTCCGTCAAAGATACTCAACATTCATAAAGAGGAAACTCTCGATACATATGAAAATAGATTTGTAAATACCCTTATCGACAGGCTATACATTTTTATAAATATAAGATACAATAAGCTTGTCCAGACCGCAGAGGCGCAGGAGGCTTATTCTTTTAATTACGACACCGTGGCTGACAGCGGCGACGGGAGAAAGGTCAACATTAGTTTTAAGATAGAAACTGTTGACAGTCTTGTCGGCGGCAGCAAGGATACTGACGTTTGGGCAAGGCTTGAAAGGGTCAAAAAGGCTATCGAGGGCTATAAAGGCTCAGTGCTTTGTACCACTCTTGGCAACGCTTTTATCAGACCGCCTGTTATGAGAACAAACGCTATCACTAAAAATGTGGACCTTATGGCGTGTCTTACCCTTTGGCAGTTTATCGAAAGCTACGATAAGGCAGGCTACGAGGTCAACGTTTCTGATACTGCACAAAGACCTGATGATTCTTATATCGAGGATATATATGGTCTGACCGCAATGAACTATATGCTTTTTCGCTCATATACCCATGGGGCAGACAAGTCGGAGGAGCTTAAAACCATAAAGAGCAAGATCCTCGCACCAAAGGTTGTCAGGCGTTTTGATAAGCAGACGTCTGATAAATATGATGTCATAGTTGGCGAGGGTGAACAAAGTAGTGCAAGTAAGACAGATATGGGTATGACTGCCGAAGAGGCAGGAAACCTTGCTGCAGAGCTTGACCGTATAGTTGAGATAGAAAAGCAGTTTCTCAAAGACGAGGAAGACCGTAAGAGGGCTGAGGAGCTTGCGGCTGCAGAAGCTGAAAGAAAGCGTGCCGAGCAGGAGGAACTTGAGCGTCAGCGGCGTGAGGAAGAAGAGCGCATAAGGCTGGAGCATGAGGAAGCTGAACGCAGACGATTGGAGCTTGTCCAAAAACAGCAGGCAGAGCAGGCTGCAAGAGAAAAGGCGGAGCGTGAGGAACGTGAACGCCGTGAAAAAGAGGAAGAGATCAAGCATATCGCAAGACGCAAAAGGCAAATGGAAGAGCGTAAGCGCCGTGAAGAGGAGCAGCGTGTCCGTGAGGAAAGAGCTAGGATCCGAGAGGAGAAAAAGCTCGTCCGCAGCAGCCTTGGATCTGCTATGGATCAGCAGATCAGCACGAATGAAGAAGCCGTGTCTTCAAGCTTTGTGTCAGAGTATGAGTCCTCTGAGATCGCTGCAAAAAAGGCGAAAGAAGCACAACAGCAGCGTGAGCAGGAACGTCGTGAGCGTGAACGTGCTGAGCGTCTTAAAGCTGAACGTGAAAGCTTTGAAAATAAAAATATCAATGAGATATTTAAAGAATATTCCAAAAATCCATATTACATGGCGAAACGTGGCATAACATATGTTCTGGCTCACGCATTTGGGATCATACCTGTTGTGACGGATAATCCGGACTATATCAGGATGTTCAAAGTCAAGAAGGAAAAAGAACTGGCTGAGGCAGAGAGAAAACGTGCAGAGCGTGAAATTGAGATTATCTATGAAAAATATGCTCCGTATCTGAAATATGATGTAAAGAGGCGTATCAAAAACAGGCAGTTTAAAAAGAGAAAACGTCTTGAGCGAAAGAACAGACCGCCAAGACCATATATTCCGCCACAGCGCACCGCTGAGGAGCAAAAGGCTATCGACACTGAAATGAAACGACTCTATAAGGAGTATCATGTTTCAGCAGTTGGCAGAATGGCAAGGCATTTGAAAGAGAAATATAGGAAACAATAACACGGAGGGAGAGTCGTTATCATCGGCAAGGCGTTGAGGATAGTAAAAATAGCTTTGACAATACTTGGCTCTGCTGTGTTTGCGGCACTGCTGAGTGTGACGGTGTACATAATGGTCTGCGGCTGTATCGGCAAAACAGCAAGCATTTTTGGTTACAGTGTACTGAAGGTCGTGAGCGGAAGTATGGAGCCGTCTATACATGAGGGTGACTATATTTACATCAAAAGGACGGATACTGACAGCTTAAAGGCAGGGGATATCATTTCGTTCTACTCTCAAGATGATAGTATTAAAGGCGAGATAAATACTCACAGGATATCTGAGGTTTTGAGCGACGGCACTTTTGTTACTAAAGGCGATGCTAACAAAATAGAGGACAGCGTGACGGTGCAAAAAGTCAGCATTATTGGAAAATACTATGGAAAGCTCAGATTTTTCAAGTGGCTTGGGTCATTTGCATCAACAAAGAAGCTCCTCATACTGTTTGTGATAATCCCAACAGTTTGCATGGCGATGTATGAGGTAAAAACTATCGCTGAGATAAAAATATATTCCCGTGATGAAGCCTTGAAAGCGGCTGAGGCAGAAAAGGAAAAGCTTATGCGTGAGGCTGTTGAAAAGGAAGTTCAGCGGCTGAAAATGCAGGAAAACGAGAAAAAGGAGGCGAACAGCTTTGAATCAGGAAAAGATAATGAAGGCTAAAATGATAACGGCTATCGTTATTTGTATTGCGGCACTTGCAGGGCTGTTCGTTTTTATCGGGCTTTATATGGACAAGTCCGAGGAAGTCAGAAAGACTTACATCGCTAAGTATATGGAAAATCTGTCTGCCGCCTCTGAGGAGATAGACACTTATCTTGAAAGCGGCAAGGATCTTCCAACGAGATACAACATGATACTTTCGGATATGGGTGCGGCAAGGTCGCTGGTGTTTCTTATCGACGATTACACTGATGAGCAGAAAGCAATAAACGAACTGCATTACTGCTTTGTGAAGTATCCCGAACAAATGCAGGGCAAGCTTGAGGACGTAAAAAAAGCACTTGACCATATCACCGAAAATCTTGACAAAGGCTATAGGGAAGTCAACGAGATAGTTGATTCGGTTGATAAAATGGGAAATTAATGCAAGGAGGACAATAACGTGAGCAGTAAAGGGCAGCTTAAAAGAGAAATAAAGAAATGCAGACTTACTATAGAGGAAATAGAGCGTAAGAGATCACGTTCACAATCAGCACTCGTTCAGGCTATTCTTTTGCAGGAAGAGCCTAACGAAATGGACGTTGAGTGGTTCAACAAATACACAGGCGAGATAACCGCTTGCAGAAACCACATGATAGAATTGCAGAAAGAGCTTGACTCGATGAAATAATGGAGGTCGCCAAAGTGGCTGAGCATAAAGTGATAGAGAAAGCAGACAGCGAGGAAGAAAAGAAGAAACGCAAACTGCTTATTATAAAAATAATACCAGTTGCAGTGCTGGCATTTATACTTATTGCGGTCAGTCTGGCTTGGTTTACCATTGATAAAGCCCTTGATCTTGATTCATTTGGAATGAAAAGCGTAGATTCGCCATTTGAACTGAAAACAGTAGGCAGTGCCAATGTGCTTAAAGCTGAGATACTTGACAGCAATGACTACTCTAAGGTGTCTGATGGGAGCAACATCACTTCTGACGAGAACGACAAGATCTACTGGCTTCTTGATGAAGAAAGCGGTATGACGAATGGTATTAATCCTGGTAGTCATGGAAAGCTTACTTTTTATGTTGTCCCGAACCAGTCGGGGGAAATGGAGATACAGTTCAAGTTGAGTATCACGGGGTATGCAGAGAATAAAAACGAAGACGCTGTTTCTTATGAAAAGATTACTGAAGAAGAAGTAACTAGATTTATGAATGGACATATCATGTTTTTTGAGAAATATGATGAGAACAATCACACATATTCCGATTTTCTTCATGATGAAACATTCACAAGGACGCTTAAAGATTGTAAAGTAGACGTTCCGCAGGAAGTGAACGTATATTGGGTGTGGCCGAACACGCTTGGTCAGGTACTAATGAAAAGCACAGATGAAAATCTGACAGAGAAAAATGTGCTGTTTGATGATGACAGTAAAGAACGTTTGAATTTTGCGGAATATATAAAGGGTAATTTAAGCTTGTTCTTGTCAGGTGATGCTGATAAAGAACAGAATAAAACAGTTATTGAGAAAATACTTAATGGTGATAAATACAGCACAGCACAGTTATCATCACTAAGCTCCATGTATAATGACGCTGACGAAAAGATAGGTACAAAGGTGCAATATATCCTTGTTGAACTAAACGTATAGATAAGAATATTAACTTTGCACGGAGGCAGTTGAAAGTGAAAGCTAATAGAAATCAGAAAATTAATAGAATATGCCACAAGCTTTACAGCAAGTATCGCAAGAATGTTATTTCTTTAGTTACCGCTGTCGTATTGCTTGTCACGAGTATGCCGCTTGCAGACATTTCAGGCGTTGTGTCTAAAATGGTATCAACTGTCACCAATGCTATTACGGCTATGGCGGCAGATACATATACTGACATAACTAACGATATCAAAAATGACGTTTTTACGATACAGAATGCAGACGATTTTAAAAAGCTTCTTAATGCAGACCCTGCTGACTATCAGAAAATCACAATATTGTTTTCAAACAACCAATCTCAGTTTAAGGCTTCTGATTTTACAGGAATAGAAAAAGGACTTGGCAATGAAGAATATCCTTTCATGGGAACAGTCAAAGCAAATGAGGGCTCAGCTATTAATCTTCCTATTAATTTTGCTCTGTTTGAATATCTTAGTGACAGTGCAAATTTAGATACTATTATTTTTGCTAGACCGGAAGACAAAAATTCAGCTTTGCTTGCTGAGAATGTTATACATGGCGATGTGGCTTCAGCTAATAAGTGGAAAATAAAAGCTGATCCTGTAGATGATTCAGGTGCTACAAATTATAAATCCTTCACGTCTGTTATAGGCAATATGAAAAATGGAGCAACGGTCGATCTGGATATCACTCTAAGTAATGATGTCAAGGTGGAAGTATCAGGCGGGGATAATGCAGGTCTTGCTTGTGGCTCTATGGACGAAAACACAAGTCTTGCTGTAAGCTTGTCAAGTAATTTGCTTGACGTTTCTGGCAAATCGAACGCAGGTGTATTTGTCGGAAAAATGAGTGCTGGTGCAACACTGAACATTGACAAGTGCGATGCCTTGACAGACGTGAATATATCCGCAAACAACGCAGGCGGACTTGTAGGAAGTGCAGAGAATGCAGAAATAAATGTCGGCGAAGATGTCACCCTTACCATGACCGGAAGCGTTACAGGCTCTGTAACTGCGGGCGGTCTTTTCGGCTCTTATACATACAGTAAAGCCGACGAAAAGACATTTGATATTTCAAAATTCAGTGGTATGAAAATGGCACTTGCTTGTTCATCAGGAGATACCGCTGACAGTGCGGCTGTTGGTTCTGTTTTCGGACTGCTGACAAACAGCGCAGATAGTGTAAAAATTAGTATCACGGGCACCGCTAATGATACTATCACTTCAAACTTCAATGGCACTGTCAGGGCAGGCTTTTATGGTGGTATTGTCGGAAGATATTCTGCCAATGCTCTTGGCTCTGAACTAGCACTAAGTGATATCATTGTAAATGTGACTGGCTTATGCAATGCCCTTGATTTTGGCGGCCTTATTGGTAAGATAGGTGATAACAGCAAGGCTTATGTAAGCGTCAAGAATACCACTATAAGTATTAATAATCCCACATCATCACAAAATAATTATGGCGGACTTGTGGGCTATGCAGATCAGGCTTTTATTGATGTTGGCGGAAAAGTCACAGTTACGGCAAATGATGTTTCTGCAAACCAGAGCGTAGGTGGCATTGTTGGCAAATTTAATAAAAATGGCGTTGTAAGGCTTGGCGGTGAAACAGACCTTTCAGGCTTTTATCCTAAAGACCCTAACAAAAACGGATGTCAGATAGTAGGAAATAGAGGCAATGCTTTGATCTATAGCTTAAGCGGCTGGTCATTTGCAAGGACATCTTCAAAAGTCATAGACAATATGGATTGGGGCGGAGTGCTTCGCCTTAACGATTCCGATCTGCTTGAGAGTGCTGACAGTGTTCTGTCTTTTGATGGATCGGGGCATACTGTTACAATAAATGGATTTTCTAATAATAATATTACCATAAGCAATAGGGCAGATTTTGCCCGTGCGGCTTTGATAATGCAGCATGATAGCAATGATTTTGTTAAGTATAGCGAAAATTCTATAGATAAAACAGCAATACTTAAGGCGAATTTTACTCTTAGTGCAGATGTTGATATAAGCGACACAGGTCTAACCGGCTTTATGCGTGATAATGGTGAGGATAAATTCACAGGCACACTGAATGGCAATAGTCATAAACTTACCATGACAGTGGGAACAGAAAATGATAAGATAGTTTTCCATACTCACAACGGACTTTTTGCAAAGACAAGCAGTGCAAAAATAAGTAATTTAAAGCTTGTTTCAAACTTTAATATTGTTGGTGACAATGTTTCTGGCGGTGATGCTTGTTATATTGGTTCTGTGTCTGCATACAACAGCGGAACTTTGACTATTGACAAAGTGACCGCTGATGTGACCGCATCTCCAAGTGGTGCGTATACTAATTTTGTCGGAGGTCTGGTTGGATATGTTGCTGACGCCACAAGTGAAGTTTCGTTCACTAATTCTGCTGTAACAGCAAATCTTACATACAATAATAGCACAACAAAGGTAGATTGTACTTGTCTTGGCGGAGTTATCGGAATGGTAGGAGCTGTTACATCAAAACCTACAACTGGTATTAAGTTTAATAATGTCACTGTTGACGGAAATATAACTGACAAACACACAGGAAGTAACTCCAGAGTTGGTGGACTCATTGCAGAGGTCGGTGCTAAGGATAATTCAGCTTCTGTTGTACCTAATAAGATATCTATCACCAATGTTAATATTAATGCTTTAACAATAAATTCTAGTGGTAAATCAAATAGCGGTGGATTTTTAGGGCATAACTGGTATAGAGTAGAAATTGATTTGAATAGTTTGAATGTAAACAATTCAAGATTAACAGTGAACAATGGCACAGAACTGGGCGGTCTTGTACTTTCCACAACAGGTTATTGGAGCATAAAAGAGGTTAGCTTTGACGGTGTGACAGTGAAAGCAACAAAATGTATAAATTTCGGCATGCTTGCCTCAACTCTTTTTGGCAGAGATTATGACTCTTATGGCTTTGACTATTTTAAAGGTGAAAATGTCAATAATTACAGAAGCTCACGAGATGCAACTTATTTTGAACTTACTAAACCTAATGGATATAAGATCTCACAAGATACTAAGATAAATATAAGCCCAAGCTATTCGTATTTTGATGAGATAGCTCGTTGTAGTATTTATTATTCTTCTTCAGCTAGTTTTATGTCTAATCGTCAAGCCATAATTTCAATTCCTGCTGTTACAGCGGACGGAGAGCGTTTGCTGTATATGGACGGAAAGAACTGCAATACCTATCAAAATCAAACAACAAATAATGGTGCTGTGTGGAAAAATAATTCTTGGGCAAGATATTATTATAACCTTGATGTATATAAAAACGGTAAAGCCACCACAGGCGGAGCTAAGGCTGTTGAGTGGAGTGCAAAGCTTTTTGCGGCAAATAATATAAAAGCATATATTAATAGCACAAATATAGATTTTCCAACAGATGCAGAAATAGATTTGACAGGATATTCATTTTATCCTGTTGATACAAATGGTTGTAATATAAAATCAAATTCAACTATTACTTTTGAAAATAATGGCTTTAATCAGTCTGAAATGGTATCAAGCAGTAATAGTGATAATTATGCCCGTACAACTGACGGAATAGATGGAACAAATTTAACTAATTACCATAATCAACATTACATGATGCAATGCGGACTTTTCAGAAATGAAAATGGAGCTGTTACCATAAGTGGTAAACTGACTTTTAAGGGAAATATCGGTAAAGTTAATAATGGCTCTGGTGCATTGGTTTGTGGCTCGGTTGCTGACGACACCAATACTTCAAAAAAATCTGTCAAAATTACCGGCAGTATCGTTCTTGATGATCTGTATGTGAATGATACTTCTTTAAGTTTAAATGGTGAAAATTCTTATGCCCCTTTGCTTATAAATAAGATAGGCAACATGACAGAGATCACTATACAGAATGTGTCACAGAAAAAACACAGTATGACTGCTGAGCAATATTACAAAGGCGGTCAGAATTATGCTGCAACAAGCCTTATAGGCAATGTAGGAAGCGAAAAGGGTCAAAATATATCTCTGACTTTCTCAAATATCAAGCTTGACGCAAGTAATGAAAATTCAATTTTCAAAAATGCTACTTTGCTTGAAAGCTTTCAGCATTCTGACGGAGCAGGCTCTTCTGCAATATACAACTATAAATGGGACGACGATTGGGGTACAGACTCAGCTGGCAATATTAAGCATAATGTAACCTACGGAAAAGAAGTGTCTGACACCAAAAAGAATCGTGTAGATAATGTGAGCAGGCAGAATAAGTATCATGGCGATTGGAGTAGAGATGACAGGTATACTTCCCCTGTTCAAAATGACGCAACAGAGGAATATAGCTTTACTGAATACAAGCCATATGTTGCTATATCGTATGATACCACCCAAAACTATGATGAGATAGACGTAAACCTTGAGCGACCATATTTGGACGAGGGTTGCGGAACATACTCTGATCCATATATCCTTGACGCTTCCACACTTGCAGAGGTCGCACGAGTTATCAGTACAGCCGCACCTACAAATGGCTGGGAAGTAAACTATAATGCAAATGTTTCTGCCGATAAATCGACTGTTAATGCTAATAGTGCTTTTTGCAAAGGCACTAATCATAAAACTTATACTTATGATGGAGCAGGCAATTTCGTAAGCGGAAAGGAAAAAGTTTCAAAAGATAACATGATCAAATATCTTTGCGAGGCTTATTACAAGATAAATGATGATATAGTTCTTGGCAGTTCTTTTGCAGGTCTTGGCGGAACATCAAACAGTTACGTTTTCAGGGGCGTTATTGTTGGACAGAAGAAATCCGACGGAACATATCCAACTATCACCAATAATTCTGCAAGCCCTCTCATCAGGTTCAGCAGCGGAAGTGTTGTAAAAGATATCAATATAAAATATACCAAAGAAGTAACGCTTTCAAAAAACAATAATAATAAATTAAACTATAGTACCGGAAAGACGGAGTATTATGGCGGTGTTATGGGCGTTGTGTTCGGTGGAGATAATATCATAGATAATGTCAAGGTAACAAATCCTAATATAACATTTGCAAATAACGATAACAGCAAACAACATCTCATTACTGCAGGCGGATATGTTGGCGCCATAGTTTACGGCGGCGTTATTTTCAGAAATATGGACAACGTTGCCAAAGATAGTGCGCTTACAACCAACAATACTGAGGCAGTGGGTGAAGACGTATATACCAATCTTTTTATCAATCCATATATAGGCAGAGTTGTAAACGGCTTTGCTATCGAAGAGGGAACAACGTTTGGTAAGTCAACTAACCTTAACAATACTAGGAAAAATTATCTCATCACGCAGTTTAAGAGTGAGCTAAGTGATGATGAGAAATTAAATGTTATTGCCGGCACGACCAATACTATTGAAGTACCTAATGCACAAGCGTTGTTTATGCTGTCTATCATATCACAGTCCGGTATGGGATATACAGACCGTAAAAACAATACTTGCGGCTATGGTCACTATACTTTTACCCGAAATGCAGACTATTCAAAAGTTGGCACAGCTACATTGACTTCTGATGATAAAGATTACAAAACTGCGCTCTCAGATTATCAAAGACTTGAAAGGGCTACGGCTACAAGCAAGGAATATGAAAAGAAAAATTCTGTAATGCTAAAAAAATATACAAAGCCAAGTGAAAAAGGTCTTTATGAAGCAAAGTGGGCACACGAATTAAATAAGAACTTTACTGTTGAACTCACAGGAACTGGAACCTATGATCTCACCGAAACAGGTTTTCGTGGTATAAATCAGTTGTTTGATGCAAAGGATAGTAACCTTGGCGACATTAAATGTGATTATACTTTATCTTTGACAACTATCCAGGGAAATGATAAGACTATAAAGCTCGATACAGATATAAAAGCCTATGCTGTGAAAATAACGGATAACAAGAGCGGTAGCACTATTGAATTTCAAGATGTGGATAACTATAAATATCGTACCGCATTTGCCTCTGTAAAAGGAGTTGGGTTGATAAACTGTTCAACGTATGCTTTAACTGTAAATAACCTTAAGCTTTCCGGCAAGATCAGCGTTAAGACGTATAACAACGATGGACAATCGCATGTTAATGAAGACCTTTCTACAGGTGGTATTGTTGGCGGAGTACAGAGTTCTTGCACGTTTAGCGGAATAACATTGACCGATCTTGAAATATATGGCGCATATACTGTGGGAGGACTTATAGGAAAGTCAACAAATGATATCAATATAAGTAACGTTAAGTCTGAAAACAGTGGCGTTTATGTGTATGGCGGATTTGAAACAGGCGGTCTTGTGGGAAATTCTCAGAAAGGCAACGAATTCGCTGTTAAGGATTCTAAGATAAAAATTAATAAAGTTGAATTTGCTAATCTTGATAAAGGCACAAAAACTTGGTTTGGCGTAGGTGGAATCGCAGGCACTGCAAATATCAAAACGACAATAAGCAATGTTCAGCTTACAGCCTATAATGAAGACAGCTTTATCGGTTCAAAAAAAGACAATAAACCCCTTGCAACCCAGACAATGAACGAGGGCGGTCTTATAGGACTGTCTAACGGAGCATGCACAATAACAAAAACAAGCGTCAGCGTCGATGTTTATGGTAGTAATGCCGGTGGATTCGTTGGAATAAACAAAAACCAGTTGTCTATCAATGACTGTTACTATGGAGAAACATCTGAAACATCAGCTTGCGGTGTTTATGGCTATACAAGTTCAGGCGGAATGGTCGGCACACAGAATGCGGCTGTGACCATATCAAAGTCTGCTGTAAAAAATGCAACGATAGGTATACCAGCTGCTAAAACTGATAATGTAGGTATCGGAGGTTATGTTGGCATTAAAACAAGCGGTGATCTGAAGATAACTGATTGTGAAGTCAACAATGTTACTCTGTCAGCAGAAGATAAGTCCAATGGTGCAGGTGCAGGCGGCGTGATCGGTCATAATGACCGTGGCAGCACATATGCTTATGATATTCTCATAAATAAATTAGGCTATGTAAGAGGCAACAACAGCGTGTCTGTTTCTAACTTGATAGGTTGGAACAAGGATAAAAATCTATCATCTAAATTTATTGGAGTATCGGTAAATAACACGGATTGTTTACCTGATATACAGTATAATGCTTCACAGATACCTGCCAGCTTCACCGCAGTTCATGCTGACTATAACGGCGATCAGAATAATACTCAAAATATCGGTGATGGAAGCAGGACACACGTTGATATCTATTCACCTTATGTCAATATAAACCCAAGCGTTACTGTCGGCGGTAAGACTTTCGCAGGCGATCTTGTTGGCGGAAATATGCAGACTATCATCAGTGACGCTGCTTCTTATACGAATGGCACAAAGAAAAAATCCTATGGCATAAACAGTACCATAAAGACATATGCAGAGGATCTGGCTAATTCAAAGCTTACAACATTTCGTCAGGCCTCTGAGCTTGATGTTCAGGAGCTGAATGATCTTCCAGTTTTGCTTATAGATGATAACTCATCGTTGAATATCACACAAATGCTCGCAAAGTATATCTCAGTTCTGACAAATTGTGATGTTTGCGACAGCAGTTCAAATAAGCTGAAAACAACAGATCTTATGAATGTAAGCACAGCAACTTATGTGTATGATAACGATGTTTTGAAAAAATCAGACAAAAGCACTCTTACGTTTAACAGCAAGACAGGATATTTCAAGGTCACAGACGGTCAGTATGACAATGACGGTACAAACAGATTTACTGTCATTACTCTTGATTATATCGACCCAACGGGAAGTGGCAAAACTGCTCTTAGACTTCATATTCCTGTTTTTGTAAGAAAGGTGCTTGATTTCAGCTTCCAATCTTACGTTATCTCAGGCACAGACTATAACCATTCTCACTATACGGATAAAACAAAGCTTGCTTTTGAGAGCTTTGATGCACCTGTTACTACTTATTTTAAGTATTCCTATTACAAATCCGCTAACGAATGGGAAAAAATGCTCAATAACGGTGATAGTCTGCTTTGGAGCTTTGACAAAAAGCTTTATCTTATTGGTGATAATGCCACTGACAGTGGTGTGCTTACCGATGATACAAAGCTAACTCTTGTTGATGCAAATAACAATGACAAGACTTATCATTCTACCGCAAGTGATGCTAAGTTTAATAAAACAACTGGTGAGCTTGACTTGACAAATATAAGTGGCTTTAAACCGGTTACAATGAATGATGTACTGTTAAGATATGCGTCGGTAACAGCTAAAGAATCATCTGACGGAACACTTGTTGAGGCTGCTGATGAAGCTACAGCTACTGTAAAAACAAGCGACGGCAAGTATTATAGACCTGCTGGTGAGAATGAAACAGTCACTTATAAGATAACTGTTTCAGCGAATAGTGATACACCAAAAAATGATAATGACGAAATGATAATAAGCGAGAACTATTATCTCACTATCAATATTCCGGAAACGGGAAGCACAAAAAAAGTCATCAAAAACTTTGTGAATTATTATAGCGGTAATAAGCCAAGAAAACTCAATGGCAATATTCCTACAAACCTTGTCCAAGTGACAAATAGTGACACTGGTGCATATGTTATTGCAAATTTCTTTAAGCAGGAAGTAAGCGTTGTTGCTTATGACCCAGAGGAGATAACAGCGTCAAATAATTTTGTCCGTGCGACAATGACGTCAAAGATAAGCATTGATCCGAGCCTTAGAGATACATTTAATGGCTATAAGAGTGACGATTTCAATATGTATCAGGCTTTTAAATTCTCTATGAAGAGCTTTGATGAAAACGATGCGGGAGCTAATGCAAAGATCATTGCAGGAACTTCGGTGAATGTTGATTACAGCATTTTAAACAGTTCAGACACAGAGTTATCAAACGCAAAAATAAGCAAGACTGAGACACTTTCAGAAGCTAAAGACAGCTATATGCTGATGTATCCCGATTCGGTCTACGATTATATCAATAGTGACACAAATGGTTCTATAACTGTCAAGGCTGATATCAGCTTAACTTATGGTACTGCGGGGATCATAGATCAGTTTCCTGAACGTAAGGACGGGGATACAAAAACCGGTATTGGCGTAAATGCGGCGTCTTATGTTGCATATAGCCAGAACAATATTGAGAACAGCTCTATCTCTGCAAGTGGAGTTATGCCTGCCAGACGCTACTATAGAAAGGCAATGACGGTGGCACAGCTAAACTATAACGTTGCAGAGTCAACGGTTCTTGAGTCGAAGGATTCACCATTTTCGCAGCTTGGTATCAATGCCAAAGATATGACTACAGAAGAAATGGCAATAACAGCAAATGCTATCTATGATCTGTCTGCTTTGAGTCGATCAACAAAGGACAGTGGCAAAAAAATACAGTATACAATGAGGTTGTATGTTAAGGACAATAGTGGCGATTATAAGCAGACAAACGATATTAGCAAATACCTCAGTAGCTTTACTTTGGAAAACGCCACATCAAGCAGTGGTCTGAATGGCAAGGAGTGCGTTTTTACAACTGATTATAATGGCGAAGAACAAAACACAGCCGTTACGAAATTTACAGTAAAAACAGGCAAGGCTTTTGAGGAGCAGGGACTTACCTATGCGAACTATAGAGTTGAGCTTACCGCGGTATTGCTTAATGATAACAACTCAGTTGTTAATGGAACTACCTCAAGCGACTATGTTGTTTACACAAACGCAAAAATAGAAACAGGCTTTATAAATTCATAATAAGCAGGCATTTTCAGGAGAAAATTATGACAAAAAGCATTTTTGGAAAATTCAGAAAATTAGAAAAAAAGAAGAAGCTCCAGCTGGTCATAGCAGTATCCATCTCGGTGGTACTGCTTGTGGCACTGCCTGTTTATGCGTGGTTTACTCACAAACGTTCTATTGCTCTTACAACAAAAATAAATGCCCCTACTCAGCTTTATATCACCGCAGGAAACAAAGAATCTGTGGCAAATCTTGAAATGGCAGATATAGACGTTGAGAACGGCAGTTATAAAGACTTTGTTTTCGGCATAGGCGGGGCAGACGTGCAACAATATCAAATACAGCTTGCACATACAACGAATATCCCTTTTGAGTATGAGATATATCGTGCGAAAAGCGTCAGTGAAACTGAAAAATCAGAAGCTGTCGTTTATGTTTCTGATGAAGAGAATAAAACGTTTTATTACAAAATAGACGGCAATAAGATCTCAGGACATTATCTCAATCAGCAAGGCTCGGAGATACTTGCTAACAGCACACTTCACGAAAAGTCCTATGACACTTATAGCAATGTTCAGAAAAATGCCGAAGCACTTTATTGGCAATCGGATACACTGACGGTAATTGACAATAAAGATCCGTTTTGCGATTATTTTATAATCAGAGTAAAATGGAATGATAAAGTCCAAAACAATAAAGAAACTGATATGGTCTACCTGACAGTTCAGAGAAAGTAATAAATCACAAAATAGAGAGGAGGGTGGCTGTTATGAAAGACCAATTTATAAAAAAGCTTAAAAGATCGTGGCTTGCAATATGGATAGCTTTTGCGGCAGCCGCACTCAGTACTATTGGCGTCCTGGCGGCTTATACCAGCGTTTCAAGTGTAAAGCGAGTTGTATCCACACAAAAGGGAGCTGGTATGCTGTTTTCATCTAATTATCTTACAACAGATGAAAATGATCTTCCAAGGACGATAACTTTTAGCAGTATGGAAAACTCGCCTTGTGTGACAGTCAATGTATGCAACTATCCGCAAACATTGATAAAGCATAATGACAAGGATATCACATACACTTTGAAAGTCGAGCTTGTGGACAGCAACGGAAATGCCGTTACCGGAGAAGAAACTGCAAAATACTCAGTTGAATATAACGGTGAAAAAAAGACTTTTGGAAGCAATTCAAAAATAGAGTTTTCACTTCTGAAACTTATGGCTGACGATTTCAACAAGCATGAATTTGTGCTGACTTTTGATAAGTCACAGCTCACAAAGTCTGACATATACATGAGAGTGACAGCCACTCCTACAAATCAGGCTGAGTTGAAACCGCTCTCCGCAAAGCTTGGCGTTATCTATATAAATAATAACACATCAGCAACATGGACAGGCACATTCATCGACAATGCTACCTCGCCTAAAGATCTTGACGGCTTCAACTACCGCCTGTCAGGCAGTGGCGAGGGGACTGTCACCCTGACTTGGAATACGAACTATGTTGATATCAGCCCATGGTTTAAGAATACTTATGATCTGACTATTTCAAAGGACAGTTCTGGCATAGCCACTGCAACTTTGAAAGTCAATTCTGCCGAGAAAAATCAATATGACATTCAGTTCTATCGAACGAACGGCATTAACAGTGCAGAGCAGTGGTCTGACAGTAATCATACCAATATTACGGTGACTGGTACGGGATTTGTTTCAATGAGTTTCACTCAAAGCACAGCGACTGAAAATTAGAATATGTACAAAAAAACGGACTGCAAACAAAATGCAGTCCGTGTATTTTTTCTGTAGGGGCGAACAGTGTTCGCCCGTTATTATATCCGTGTTATGTTAAGTACGAAAGCTTAGAGTGCAGACTTCAAAGCCTCAGCAAGCTGAGCAGGACATGATGTGCCACGTCCGTTGCAGTCGATACCCTCAAGTCTGTCAATAACGTCTTGAACCTTCATGCCCTCAACAAGCTTTGATACACCCTGTGTGTTGCCGTTACAGCCACCTGTGAAATGCACTTTCTTTACGATACCGTCTTCGACCTCGATATCAATTTTTCTTGAACATACTCCCTTTGGAGTGTAGCTTATCGTTGCCATTTGAAAAACCTCCTAAATTCTTGCTACGCCTGTTTCTCTTGCAGCCTTTGCCACAGCCTCAGCCACAGCGACCGGTACTGACCTGTCAAAAGAGTTCGGCAGAATAAATTCCGCATTGAGCTTGTCCTCAGGCACACAGCCTGCGATAGCCTTTGCGGCAGCCATTTTCATTTCCTCGTTGATGTCAGAAGCCCTTACTGCAAGTGCACCCTTGAAAATGCCAGGGAAAGCGATAACGTTGTTTATCTGGTTAGGGAAGTCTGAACGTCCTGTGCCAACAATAAACGCACCTGCCGCCTTTGCTTCGTCAGGCATTATCTCAGGAGTCGGGTTAGCCATTGCGAAAAGTATAGGCTTATCGTTCATGGACTTGACCATTTCAGCGGTCACAAGCTTTGGCTTGGAAACGCCCACGAAAGCGTCTGCACCCTTGAGTGCGTCGGCAAGAGAGCCGTGGAGCTTGTTCTTGTTTGTGACCTTAGCCATTTCAGCGTGAGCCTCGTTAAGATAATTGTCGCCCTCGCAGATTATGCCCTCACGGTCTACCATGATAAGATTGCCGATACCAAGAGAAAGCAGCAGCTTTCCGATAGCACAGCCAGCTGCACCTGCACCGTTAATTACCAGCGTGATGTCGCTTATCTTCTTGTTTGCTACCTTGCAGGCGTTCATAAGTGCCGCACCGACAACGATAGCAGTTCCGTGCTGGTCGTCATGGAAAACAGGGATATCAACTTTCTCTTTGAGCTTTGCTTCTATTTCAAAACATCTTGGAGCGGCGATATCTTCAAGATTTATACCACCGAAGCTGTCTGATATCATGGCGATGGTGTTTACTATTTCGTCAACGTCATTGGACTTTATGCAAAGCGGAAAAGCGTCAACGTCTGCGAACTCCTTGAAAAGCGCACATTTTCCCTCCATAACAGGCATACCTGCCAGACCGCCAATATTGCCAAGACCAAGCACAGCAGAGCCGTCTGTGATAACAGCCACAAGATTTGCACGTCTTGTAAGCTCATATGAAAGGTCGGGATCTTTCTGTATCTCAAGGCAAGGCTGAGCAACGCCCGGTGTGTAAGCCAGCGTCAAGTCCTTGGCATTGTTTACCTTTGCTCTCGAGCAGACCTCTATCTTGCCTTTCCATTCTCTGTGTTTCTGTAGTGATTCTTCCATTACGTTCATTTTATACAGTCCTCTCTATTACAGCCAAACTAGGCTTTGTTACGCATTAAAGGAACATTACCGCATGATAATGTCCCTTTATTATACCATATTATTTCTCTGTTTTCACAGCCGCTTTGTTAGCTTTTTGTGAATTTATATGAATGAGCTTGAACAGCTTGTCAAGGTTTTCCTTGTCAGTGGTCATGCTGCCGATATGCGTCATTGTTTCGTTATACAGACCGTGGAAGTCAGAGCCACCAGTCACTATCAGGTCATGTTCCTTTGCGATATCCACAAGCTTCTGCTGTTGAGTTGGAGTAGCAGAGTGATGATATGCTTCAATTCCGTCAAGCTTTCCTGCCTCGATAAGTTCAAGGAGCAGCTCGGTGTTGTTGAACATAACAGGGTGTGCCATAACAGCAATGCCCTTTGCGGAATGTATAAGATCAAGCACAAAGTTCACATCAGGATATTCACGGGTCACAAGACATTCGCCGTTTGGATATGCAAAAAGCTTGTCGTTCACAGAGCCGTAAAGTTCTGTTGCATATCCGTAATTTACCAATGCTCTCATGATATGCTGTTTGAAAATGCTTTTAGAGCTTTTCGTGTAGTGCAGTACAGCATCGGCAGGAATAGGATATCTTGCCATTACCTTTTCTATCATTTCCTTTGCACAGTCTTTTCTTATCTGGCATGACTTCAGGCAAAGACCTTCCAGCCTGTCTGGCTTCTGCGGTGCATAGCAAAGAATGTGTACTTTTGAATTGCGCTTCTTGTCCCATGCGGAAAGCTCTACCGCAGGAATGACCTTGACCCCATAACGTTCACCAAGTATTTGCGCTCTGCTTGATGATGAAAGAGTGTCATGGTCTGTTATCGCAAGAAAGTCAAGTCCCATTCTTTTTGCCTGAACAATGACCTCTTCTATACCAAGCGAGCCGTCAGACAGCGTTGTGTGACAATGCAGATCTCCTGTCATACCTTTGTTCCTCCAAATCTATAAAATATATCTGTCATTTTCTGTATATATAGTACAGCCGTTAAATTTGACTAAATAATTATAACATATTTTATATACATTTGCAAGCACTTTTGAACAATTTACACAAAATTTGCACGGAAATTATATTATTTTGTCGTATATGACAAATCCACAGTGTCGAAATAGTGCGATTTAACGAAATATCAGAGCTTATATCCGAAGAATTTTTCGCAAAACCATACGTCTTTAACCTGAAAGCTCTTGCCGTTCAGATATTCAAGTATACCTGCGTCAGTGGTGAATTTAAAGGTGAGCTTGTACGAATAAAGTGCCTGCGTTTTCACATTGTATGCACGATTGACTTTATTTATTCCGTATTTTCCGTCACCGAGAAGTGGATAGCCAATGTGAGCAAGGTGCGCCCTTATCTGATGCGTTCTGCCTGTGACAAGGTCAACTTCGAGAAGTGCAAGATCATCAGCCTTGTTTTCCGCAAGCACACGATAAGAGGTTATCATGGTGCGACTGCCCTCAAATTTCTTGTCAGATACTCTGACAGTTTTTGTGCCTTCATCTTTCTGATGATAAGCCGTGAGCCGAGCAGACTTTTCCTTTGGTATGCCAACGGTCACGCAAAGATAAAGCTTTTCAAGTTCTCTGTCTTTGACTTTCTGATTAAGCACACGCAAACTTTCAGCATTTTTCGCACATATTACGATACCGCCTGTGTTGCGGTCTATTCTGTTGCAAAGGGCAGGAGCGAAAGACAGCTCCTCCTCAGGACGGTATTCACCCTTTTCATAAAGATAGTGCTGTATCCTGTTTATGAGCGTGTCCGCCGAGCCGCTTTCGTCCTCATGTACCACAAGTCCGCACTTTTTGTCGCAAAGGATAATATTCTCGTCCTCGTAAATAATATTCAAAGACGTTGGCGCACTGAGAAAAGCAGGTCTGTCAACAACTTCGCCTTCGAAAAATTCGTCATTGATGTAAAGCTGCATAACGTCACCGCAAGCAAGCCGTGTGGATATCTCACAGCGTTTGCCGTTGACCTTGATACGCTTCAGGCGCAGATATTTGTACAGCAGATTTTTAGGCAGCTTAGGCACAGCCTTTGTGAGAAACTTGTCAACACGCTGACCTGCGTCATTCTGATTTATTATAAATTCTCTCATGCCATACCTCAGAGCTTCACACGAGCGGAGAATCCTCCGTCAATAAGCTCGTCAAGACCCGTGCTGTCAGCACCGCTTTCACGGAGAAGCAGAAGAATTTCTGACATATCGCAGGCTTTGCCTTTACGGCGAGATATCTCCTCTTCACATTTGATAGCATATTGTAAAGGCTTTTTGTCAGCAGGGAAGTTCACATCTGAGCCTTGAGCGATGAGCCATTTGATGAAATCAACGCTGCGTTTGTCGGGCTTGAGAACACCGTCCTGCTCAACAAAGTCAGCACTTTCGATAGCAGTGAGCAAGAAAGTCAGACCGTTGCTGTCAGTGTCGTTGTAGTCCACATCATCAGAGATGAATAAGAATTTAAGCTCTTCCAGTTCACGCTTTGAGAGGGTGTAGTTGTATTCGTCATATGATCTATTCATGTTACGTCCTCCTGAAATTATTACTATAGTGATATTATAACCTAAAGTGTGGGAGAATGCAAGGGGGGGAGCGGTATTAAGTGAGGAGTGAGGAGTGAGGAGTGAGGAATGAGGAGTGAGAAATGAGGAATGAGGAATGAGCAAAGCTGAACAGAGATGTGGACAAGCACCGAGCGTAGCGAGCACTTAAACGCAGGCTCAAGCCCGGCGTTAGAGGGCTTGTGGGTTCTTAGGGCAAAGCCC
>ERZ772880.1339-NODE-1339-length-21396-cov-22.222342_pt1 | contig 21396 bp, 19 predicted proteins | sample MGYA00580577_ERZ772880 | MGnify/ENA primary metagenome ERZ772880 (study PRJEB29015, sample SAMEA2737705) | human gut metagenome | biome: human gut; feature: human-associated habitat; material: faeces | place: China | collected 2012 ... | reverse complement strand
TCCTGGGTCAGCTGGACGTAAGCTTTCTTCCAGCTCTTGCGGCGGCCGGGACGGGCAGCGCCCAGGCGCTTGGCCTTGCCATCATAGTTGATGGTGTTGACCTTGGCCACCTTCACGCCGAAGATCTGCTCCACGGCGTTCTTGATCTCGATCTTACCGGCGGTGGGAGCCACTTCAAAGACGTACTTCTTGTCAGCGGTGGCCTCCATGGAGCGCTCGGTGATGATGGGACGAATAATGATGTCGTAAACGTTAGCCATTACGCAAACACCTCCTCGATTACTGCGAGGGCTTCCTTATCGAGGACCAGATACTTGGCCTTGAGAATGTCGTAGACGTTCATCAGGTTGGCCATGGTGGTCTCGACGCCGGGGATATTGCGGGCGCTCTTGATGACGATCTCGTCCTTGGCGGAGGTAACCACCAGGGATTTGCCGTCGGCCTTCACGGCGGACAGGAACGCGCGGAAGTCCTTGGTCTTGATAGCGTCGAGCGCGATCTTGTCGACAACGACGATCTCGCCCTGGGCTGCCTTGGCGGACAGCACGCTCTTGAGAGCCAGACGCTTGACCTTCTTATTCAGCACATAGCTGTAGCTGCGGGGCTTGGGGGCGAACACGATGCCGCCGTGGGTCCACTGGGGAGCACGGGTAGAACCCTGCCGTGCATGGCCGGTTCCCTTCTGCCTCCAGGGCTTTCTGCCGCCGCCGGAAACCTCAGCGCGGGTCAGAGCGCTCTGCGTGCCCTGACGGCAGTTGGCGAGATGATTTTTGACGACCTCGTGGACAACGCTCATGTTCGGCTCGATACCGAAGATCGCGTCGTTCAGCTCGACGGAACCGACTTCAGCGCCGGTCATGCTGACAACTTTAATCGTAGACATTTATCAAGCACTCCTTTCCTTACATATTTCTGGCGGAAGCCTTCTGCGGGTTGCGGCCGGAAGCCTTCTGCGGGTTCTTGCTGATGTCGGCACCAGCCTGCTTGATCTTGTGGACCTTGACGGTGGTCTTCACGGTGACGAGGCTGCCCTTGGGACCGGGAACCGCGCCGCGGACGACGAGCATGTTGAGCTCGGGGTCGACCTTGACGACCTCAAGGTTCTGGATGGTGACAGTCTCCACACCGTACTGGCCAGGGCCGATCTTGCCCTTGAAGATACGGCTGGGGTCGGTGGTGGAGCCCATGGAACCGGCGTGACGGTGGACAGGGCCGCCGCCGTGGGTCATACGACCGCGGCTGGCGTTCCAGCGCTTGATAACGCCGGTGTAGCCGTGACCCTTGCTCGTACCGGTGACGTCAACGAAGTCGCCGGACTTGAAGGTGTCAGCCTTGATGATGGCGCCGAGCTCGAGCTCGGAAGCGTTGTCAAGGTCAAACTCACGCAGGTACTTCTTGGGGGAAACGCCAGCCTTGTTCAGGTGGCCGAGTTCAGGCTTGGAGAGCTTCGCTTCGCGAATGTCCTCGTAGCCAAGCTGGACAGCCTCATAACCGTCTTTTTCGCTGGTCTTCTTCTGAGTGACCACGCAGGGACCGGCCTCGATAACGGTGACCGGGATCACATGGCCCTTTTCGTCGAAGATCTGAGACATGCCAACTTTTCTGCCGATGATTGCTTTCATGTATGATCCTCCTGTAAAGGTTATTGGTCGGCTTAGTTAGCGGCAACTCCCGCCATTGCTCTGCCGACTTGACCCCGCCCATCTCACGCAAGTCGATGGGCTTTTGGGTAGAGCAACAAAATTTGCTTCAAAAACGACGGCGTCGTTTTTGAGAGGGTTTGCAGCTTGCTGCATGCACTCCTTCGTTCGTACACTTGCAAGCTGAGCGGTGTTTTTCTGACGCACATGTCGTCAGAAAAACGATTTCATTGGTTTCGCGTCTGCGGACGCGAAATTGTGAAATGCTGGATTAGAGCTTGATCTCGATCTCAACGCCGGCGGGAAGCTCGAGACCCATCAGAGCCTCGACCGTCTTGGGGCTGGAGTTGGTGATGTCGATCAGGCGCTTGTGGGTACGGCGCTCAAACTGCTCACGGCTGTCCTTGTACTTATGAACAGCGCGCAGGATGGTGACGACTTCCTTGTCGGTCGGCAGGGGGATCGGGCCGGACACGCGAGCGCCAGTGCGCTTTGCGGTCTCCACGATCTTTGCTGCAGCGGCATCGATCAGGGATGCATCATAGCTCTTCAAACGGATTCTGATTTTTTCTTTGACTGCCATTAGATTCGCCTCCTAAAAATTTGTGTTGCCTTAGGCGGCCGATAAATTACACACGCTTCCGGGTGTTCAATAGTTTCGCATCAGAAAATCCGGTGAACCGCGCACCGCAGTTCCCCCGGAGAAATACATCGCAAAAACTATGGAAATTGGTCCGTGCCGCAGAATGCAGCGCCGTACATATCCCTTCGCATTCGTAATTCTTTCGCCCGGTTCTAAGATCGGACATACTCCGCGGAAAAACCCGTCCGCCCCTATGGGAGCAGCGGCAACCTCCCGCATCAACGCATATCGTGGCTGGTGCCGAACGCCCGTTCTACACCAGCCGTTCGCAGCCAAGAAGTATGATACCACAATATACCGTAAATTGCAAGTGTTTTTTCAGCAAATCGTAAAATATTTTTTGAAAAATTCTGCATTTTGCCGAAATTCATTATCCCGGCCCTTTCCGGCATTTCCTCTTTGGGTGTATCATCTTCTACCGTGGTATATTATACACGTTCCTGCGCAAAAATCAAGGGTCGTTTCACGCATATTTTGCCTGGCATGGTGCATTTTCTGTTGTCTTGGAGTTGTTGAGATTTTTGGCGAAGAAATGTTATCTTTTGGAGCGGTTAGAGTTTCCCGGGAGAGAAACAGCCTGTATCAGGGCATGTTTATATTTTTTCCTATTTAATATATAAGAAACAACGCCTCGGGGCCATTGCTCGCATCGGCCCGCGGGAACTCACTTGCCGCCAAATATCCCACCTCAGCCAAGCCACCATCTAAAAAGTCAGGGCCGTGCTTTTCTGCACAGCCCTGACTTTAACTTATCTTCCTTATGGCAACACCGCACAATTCCCGCCTTACGGCTTAAGCACCGCTCCGGCGGCTGCGGCACGGCATCTGCGTTGCCAAAATGCTCGATAAGACATCCAGTATTATCTGCGCTTTTGGCTTAGCATCTGCCGCACCTCGCTCGCCGTATCGGCACTTAGAATTATGCGGTATTGCCCTTATAATATTATATACGCTTTACTTCGGTGCAATCAATGCGCCGGTGCGGCTGTCGAACCAATACCGGATGCCATCAATCATCACAACGCCTTTCGCCATTGCGCCGGTGATGGGGTCAAAGTAGAAGCGGTCCACGCCCTGGGTATCCCAGCCTTTGATCATGTGGCCGTCTGCATCATAGCGCACCCACTTGCCACCATCGGATTCCTGGTAAACATCTTTGCTCACGGCTTTTTTGCCGTTGTCCACCGCATCCAGCCAATACCAGGCGTCACTGGCAAGATCATAAATTTCCTTGCCGCGGCCCTCGGTCCCCTGGCGAATACCGCCCTCGTACCAGTAATCGCCCACTTCGGTATGCAGCCACTGGCAGTCCAGCATGGTTCCCATGATGGGGTCAAAGCCGTACTGCACATCATCCAGCAGCAAGGCACCCTTGGCCATAGCGCCGGTGATCTGGTCAAAATAGTAGGTGCCGTTTTCGTTCACATCCCAGCCTTTTACCATGTGGCCGTTTTCATCGTAACGCACCCACTTGCCGCCGTTGGATTCCTGATAAACGTCCTTACTGGCTGCCATTGCGCCGTTCTGGATATTATCCAGCCAATACCAGGCATCGCTGGCGGGGTCATAAATCTCTTTACCGCGGTAGCTGGAATCGTATGGATTGTAACCCTGGCGCTTCCAGCTTTCAAACCAGTAGCGCTTGCCGCCCCATTCCAGCCAGAACAGGCCATCCGGGCCGCTGCTGCGGCTGCCATTCACCGTATTAAAGGTAAAGGATGTTCCGCAGATCGTCTGCTTACCATACAGCATTTTGCCGTTGGTCAGGCTGTAAAACACCTGGCGGCCATCCGGCAGCACCACAGGCCCGCGGCACTGGGCACCGGTCTTTTCATCGTAATAGTACCAGCCGCCGTGCTCCAGACATTCGCCAAATGCCATGCAGCCATTTTCATCAAAGTAGCAGAGCCGGTCTTCATCCAGCTGCACCTTGCGGTTTTCCGCGCGGGCTCCGCTATCGTCCGGGTCCAGCCAGTAGCGGCAGCCGGTATCGGGGTCGGTGAACTCCAGACCGCCTTTCTGCAAGCCCTGGCGTTCGCCATCCACATACCAGTAGTGTTTGCCGTTTTCTTCATACCAGCCGTTGCGTGCCTCATCGTCGATTATGACATTCACGGTAGCGGAAGCAGCGCCCGCCCGAACCGTCAAGGTCGTTTCCCCGTTCTGCACGCCAGTCACCACAAAAGTTCCTGCGTAAGTACCAATTTCAGCTTTCGCAACTGTAGGGTCATCCACCGTCACCCGCACGGTATCGCAGGCGCTGGCAGGGGTCAGGCGGAAGGTATACTTTTTGTTCTGCCCTGCCCCCAGTTTAACGGCGTTATCGTTCAAACCGCCAAGGGTCATACCGTCAGCCTGGTTGCCTCGGCGGACAAATTCATCGTCAAACCGCTTTGTCATATACGCCGTACGCTGGGCGATCCAATCCTGCAGTTTGTCAACATCCTGCTGCCAGGTGCCGCTCTCATCCGCACGCGCGGTGCCGGGCTGATCTTTCAGATCCCAGCGGACAAATTCCATCTTGGCGGAGTTTTCCAGCGTGCTGCGGTAATCGTTGCAGGTTTCGCTCCAATTTTCCAGCAGAGGGCGCATGGTGCGCTGGTAGCGCTCCTGCACTACTTCACGGAACTGCTGGCATTTCATCAGCTCAGTGAACCAGGTCAGCGAGATTTCCCCGCGCTGCTGGTCCTGAATGTTCATGGCATAGTCGACATGTGGATCGCTGACGCCATAGCTTTCATCTTCATTGTTCAGGGCGGAGTCATAGTCCCACACGGGGCCCATATGCAGCACATCGTCGGCACCGTCCCGGTAGCAGAAGGTACTGCTTTTGAAGGTATCCCAGTTTTCGACCCATTCCGAAATGAGGTAATAATCCGCAAAGCTCTGTACATCAATTTTGGAGCTGATGATATTCCAATCTTTATCGGATGCGTACAGCACATCTTCAAATTCATCCAGCGCCGTTTCAAAGCCGGACCAGGCTTTCAGGGTGGCAGAGTCCTGCTCGTCCAAGTCATCGGCGGCGGAATCCTTTAAAGTAAAGTGGGTGCCGCTCTGGTTGCCGGTAAACCAGTACTCTTCACCATTATAATAAATGTTGTCCGCTTCAGCCAGGATGCCATCCGCCTGCTCCAGTTCCACGCGGTTGGTGCCCACCTGCACTTTTTCGCACAGCAGGTAGCAGCCCTGATAGCTGCCATCGATCCACACATCCACCCAGCGGCCATCCGGAGCCCATTCGCCCATGGCGTTGGCAAGGTCATACACTGCCTTGTTGCGCATCATGGAAGTATCCTGCCGGTTGGCGATCAGTAGCCAGGTTTTGGCTTTATCCATGCCCAATACCTTGGCTTTGCTGCTGAGCTTGAACTGGTAGGCACGCTTGTCCAGCGTCCAGGTGGTGTTGCCGCGGCCCTTGAACTCAACATCGGTATCGGTCAGGTCGCTCCCGCCTGCCTGGCTGATCGTCACGCTGTTGCCCTTATATTTGACATCCTTGGAGCCAGCCTGGATTTCATCCAGGGTCACACCGTTCAGGGTAAAGGATACGCTGGGCAGCTGGGATTTGTACAATTCCACCCGCGCCGCTTTGCCATCCGTAAAGGTCAGGTTCAGGGTTTCGATGTTGGTAAAATCGCCACTGACAGTGGTTCCGTCCACAGTCAGTCCCTCTGCATCCGCGGCGGCCAGCTCGGCACCAGTTTCAATCGTAAGAGCTGCCATGTCCGTATTGACGGGCAAGAAGAGGCGGTACGCTTCATCAATAAACTGTGCCGTGCAGTCTGCTGCCGTAACGGTCAGTGATGCTGCGGTTTCCCCCGTTGCCACTTCCTGCGCATCAGTCTGCTGATACACCGGTGCTTCTTCTGCTTCGGTCACATCCTGTGCTTCGTCTGCCCATTCTGTGGGGTCGGGCTGGGCTGCGGTTTCCGGCGTGGCCTGTTCCGCCATTGCCGGGAGTGCCGCCCCGCAGGCAAAAGCCGCTGCCAGCAGCAGCGCTGTCATTTGTTTCAACAATCCGTTTTACCCCTTTCCACTTTCCGCATCCAAATGTTTTTTCTTGCATTAACCGTATCAGTTTACCACATCCATCCCAAACTGGCAAGTAATCGCAGGCAAAAATAACGTTCTGGCAAAATAAACCCGACACAAACTCAAAAATTTGTGCCGGGTGCCATTTTGGATTTTATTAAGGTATATCTGAAAACAAAGGAAATAACGGATATTTCGCAAACACAAGCAGGATTTAAGGCATAAAGCCGCAGGAATCCTTTGTGGCTTCCAAGGCTTTTTAACGCAAAATCCGGCTGCGTTTGTAGAAACAGACGATATTTTCGACTTTTCTGATACACCCCAGTTTTACTTTGTTTCTTTTTCCACTGCCGGTTCAAAGCGGTACAGCTGGGCGCTGTAGGGGGCAAGTGTCAGCTTTACGCTGCCGGTGGTTGTTTTGCTGCGCAGGGCTTTGGGGCGGGCGGTCCTGCCGCCAAAGCAGTTCCAATCGCTGTTCAGCAGCGGGGTGATCTTGCCCTTGCCGGGCAGGGTCAGCTCATAGTCTTTCAGCTCGGTATCACCAAAGTTGAACGCCGCAAACACGGTGGCTTCCTGCCCTTTGCGCAGGATGGCGCAGGCATCCAGTTCCGGGTGGTCGCAGTCCAGCCACAGGAAATGGTCCGGGTTGTATTCTCCGCTCCAGAACGCATCATATTCCCGGTACAGTTCGTTCAGGGTGCGGCGGTAGTTGGCAAAGGCCTCGTGGATGGGGTAATCCAGCAGCAGCCAGTCCTGTTCGCGGCTTTCATCGTATTCCCGCAGCTGGCCAAACTCGTTGCCCATAAAGTCCAGCATCTTGCCAGGGTGAATTGCCATATACAGATAGAGCGCACGCCCCTGGGGGAACTTATCCTCATACTCGCCGTACATCTTTTGCAGAATGGTCGCCTTGCCATGAACATTTTCATCATGGCTGAACGGCAGGATGTAATGCTCCCGCCAGAAATACATCATCGAGAAAGTCAGCTTGCCCAGGTTGGATTTGCGTTCTTCCGGTGTTTTTTTGAAGTAGTCCAGCGTATCGTTCATCCAGCCAAGGTCCCACTTGTAGTCAAAGCCCAGGCCGCCGTATTCCACGGGGGCGGTCACTTTTTCAAAGTTGGTGGAATCCTCGGCAATCAGCATGGCGGTGGGGTGGCGCTGCTGCAACCCCTGGTTCATATTCTTCAAGAATTCCAGGGTAGAGCCGTTCACACCGCGGGCGGGGTCGCCCTGCCAGTAGATCAGGCGGCTGACGGCATCCATGCGCAGGCCGTCTGCGTGGAAGGTGCGCAGCCAGTAATCAGCGGCCGACTGCAAAAAGCAGCGGATTTCGCCGCGGGAGTGCATGAAATTGCAGCTGCCCCATTCGCTCTCCCCCACCGCTGCGGCGGGGTATTCGTACAAAGCGGTGCCGTCAAAGCGTTTCAGGCCGTATTCATCCACAGCGAAGTGGACCGGCACAAAGTCAAAGATCACGCCAATGTCCGCCGCGTGGCAGGCATCGATCAGGGTACACAGCTCGTCCGGCGTGCCGTAACGGCTGGTGGGGGCAAAAAAGCCGGTGGTCTGGTAGCCCCAGCTGCCGTCAAAGGGGTATTCGCTCAGCGGCATCAGCTCCAGGTGGGTGTAGCCGTTTTCTTTCAGGTAGGCGGGCAACTGTTTGGCCAGTTCAGAATAAGTATAGGGGGTGCCATCTTCCTTGCAGCGCCAGCTGCCTGCCTGTGCTTCGTAAATGTTCAGCGGAGCATCAAAGTTCTTGCTGCGCTTTGCCATCCAGGCGGAATCCGTCCACTGGCAGGTGGGTGCGCCCCACACAATGCTGCGGCCATCTGGGCGCAGTGTCATGGCCGTACCGTAAGGGTCGCAGTGGTCCACCACACTGCCGTCTGCGCCACACACACGGTATTGGTAGCAGGTGCCGCGCGTTACCCCGGCAGCGTCTGCCTCCCAGCAGCCGGAATAGCTGCGGTGCATCTGCCATTCTGCCCAGCTGCCATCGCTCAGGCCGCTGGTGATAACCTTTACATCCCGTGCAGACGGTGCCCACACAGCAAAGTGGGTCCCGCCCTCATAGGGGTGCGCACCAAAAAAGGTATCCGCGTCAAACTCCCTGCCGGTATAAAACCCCTGAATATTCATAAAGCATATTCCTTCCTTTATATAGTAGCATAATAATGCAGCACCGGCAGCCGCCGGGCCGTGCAGTGGGCATCTATTGTTTCTTTCCAAATTATGTTCTACAAAAAATTATACCATGCCTTGCGGCATGGTACAATTAACAGTTGTTCGACTTTGTGTTCAAAAACTCTGCATCAGATATGCAGCACCATCTTGGCCACGTTGAAGTAGATCAACAGCGTGGTGGTATCCACGATGGTAGTGATCAGGGGCGAAGCCATGACCGCCGGGTCGATCTTGAACTTTTCCGCAATCACCGGCAGCAATACGCCGATCAACTGGGAAAGCAGCACGGTAAAGATCAGGGTGACGCAGACGACCAGCGCCACCGGAGCCGCGATGCGGTCCAGCAGCAGCATTTTGAAAAAGTTGCACACGGCCAGCGTCACGCCGCACATCAGGGCCACGCGGCATTCACGCCAGATAATACGCGGCAGATCGTGGGGGGTAATATCGCCCACCGCCATGCTGCGGATGATGGTGGAGGTACTCTGGCTGCCCGCGTTGCCGCCCGCATCGGTCAGCATAGGGATATAGGCGGTCAGCACAGTAACGGCGGCCAGCGCGCTTTCATACCCGCGGATCACCAGGCTGGAGAAGGTTGCGCTGAGCATCAGGAACAGCAGCCAGGGGATACGGCTTTTGTAAACATCCCGCATGGACTGCTTGAAATATGGCTTATCGCTGGGGGTCATAGCGTTCATCTTCGCGATGTCTTCGCTGGCCTCATCCTGCAAAATACTGATAGCGTCATCAACCGTCAGGATACCAACCAGGCGGTTCTCTTTATCCACCACCGGCAAAGCCAGGTAGCCATACTTTTCAATCAGCTGGGCGGCATCCTCACGGTCAGTGCTGGTTACAACGCTGACCACATTGGGGTTCATCAGCTCTTCAACCGGGCGCTGCTCGTTCTTTTCCAGCACCAGGGCACGCAGGCTGACCACGCCAACCAGGGTACGGTCCTTGCGGGTAACGTAACAGTTGTTGATGGTTTCCTTATCAATGCCGTTCTGGCGGATGGCATCCATGGCGCTGCGCACGGTCCAATCGGGGGCAAGCTCCATGAACTCGGTCGTCATAACGCCGCCGGCGGAATCTTCCGGGTATTTGAGCAGTTCGTTGATCATCTTGCGGGTGTCCGGCTCTGCCTGGGCCAGGATACGCTTGACCACGCTGGCAGGCATTTCCTCCACAAGGTCGGTGGCATCGTCCACGCACAGCTCCTCCACCACGCTCTTCAGCTCGCGGTCAGTCAGGCCGCGGATCAGCGCTTCCTGCGTTTCGGGGCTAAGCTCCGCAAACACATCGGCCGCCAGGTCCTTGGGACACAGACGGAACAGCACCGGCATTTTTTCTTCGGGCAGGTCCTCAAACACGGCGGCAAGATCCGGCGCGTTCATGGTAGACATGACATCACGCAGGCTCTGGTACTTTTTGGCATCGTCAAGGCTGGCCAGCATCTGGCGCAGCACAGCAATGGTGTTGTTTGCCATAAAAAATCCTCCCTGTGCAGCCGTTGTTTCAACGCAGACGCACAAGGAGGGTGAAATCTTTCAAAATGAAGCAAGCGTGCCGTGCGCTAAAAATGCGCACACAAACAGCAAGTGGCTCTGCATAGAGCCACCGCCTGCACCTCTGCACCGAAACAACGGTTGCCATTATATTCAGTTTTACATCGGTTCACAGGACTACCGGGAATCTCCATGCTTAACCACCTGCCTTTTGTGTTGGATTTTTATCATCATGGTTCCATGTTTTGCTGCAAAAGCGCTATGAAACCATTTAAACTTTACCATTCCACCGCGGGTTAGTCAACCCTTTTTGTGTGTTCTATATAAAAAAATAATGTCCGCGGGCTGGTAATTTCTTCCGCAGGAATTTTGGGGGCAACATAGCACAAAAAAGCCCCCGCACCCAATCGGATGCAGGGGCTTGCTTTGGCCAGCTCAGCAATTTTCAGCGCAGGCAAAAACTTCAACTTCCGTGTCAAAGCCATTGACCAGGTTAATGCTGTAAGCGATCTGAGCCATACGTTCCATAAATTTTTTCATAACTGATATACTCCTCTCGGCACGGCAGCTTTCCCGGCTGCGGTGCAGGTGCCGCCCTCTATTGCAGCACCGTCAAGTTTTCTTTCTTGACGGCTCTATCATATCAGTTATGCACAAATAATTTGTTATCTATTTGTGAATTGTGCTGTAAATTCGAGACATTTTCCGGTTTTACAGGTTTCACGGCCCAGTTTTCATCGCTTTTTTGTATATTTTCACCTCGCTGCACACGCCCGCTGCGCATCATTTTTGAATGCAGCAATTAAAAAGGGGCTGCCCCTGCACGGTTCCCCGTGCAAAGACAGCCCCAGTAAAAGCTGTTTTGGTTGATTATGCCATCAGTTCCTTTACGGTTGCAGCGATCTTTTCATCCTTGCAGTCTGCAAAGAAATGCTCGGCAAAATGCTCCCCGGCAAAAGCGCCCTTGACCAGATCGCGATCCAGATCTTTCAGGATATCGCACAGGTCACGGAACGCCACGGAACGCACGCCGTCCAGGATCTTCTTGTTGCGCTGTTCGGGCACAACGCGCTCCTTCGGGTAGCCCTGACCATGGCCAAAGCCGAACAGTTTTTCAAACACATATTCCAGGTTCAGCTCGCCGCCCCAGCCAAAGCCTTTGGCAAACGGCAGGGCAACAGCATTGCCATCGTTCACATGAGCAAAGGTATAGGCATCCACGGGATCTTCCACATGGCCGCAGATCACGCCGGGGAAGCTGTTCAGCGCCAGCATGGCACCCTCGCCGGTGCCGCAGCCGGTGATAACATAATCCGCTGCGCCGGCGTTCAGCAGCACCGCTGCCAGAATGCCGTTCTGCACATAGGTCAGCTGGGCGGCATCATCGGCTGCGTACATACCATAGTTGACAACCTCATGGCCCATCGGCTCCACAACCTTGCGCAGGGTGGCTTCGATCAGGGCGTTCTTGGCGGCCTGGCTGTTTTCATTGATCAGTGCAATTTTCATGGCTTGATTTCTCCTTTTTATTGTATCCTTGAAGGGAGCAGGGTCGTCTGCAGTGGCAATCCCATTTATTACATTACAAGTTCGCGAAAATATTTGGTATTCACCGTCTGATCCGCTTCGGCCAATTTGGCAATGCAGCCATCCAGTGTTTTGGCAATATCGTCCAGCGTATGCCATCTGGCGGCTTCGGGCTTGACGTACTGCTCCAGATATGGGGCAACCTCAGTATGGGAACAAGCGCCTTCGATTAGATAGGCACCGTCCCTGGCTGGCTGGGTCTGCGGGGCATAATCCTCCGTGCTGGCCAGCATCACCAGTTGGAAATCACCCTTGCGGCCGCGGCCGCCCACCAGCAGCCGCACCCCAACTGGGGCACAGGGCGTTTGCTGGGCTGCCTGCTGCAATACCTTGACCGCCTTTTCCAGCGTCATATACTGCACATCGTATTCATCCAATTTATTGATGATCTGGGCTGCTGCCACAGCATCCCCTGCAAAGCCGACCAGCACGTTACGGTTCAGCTTGCGCACTTTGGGCAGTGCATCCGTCAGCACCTTGATTTTGCCGTCTGTGATTGGTTCTTCCACCATGCGGCCATCGCTGACCATGGCACAGAACGCCGTACCACATACTGCAAGAATTGCGCTCATGTTATCGTTCCTTCCTGTTCCGCCGGGTTGTCGGCGGTGTATCTATCTGTATCTTACCATAGTTTTGCCCCAATGGGAAGAGCCGCGCATCAAAAAGCCCAAAAGCCCAAAAGCCCAAAAGCGGCACAAGCCCAAAGCCTGTGCCGCCTGTATTTCTCAAATCTGCCGGATTACTTGTTCACCTTCATCATGTCATCGCCGGGGTTGACATTGCCGGAAGCAACCACATCCACGCTGGCAAAATCATCGGTGTTGGTAACAACGGTGATAACCACCGCCGGGTGGCCCGCTGCCTTGATCTTATTCAGGTCCATCGTCAGCAGCAGCTGGCCCTTGGTGACCTTGCTGCCCAGCTTGACCTTGGATTCAAAGCCGTCGCCTTTCATTTCCACGGTATCTACGCCCACATGGATCAGCACTTCCACGCCGCCGGGGGTGGTAATGCCAAAGGCATGCAGGGTATCCGGTGCCTGGGTGATCTCGCCGTCACAGGGGGCGTACACCTTGCCCTCCGAAGGGTCAATACCGCAGCACTGGCCCAGAATGCCCTGTGCAAACACCTCGTCCGGGATATCTTCCATCTTGACAAAAGCACCAGCTGCATCCGCTGCCAGCACAACCGGGAAGGACGGTGCGGCATCCTTCTTTTTGAACATATCAAACAGTCCCATATGAAAATCTCCTTCTGCTCATGGCTCGCTACGCAGGGCGCGGCAAAGCCGGATTTATGCCTTAATTTATCACGGCGCAGCCGCCGCACGCACAGCGCGCACAGCCTGCCATGTGATATCTGCCATTTCATCTACCGTTTCAGGCTTACCGTTTTGCAGCCACAGGTCAATATTGCCAAAGCACCCCTGAACGGCAAATGCCACCATATAGCGCTGCAGCTGGGTTTCTTTCTCCCGCGGGCGCAGGTAGCCAAGACAACTTTCTTCAATCACGCCTTTCAGCCGGTGCACAAATGCAGTATCCCCATTTGTGCCCAGCAATACACTGCAAATACCATCGTTTTCGTCCAGATAACTGAACAGCGCCCTCAAAGCTTCCGGGGTGGAATCTTCTTCCAGCCGCGGCAGGATATCATCCATCAAAAGCTCCAGCGTGTGGATTTGTTCCCGCTCCACATGGTCCATCAGGTCATAAATATCGGTATAATGGAAATAGAAAGTTCCCCGGCTGACGTTAGCCAGTTCGGTCAGCTCCCGCACGGTGATTTCCCGCACCGGTTTTTGCATCAGCAGCGTGATCAATGCATCGGACAAGCGCTTGCGGGTCAGCCGCACGCTGCGGTTCTCCTCACCCTTGCTGTTCATAAGCGTATGTTCCCTTTCCGGCAGGCACCCACACCGTGCATTCCTGCGCTGGCCGGGCAACTGTTTGGTTAATATCTTAATAGTAAAGCCGCACGGCCTTTTTGTCAAGGAAAAACTGCACTTTTGTATAGATTTGCACCCAAAGAGGATTATGTTTTTGTGCGCAGTATACGATTTTGCTGCTTTTTGCGGTTTGCGGCGCTGTGCCCACGGATTTGTGCTATAATCACAGCAGAATCAAAACCAATCAGGAGATGGATATCGTGACTGTTGACCGCCAAAAGGTTCTGGATGCTTTTGCCGCCTATATCAGACCCTATGATGCGCAGGATCCCAAAGTAAGCCTGAAAATCCACCACACTTACCGTGTGGCCGCCCTGTGTGAGCAGATTGGCCGCAGCATTGCGCTGGAGGGCACTGCGCTGGATCTGGCCTGGCTATGCGGCATGCTGCACGATGTCGGCCGCTTTGAACAGCTGCGCCGTTTTGGCACCTTTGATGACAGCAAGAGCATTGACCACGCCCGCGCCGGGGTGCAGGTATTGTTCGAGCAGGGGCATATCCGGGATTACCTGGACGATGATTCCGAGGATGCCATGCTGCGTACCGCCGTGGAATGGCACAGCGCCTACCGTCTGCCGGGCGGCCTGGACGAGCGCACCGTAATGTACTGCAACATCCTGCGCGATGCCGATAAAATTGACATCCTGCGGGTCAATGTGGAAACCCCGCTGGAGGATATTTATAATGTAACCACAGCAGAACTGCTGGCCTCCCCTGTTACCCCTGCCGTGCAGCAGGCTTTTTATGAGCACCACGCCGTACTGCGCAGCATAAAGCAGCACCCAGTGGACCACGCGGTGGGGCATTCCTCTCTGGTTTATGAACTGGTTTACCCCGAAAGCCGCTGCATCGTGGCAGACCAGGGCTGGCTGTGGAAGCTGATGGACTTTAAGACACACAATCCCGAAACCGCCACTGCCTTTGCCCTGATGCGGGAACACATGCACCAATGGCTGGCAGAGAACACCTGAACCCTTAGGCAACACCGCACAATTCCCGCCTTGCGGCTTAAGCACCGCTCCGGCAGCTGCGGCGCGGGGTGCCGCTCAAAATATCAGGGTTATTCATACACAAAAAACCGCCGCCGGGCGGGCATGAAAGCAGTTCTTGCGGCCCGGCGGCGGTTTTGTTTTGGCGTATTACTTTTTCTTTTTGTGGGGGATATGCACCTCTGGGATGGCCACGTTTTCGTAGTGGATGTTTTCTTTCTCCCCGGTATCCTGTTGAGCGGCCTGCTCATGTGCTACCTTGCCGGTATGTACTTCCGGTACGGCAACATCTTCATTGCCAACATGATAAACCGGTTCCTTTTTCTTACTCCATTTCCAAAACATACAGATGTCTCCTCCAAGTCATCTCTTGATGCTTTTTCATGCCGTGCACTGCTTTGCACAGCGTGGTTCAAATAAAGTTGATAAAAAATGTGGTAACAAGGCTGTTGATAAAATCCGCAAACAAACTGCCGACCAGGGGGATCAGCAGGTATGCCTTAACTGAGGGTGCATATTTTTCGCACAGGGCCTGCATATTGGCCATGGCGTTGGGGGTTGCGCCCATGCCAAAGCCGCACACGCCGGAAGATATCACCGCAGCGTCATAATCACGGCCCATCACGCGGAACACAATAAAGTAGGCAAACACAAACATCAGCAGCGTCTGGCCAGCCAGCAGGATCAGCAGCGGCAGGGCCAGTTCGGCCAGCTGCCACAATTTCAGGGTAATCATGGCGATACCCAGAAACAGCGAAAGGCTGATACCGCCGATATCGTTGATCTCGCCCATATAGATGGTGATTTTTCCGGTATACTCGCCGATATTGCGCATACAGGCGGCCGCAATCATGGCACCGATATAAATTGGGAAGGTCATGCCGGTCAGCGAGAGCAGCTTGGAAACAACGGTTCCTATGCCGATGGCGATGATCAGCTGGAACACCGCGGAAGGATACATGCTGGCGTGGCGTTCGTGCTTAATTTCTTCTTCCACCAGCAGGCTGTCGTCCTCCTGCACCACGGTATCCAGCAGCTTGTGCTTTTCAATCAGGCGGCGGCCAATGGGTCCGCCGATCATGCTGCCTGCAATCAGGCCATAGGTTGCCGCAGCGGTGCACAGCGTGGTTGCACCGGAAATGCCAAAGTCCTCCAGCACAGGGCCAAAAGCGCCCGCTGTGCCGTGGCCGCCAACCATCGAAATGGAACCGGTACAAAGGCCCACCAGCGGGCTGATCCGCATCACGTTGGACAGCCCCACCGCCAAAAAGTTCTGGGCCAGAATCAGCGCAATAACCAGGCTCAGAAACACCAGCATGGATTTGCCGCCGCTTTTGAGCACCTTCAGGTTTGCCTGGAAGCCGACCGAGGTAAAGAAGAATACCATGCAGACTTCTTTCAGGATATCATCAAATGTAAACTCCACAATGCCGGTCACATAGCACACGCAGGTGAACACGGCAAACAGCACGCCGCCCACAACGGGCGCAGGGATGCAGAACTTTTCCAGCAGGCTGCATTTTTTACGCAAAAACTTTCCCAACATCAGTACCACGACCGCAATGGCAAGGGTCTGGTACATATCCAGCTCTATGATCATGCTGCGTCCTCCCCTGCTGCCATGCCGTTCTCCTGATAATACGCCGCCGCACCGGCGTGGACCGGCACCCCAATTTTATCCGCGGGGCCCAGCTCCAAGGGGAGGCCAAGCTCTGCCTGCAGGGTATCCACCCCGTCATACAGCGTCTTGGTCAATGCTTTTACGGTGTTTTCCGAAAGTTCATCACTTGCCAGCAGCACGGCCTTGACCCCAATGGTCGGCACATCCTGGTCCTGGCCATTGTAGCTGCCCGCCGGGATCACGCCCTGGCTGTACGCCGGATAAGCGGCCAGCAGACGGGCCGCTGCGCTGCCATCCACCGGCAGCAAGGCAATGCCGCAGCTGTTGGCCAGTTCTTCAATCATCTCGGTCTTTACGCCGGACGTACAGAACAGCGCGTCGATCTCACCGCTTTGCAGCTGCTTGGCCGCATCGGTGTAGTTCAGGTTGACCTCCTTGACCAGCTTTTCGTCCAGGCCATAAGCCGCCAGAATCTGTTTGGCGTTCTGCTCCGTGCCGGATTCTTCCTCGCCAATGCTGACGGTCTTGCCTTGCAACTCCTCCACGGTGTTGATGCCGGAATCTGCCCGCACAACAATATGGCATTCTTCCTGATACAGTACCGCCACGGTGCTGAAGTTATTTTCTACCTCAGATTCCGCAAAAGCGCCGGTTTGGTTGTAAGCATCCTGGGCCATATCCGCCTGTACCACCGCCATCTGCAGGTACCCGCTGGACAACAGCCGCAGGCTTGCCGCCGAACCGGCGGTTTCACGCACTTCCAACTTCCGACCGCCGTTCTGGGCCTGCAGGGCGGCGTAATCCTCACCAAATACCTGGTACACGCCGCCGGTGCCGGCCACACCCAAACGGATGGTTTTGTCGCTGCACGCAGCCAACAGCAGCACCATCATCAGTGCCGCCGCAAGCGCAAGGGCGATTCTTTTTTTCTTCTTCATCGCTTTCCTCCCCTTATATGGTGCCCCTGTCAGTAGCTTCGAAGCGCTAAAAATTATTGTACCACTTTTCCCCTTACAGAGAATATAGGGGCGCACATTGTGCGCTCCTATGTTCTCTACAGGATAAAGTGCCGTTTTTAACGCCTTAAGCCTGCTGTCGGACCACCGAATCCGCAATCATGTGCCGCACAACACACGCTTACTTCTTTTGTTTTGCCAGCCATTCCACAGCTGACAGGGCTGCAACATTGCCCTGCCCCGCCGCCTTGATGTACTGGTACGGCTTCCCCGCCAGATCGCCGCAGGCAAAGCAGCCCGACAGGTTGGTTGCCATGTTGGCATCCACCCTTACATGTGCCCCCTCCACGGCAAGCCCCGGCACCAACTTGTCCGGTGCAACAGCATCCCGCAATACAAACACACCATCCACCGCATAGGTATTCTGCTCCGTCTGCACGCCTTCGGCATGGGTCTGGCCCAAAATGGCAATGGGACGCTCATTAATGACCTGCACATGGTCGTTCACAGCAACCTCGTGGGGCACAACAGGGAAATACAGCAGCCTGCCCGCAGTTTCTGCCAAAAAGTTCGCTTCCCGGCAGGATTCTGCGTTGTATCCCAGGACTGCAACGGTTTTTCCGGGGTAAAAATGCGCATCGCAGGTTGCACAGTAGCTCACACCGCGGCCTAGCAGCTCATCCTCTTTCGGGAACGTTTTGCCCATCACCACACCGCCCGCCAGGATCACGCTGGATGCTTCCAACATGGCATCCGGCGTCTGGATGCCAAAATAGCCGCCCATGGCATACACCGCCGTGACCTGCTTCTCTGTGATTGGGATTTCCAGCACATCCAGGTGCTTTTTGAACGCCTGGGCCAGCTGGGCACCATCAATATCCGGCAAACCGGGGTAGTTCTGGATTTTATGGGCCTTGGTCAGCTTGCTGCTCAGCTCCCGGCTGCCAAACAGCAGCACTGTTTTGCCACGTACCTTTGCCGTAATGGCCGCCGAAACGCCCGCCGGGCCGGTGCCGATAATTGCAATATCCGCACGTTCCATCGTTCCTCACCTCTCTGTTCTGCCCTATGCAGGGCACAATTCTATTTATAACTATTGTAAATTATACCACCGATAAGCCGCCTGCGTCAATTTATGGGGGAATTTAACAGAGGGAGATAGAACTTTCTCCATACTATGTATAGAAATGCACAACTGGACTAAAAAGCAGAGAGCCATCCCCCGTAAGAGGATAACTCTCTGCTATTTTTGTAAAGCCTTTTCTGCAAGTTTGGTGTCAATGTGGTGTCAAATCAGCCAAGCCAGGTTTATAAAAGGCGTAGAATCAATGCTTTTTAGTCGATGGGCTTCATCGTGGGGAACAGCAGAACATCGCGGATGGAGGCGCTGTCGGTCAGGAGCATGACGAGACGGTCAACGCCGAAGCCGAGGCCGCCCGTGGGGGGCAGGCCGTATTCCAAAGCGGTAACATAGTCGTAATCAACCTGGGCTTTGCAGTTGGGCTCGATGGCCTTGCGCTCAGCAACCTGGCGCTCAAAACGTGCTTTCTGGTCGATGGGGTCATTCAACTCGCTGAATGCGTTGCCATACTCGGTGCAGTCAATGAAATACTCAAACCGCTCAGTAAACGCCGGGTCATCGGGCTTGCGCTTGGCCAGCGGGCTGATTTCGACAGGATAATCATAGATAAAAGTAGGCTGGATGAGCTTATCTTCAACAAATGCATCAAAGAACTCTGCCAGGATCGCACCCTTGGTCGGAACTTCGGGCAGCTCCACATGGTGCTCCTTAGCAGCGGTGATGGCATCCTCATCAGTTTTCCAGTCATTGAAATCAACACCGGAATACTTCTTGACGGCCTCCACCATGGTCAGGCGCTCCCAGTGGCCCAAGTCGATCTGCTTGCCCTGGTAGGTGATCTCCATGCTGCCGCAGACCTTGAGAGCCAGGCGTTTGTAGAGCTCTTCCACCAGATCCATCATGCCGTGGAAATCAGTGAATGCCTGATACAGCTCAATGGTGGTGAATTCGGGGTTATGCTTGGGGTCCATACCCTCGTTGCGGAAGATACGGCCAACCTCATATACACGGTCCATGCCACCCACGATCAGGCGCTTGAGGTAAAGCTCTGTCTCGATGCGCAGCACCATATCCATATCCAGCGTATTGTGATGGGTATAGAAAGGACGGGCAGAAGCGCCGATTTCAAACGGGGTCAGGATGGGGGTATCGACCTCCAAAAAGCCCTTTTCGTCCAGGTAAGCGCGGATCTCTTTCAGGATCTGGCTGCGCTTGACAAAAGTATCCTTGACTTCGGGGTTGACGATCAGGTCAACATAGCGCTGGCGGTAGCGGGCTTCACGGTCAGTCAGGCCATGGAACTTTTCGGGCAGAGGCAGCAAACTCTTGGAAAGCAAGGTCAGCTCATGCACGCGCACGCTCAGTTCGCCCATTTTGGTGCGGAACACTTCGCCGGTGCAGGCAATGATATCGCCCACATCCATCTTTTTGAATGCGGCGTATGCTTCATCGCCCAGCAGATCACGCTTGACGAAGATTTGGATATCACCTTTCGCATCGCGCAGGTGGGCAAAGCTGGCCTTGCCCATAACGCGCTTGGACATCATACGGCCAGCCAGGCTGACCATACGGCCGGTATCTTCCTCAGCGGGCAAATCTTTATATTCTTCTTTCAAATCAGCAGAGAAAGCATCCTGCTTGCATTTGGTGATGGTAAACGGGTCGTGGCCGGCGGCCTTGAGGTCGGCCAGCTTCTGACGCCGTACTGCCGCTTCCGATGCGGCGTTCTGGGGGGCGGACTGCTTGTTCTGTTCCATGGCGCAGGTTCCTTTCCTGTTTTTATATCCGGGGGTGATCAGCGGCTGCGGCTGACACCCAGAATGGTGTATTCCAAAATATTGCCGTTGGGCAGGGTAACGTCAACCTTATCGCCAGCCTTGTGGCCGATGAGGGCAGCGCCGACCGGACTTTCATCGCTGATGCGGCCCTGGTCGATGTCGGCTTCGGTAGAACCGGTGATATCATACTCTTCAGCTTCGTCCGGCTCATCGCCCTCTGCCAGGATGCGCACATGCATACCGATAGAAACGGTATCCAGGCTCAGGTCACTGTCGTCCATGATGCGGGCAATCTTCAGGGTAGCTTCCAGGTCAGCAATGCGGGCTTCAACCACAGCCTGCTCTTCCTTGGCGGCATCGTATTCCGCGTTCTCAGAAAGGTCACCGTAACCACGGGCAACCTTGATCTTTTCAGCAATCTCGGAACGCTTGACAGTTTTCAGGGTGTCCAGTTCTTCTTCCAGCTTTTTATAACCCTCATGGGTAACAACAACTTCTTTGGCCATTGTCAATGTCTCCTTAGCAATTAAAAAGTCGTGCGGCCCGGTGGGAGCCGCACTAGTTTTAATATTTTATCGTTTTTTCCTGTCGCTGTCAAGTAGATTTTAGCGTTGCGGCTCTGTTTTTCCTTTCAGGAAAGCCACACTGCGCCGCTGTTTTTCAAATGGCGGGTTCTGGGGGTTCGACGGTGCAAATTACTGCTTTTGCCATACATTTTCAGCATTTCTGCGCTGTTTTTTGCTTTGTTTTGTCTGAACCATCTGCTTTTTAACCGCTTCATATTGACCATTGGCGTAAAACGTGGTAACATGTAGATGTTATATAGCATGCTGGCGCAGGGATACTGTTGCCGGCGGTTTTGCATGTATGTATGGTTTTTGTGCCCATTGGATATATTATTTTATGCAAAAGGGAGGTTTTGCGCCGTTGAAGCGTTTTTTGTGTGCGGTGATCGTTGCTGCGCTGCTGTTGTTCTGTGTTGCCTGCGGCAGCCATGCGGCCGTCTCCGCTGATTCGATCGCAACTGCCGCACCCACGGCATCCTCATCCCGCAATATTCGCAGCGAACCTATTACCGTAAACAGCACCGTGGCTGACGCTGATACCGTGAACAATGCACAGACCGCAGCCCCCACTACGGAAGCAACCGAAGCTCCTGCGGAAAGTGAGGCCGAAGAGGTGGATACCCCCGCTACCGGGGATTTTCCGGTGCCTTACCTGGCTGCTGTGCTGGGGTTGATTCTGGTTTGTTCCGCGGGCCTGGTTATGCTCAAGCGTATCTGATTTTATTCGTCCATTCCAAAAGGGAGGCCGCGCGGCTTCCCTTTTTTTTACCTTTAGGCAACACCGCACAATTCCCGTCTGACGGCTTAAGCACCGCTCCGACGGCTGCGGCACGGCATCTGCGTTGCCAAAATGC
>ERZ772880.1336-NODE-1336-length-21419-cov-6.142670_pt1 | contig 21419 bp, 15 predicted proteins | sample MGYA00580577_ERZ772880 | MGnify/ENA primary metagenome ERZ772880 (study PRJEB29015, sample SAMEA2737705) | human gut metagenome | biome: human gut; feature: human-associated habitat; material: faeces | place: China | collected 2012 ... | reverse complement strand
GACCCGTGACCTCCGCACTACCAATGCGACGCTCTACCGACTGAGCCACAGCAGCATCATGTTTTCTCAACACCTGTATTACTATACAATAGGATCGTCCGATTGTCAAGCATAAAATCCAAGAAATTTTTGTAATTTTTCAAAATATTTATACTTATTCAACATTTCCGGCGGTTTGAATAACTTTAACCACCTGACAACACCCCCGGATGCGTACAAAATACGCATCCAGGGGTGCTGTTCTTCGGGTCTTCTGGCTACCTGGTGTTCCGCCACCACATCCGTTATGTTCTTCCCGTTTTCGCTTCAACCAGCCTCTCCTTCTTTACATCCGATTCATAATCTTGATGTGTGACTTAAAAAGAGAATAATATTTCATTCCCTTATCCTTGCCATAATGTCCCTGCAATGCTGCTCTTAATGAATTAAGGTTCTTTCTCTTTGTATTTGCTTTATACAAAAACGAAGAAAAATCTTCCGGACAGTCCATTTTCGGATCACTGTAAGCAAATACCGTCTGACAGTAAACATCAAACTTCTCTTCCTCACTGATCGCAGTCTGATTTACACGACAGATTGCATACGCAGAACTGTTTTTTGCCTCCTGATAAAGTTCTTTTCCAATATCTTCACCAAAGAACAATACCAGCGCATTGTGAAAATCTGCAAGCCGATCCTTACTGATGCAGGTAAGCAGACTGCGAATGACATCGTCCTGTTCCTGTGAGATCTCTGTCTTTTCAACTGCTTCCTTACGCGGATCTGTAAATGGCAGTTTCTGATCCGCATTTACAGTTTCATCCGGCCTCATGATTTCATCCGGTATCTCCATCTGGATTTCTCCCGGTTCTGACTGTTCATCTGTTCCTGCAGTTTTTTCCGTCTGTGCCGTTTCTTTTATTTTTGCTGTTTCCACCTGCTCTAGAGTTTCCTCCGGTTCTGCCATTTTATCCGGTTTTCCGGCTTCACCCGGTTCTGCTGTCTCATCCGGTTTTCCGGCTTTTCCCTGCTCCAACACTCCGGTCAGTTCTGCAGGCTCCATCATTTCTGAGGCTTCATTCAGTTTTGAGACTTCATTTAACTCTGAAACTCCATTCAGCTTTTCGGCCTCACCCGGCTCTTCGCTTTTATCCGTTTCTGTCATCTCATTCATCTTTGCTGTCACAATCTCAGCTTCATCTGCCAGACTTCCAGCCACGTCCCCGGCGTTCTTCTCCTCCGCTTCAAAGAAAATTTCTCTTTCTCCATTCGTCTTTGCTTTTTGCTGCAGTCTGCGGTTTAATTCCTTTCCGCTCAAACGCTGCACCGGCATGTTACGCTGTTTCCAGTAGCGTACGGCTGCATCAAATCCGGTATCATTTGAAACGATCACATAGCTGTTTGCCTGATTCTCACACAACAAGTATCCAAGCTGTGTAACAAGCTGGAAATCCAGTGCATTGCTTCCCTCAAAACATTTTATAAACTCTGCTTCTTTCTCCGTCTCCTTCAGTAACCTCACATTTTCGTAATTCATATGCGGACTTTTCTGCGTATAAAATACGATCACTTCCTCATCGGGCTGTGATGCTACCAGTAACGGCACCCATATATCGCCTACATTCTCACTGTCAACCAAATATATTCTTTTCATCTGATCACCGGCTGATTGAAACAGTTTTATTATAACATAAGACGGAATGAAGCCTCCACTCTTTTTTACAAAATATCAATATATTCTCCTGCAAGCGCTTTGTTCATACTGCGCACTGCACAGAATTTTCCACACATGGAACAGGTGTCCTCATGCTCCGGTTTTCTACTGTTCCAGATTGCTTTTGCGGTTTCCGGATCAATCGCACATTCCCACTGCGCATCCCAGTCTAAGACGCGTCTTGCGTCTGCCATCTTATCATCGATCTCTCTCGCACCACGGACTCCTTTTGCGATGTCTGCAGCGTGTGCCGCGATCTTTGATGCAATGATTCCCTGTTTTACATCCTCCACATTTGGAAGTGCCAAGTGTTCTGCCGGTGTGACATAGCATAAAAATGCTGCTCCGTTTTGTGCTGCAATCGCCCCGCCGATTGCGGATGTGATATGGTCATATCCCGGTGCGATATCAGTGACAAGTGGTCCTAACACATAAAATGGTGCTCCCATGCAGATGCTTTGCTGGATCTTCATATTTGCTGCGATCTGATCCATCGGCATATGTCCCGGTCCTTCTACCATGACCTGTACATCTTTCTCCCATGCGCGTTTTGTCAGCTCTCCAAGTCTTACTAACTCTTCGATCTGACAGACATCGGATGCATCTGCGAGACATCCCGGACGGCAGGCATCTCCAAGTGAAATGGTAACATCATGCTCACGGCAGATTTCAAGGATCTCATCATAATATTCATAAAACGGATTTTCCTCCCCCGTCATGCACATCCATGCAAATACAAGGGAACCGCCGCGGGAAACGATGTTCATTTTACGTTTATGTTTCCGGATCTGCTCGATTGTCTTTCTTGTAATTCCGCAGTGCAGTGTCACAAAATCCACACCATCTTCCGCATGCAGACGCACCACATCAATAAAATCTTTTGCGGTCAGTGTCGCAAGATCTCTCTGGTAATGGATCACAGAATCATAGATCGGCACGGTACCGATCATTGCCGGACATTCTGCAGTCAGTTTTCTGCGGAACGGAATCGTATTGCCGTGGGAAGATAAATCCATGATGGCATGTGCACCCATGTTGACAGCCGCCATCACTTTCTCCATCTCCACATCATAATCCTTGCAGTCTCTCGATACACCGAGATTGACATTGATCTTCGTGCGTAACATTGATCCTACACCTTCCGGATCAATGCAGGTGTGATGCTTGTTGGCGCAGATTGCTACTTTTCCCTCTGCTACAAGCGGCATCAGCTCTTCTACGGTCATGCGCTCTTTTTTCGCTACAAGTTCTAATTCTTTGGTCACGATGCCTCTGCGTGCGGCATCCATCTGTGTGGTATACTGTTCCATACGTTTTTCTCCTTTTTCGCATGGGGGACTGCTTGAACCACTGTCTGGCAAACGAATTCTCCACGTCAAAAAATCTCCTGCCGCAAGCGCGACAGGAGATAGCATCTTCCCAATACGCTCCCTACGACAGTATTAACTGACAGGTTCAAAGAGTCAGGTTTTAACCTTCTCAACCGCAATCCCTCCGGGCATTCTCCCGGACATGCAGTCCCTCTGCGTTGTTTTCTATTAAGTTTTATCGACTTGTTCAGTCTAGCCTAATCTGTGACGGTTGTCAATATTTGTACAACAAAAAAGACAGCCACTGCTGTCTTTTTTAGGAGAAGGTATTTTTACTATGGGGTATAGCAAAAACTATATATAATGTATTGGGGGGTTTTTACAGTGATTATAATAGCATGATTTTCTCAATAAGTGTTCACAAATGTTACAATTTTCTCATTTATTTTTTATGCAATATGCACAAGTATTTTTCGTGACTATCTACAAAAAAGAAGGCGAATCTTCTACATCTTCCCTATTTCAGGATTCGTCTCCCGAATTTTTGCTTTAATACGGGAGAGCGCATTATCAATAGATTTTGGTGATTTTCCCATTTTTTCTGCAATCTGCTGATAATGAAATCCCGCAAGATACTGGTCTAATACTTCCCGTTCCATCTTGCTTAAATGCGTCCTGAGCTTCTCCCAGAACTGTGCCACATTTTCCTGATCGATCATCATCTGCTCCGGATTTCCGATTCCGTCCATGGTCAGCGTTTCTGCCAGAGGATATCCGTTTTCACTGTTTTCTGAGTAGAAAGAAACATAGGAATTGAGCGGCGCATGTTTTTTCCGGTTCGACGCCTCAACTGCCTTGTATAACTGTCTCGTAATACACAATTCTGCGAAATGAAAAAAAGATGTTTCTTTCGTATCATCGTAATCTCTGATTGCCTTAAACAGACCGATCATTCCCTCCTGGATCAGATCATCCGTCTCACCGCCAATCAGAAATACTGCATTTGCCTTTTTGCGGACCAGCGGTTTATATTTATCTAAAATGTAATCCATGATCTTTCCGTCCGGATCACCGCTGTTTTTTAATGCCGCAATCAGCTGTTCGTCTGTCAAATCCCGATATGACTCTAACATGTTCCTCCCAAGACTCCTGATACAATATTATCTACCACGGCGTTTTTTTCTACCGTTGCGGTGTTCTCTACCACCTGCGACGTCTTTTATTGCTGCTGTGTTTTTTACCGCTGCGGTGTCTTCTACCGCTGTGGTGTCTTCTACCGCTGCGGTGTCTTCTACCGCATGCGTTGCCGCACAATCTCATAGGCAAGCACACCTGCTGCCACCGATGCGTTCAGGGAATCGATATCCCCCTTCATCGGAATGGATGCCACAAAATCACAGTTCTCGCGCACCAGTCTGCCAACACCCTCGCCTTCACTGCCGATGACAAGACCGATCGGTCCTTTTAAATCCAGATCATACATGCAGGTTCCATCCATGTCCGCACAGACAAACCACATTCCTTTGTCCTTTAACTCTTTCATTGTTGCAGTCAGATTTGTCACCTTTGCAACCGGTGTATAATTGATTGCTCCGGCGGATGTCTTTGCCACAGTTGCCGTCAGACCGACCGCGCGGCGTTTCGGAATAATGACACCATGCGCACCGGCAAGATTTGCCGTACGGATGATAGCGCCAAGGTTATGCGGATCCTCGATATTATCCAGAATGAATAAAAATGGCGGCTCGCCCTTTTCCTCTGCCAATTTTAGCATATCCTCCACTTCGGCATACTCATATGCTGCAGCAACTGCGATCACTCCCTGGTGTTTTTTTGTCTCAGAAAGCTGATCTAAACGCTCTTTTTCCACAAAATGCACGATCGTGTCATGTTTTTTTGCCTCTCTGACAATCGTGCGCACCGGACCATCCTGACAGCCGTCCAACACAAATAATTTGTCAATTGTTTTTCCGGAACGGAATGCCTCTAACACGGCATTGCGTCCCTCTATTTTCAGCTCTTCGTAGCCCATTACTCTCTCCTTTTACATTTTAAGTGCAAGTTCGTCCACACCGGTCTTTACCAGTTCCACCAGACGTTCAAACTCATCTTTTAAATACAGGTATCCCATCAGCGCCTCAAATCCGGTTGCTTTCCGGTAATCAGACATTGTGGCATTTTTTGCCATTGTCGGCGATTTTGCATTCCTTCCACGACGGTACACTTCTGCTTCTTCCTCCGTCAGCATCGGAAGTAATTTTTCAATCATTTCCGCCTGTGTGTGTGCTTTTACGATCTGGCTTGTCCGCTTGTGAAGTTCTCCTGCTCTCGTGTTTCCTTTTCCTACGACAACAGACCGGATCACCAGATCAAATATTCCATCTCCGATATAGGCTAACGTAAGAGGCGAATATGTCCGGATATCCACTTCACTGATTCCGAACTGTTCTTTGATATAAGAGTCTATTCCTTTCTGCATTGGCATTTCCTCTCTCTCACGCTTTGTGCCAGATCACACCTTCTCTGGTATCTTTCAGTACAATGCCTTTTGCAAGCAGTTCATCGCGGATTGCATCTGCTTTTGCAAAATCTTTTGCTTTCTTTGCTTCCTTTCGTTCTTCAATCTTTGCAAGTACATAGCTTTCTAATTCTGCATCGATCTCCTCTTTTGCATCTGCCTGTGCCGTTGTCAGATTTAAGGATAATACTTTATCAAAATCATTGATCAGCGCAAGTTTTGTCTTATCGTTCATATCATCTTTGAGCAGATCATAAATGATCGTGATCGCCATCGATGTATTTAGATCGTTGCTGATCGCATCCTCAAATTTTGCCTTATAAGCATCAAATTTATCCTGCTGTACGGTTCCCTCATCCTTTAATTCTGCGATTCGTTTGGTCAGTTTTTTATAAGCTGCAGCCATATTATCTAATACTTCATAGGAAAACTCCAACGGTTTTCTATAATGGGACTGCAGACAGAACATACGGTATACGATCGGATCATACCCCTTTTCCTGCAGCAGGGATACGGTAAGGAAATCCCCTTTGGACTTACTCATTTTTCCGGATTTATCATTTAAATGCTGTACATGGAACCAGTATTTACACCATGTATGGCCAAGGTAACTCTCTGACTGTGCGATCTCATTGGTATGGTGCGGGAAAATATTGTCTACACCGCCGCAGTGGATATCTACATACTCGCCCAGATGTTTCATACTGATGCATGAGCACTCAATGTGCCATCCCGGATATCCAACGCCCCATGGGCTATCCCATTTAAGCGCCTGATCCTCAAATTTTGACTTTGTAAACCAGAGTACAAAATCATTTTTATTTTTCTTATTTACGTCCTCTTCCACATCGTCGCGTACACCGACTAACAGCTCTTTTTCGCTCTGGGAAGAAAATACATAATAATCGTCTAATTTGGATGTATCAAAATAAACATTTCCGCCTGCTACATAGGCATAGCCTTTCTCAAGCAGCACCTCGATCATATGGATGAACTCCGGAATACAGTTCGTTGCAGGCTCCACAACGTCCGGTGTCTTGATATTTAACTTTTTACAGTCACTAAAGAAAGCGTCTGTATAATATTTTGCGATCTCCATCACTGTTTTGTGCTCTCTTTTTGCACCTTTTAACATTTTATCTTCCCCGGTATCTGCATCGGAAGATAAATGTCCCACATCCGTGATATTCATAACACGTTTTACATCATATCCGACATAGCGGAGTGATTTTTCCAATACATCCTCCATGATGTAACTTCTGAGGTTGCCGATATGTGCAAAATGGTATACGGTCGGTCCACAGGTATACATGCCGATCTTTCCATCCTCATGCGGGATCACCGTTTCTACTTTTCTTGTCAGTGTGTTGTAAAATTGAAATTTATTTTCCATTTAAATAATCCTCCTTGTTTTGCGAAGCAAAATGCGAATCCTCTGATGAGCAGAGGATTTTACTCCTTGTTTTGCGGAGCAAAATGCAATTTATTTTGTTTTTTGTGCATCAGCACTTAAAATCCGGACTGCCTGCTCTAAATCAAGCACACGGTTGACCAGTTCTGCATTTTCCCTCTGCAGCACATTGATGTCCTCTTTGACCGGATCCGGCAGATGGCACTGATCCATATCACTGCGCGGCATCTTCACATTGTCACGTTTTACGATTCTTCCCGGAACACCAACTACGGTACAGTTTGGCGGCACTTCCTCTATGACCACACTTCCCGCTCCGATCTTGGAATTTTCTCCAACGGTGAAGGAACCGATGATCTTTGCACCCGCACTGATCATAACATTATCCCCGATCGTCGGATGACGTTTTCCGGTCTCTTTTCCGGTACCGCCTAGTGTCACACCCTGATACAGAGTAACATTGTCCCCAACGATCGCCGTCTCTCCAATGATCACACCACTTCCGTGATCAATAAAAAATCCTTTCCCGATCGTTGCTCCCGGATGTATCTCAATTCCTGTTTTTCTCGCTGCCCGCTGTGAAATAAATCTCGCCCAGAAGAAATGTCCTTTTAAATACAGCTTATGCGCACGTCTGTAGCTCAACATAACCCGAAAACTCGGATAAAGCAATACCTCCATCGGCGATTTGATCGCCGGGTCCCGCTCCTTTATCACTGTAAATTCTTCCTTAATATGACTGATGATTCCCAAAACTGGCATCCCCTTTCCTTAACCAAATAATAGAATGTACGATCCGCGAACATTCCATTATCATGAAAAACGGATCATTTCATCTCTAAGAGACGAAATGATCCGTGGTTCCACTCTAACTTAAGGATCTTTTGATCCTCACTCAATACACTTAACGCGTGTTACTCGTATCCGGATACTGTACTGGCAGACAAACCGTTTCCCCGGACAGGCTCACGGAGGCACTTCGGAAATCTCTTTCTGAAAACTGCTTGCAGCCGATGGCAGTTTCTCTCTGTCAGCACTCTGATTTCTTACTCTTCCCGCTCAACGCCCTTATCATATTTTTACTGGTAAGTTGATTCGCTTACTCTAGTTTATGCACTTACCCCCGATTTGTCAACGGTTTTATTTTTTCTCAGTCTTTTTCTCATTGCACACAACCATTTTCCATGTTACATTATAGATAGTATCCTGTGGTTTTCAGGGGGATAATTTATAACTGATACGAAGGATTTTTTAATATGGAACAGTCAAAAGAAACTTTGCTAATCGTAGATGATTCACGCTTACAGCGTGCCGTTTTAAATGAAATATTCTCTCCGGCCTTCAATATTCTTGAAGTATCTTCCGGTGAGGAATGTCTGCAGATGATCAAAGATAAAAAAAATATGATTGACCTTGTCCTTTTAGATCTTGTCATGCAGGGAATGGATGGTTTCGATGTTTTAAAACACCGCCAGGAAATGCCGGAGTTTAAACAAATTCCAGTCGTGGTTCTGACAACCACCGACACTCCGGAAGTACAGACGAAAGCTTTCGAATTAGGCGCAAGCGACTTTCTCAGTAAACCCACTGAACCTGCCATTGCACGTCACCGTATTGACAATATTTTAAAGACGAACCGCAGACTGAATCATATTTTACAAAAACAGGAAGCTCTGCGGATTAAATCAGAAGTGGATGAGATGACGCATCTGCTGAATAAGGCCACAGCAGAGCACGCCATTTCCCACATACTTTTATCCACTCCGGAAGAATTACATGCATTGTTTGCCATAGATATCGACAATTTCAAAGCTGTCAATGACATCTTTGGGCATAAAATGGGCGATCATACAATCTCTGTCGTAGCCGGTATTCTTGCATCTCATTTTTCCGGTTCCGACATTATCGGACGCATCGGCGGAGACGAATTTGTTGCTTTTATGCGGGATATAGCCTCCAGACAGGCTGTCTATGAAAAAGCACAGGAACTTTTAGATGCAATTTTAGATAAAGAAGCTTTATCCATTCCTGAAAACGTTACGATCAGTATCGGTATTGCATTCACAGAGCCTTATGAAACTTCCTACACAACACTTTTTCAGAAAGCAGACACTGCACTTGGGAATTCAAAAAAATCCGGGAAACAATGTTTTTCCGAGTATGGTGTTTCTGCACAGAAACCAGACACTGCCATGAAAAATATTTTATTATATACACATTCCAGAAATGTTGCTTCCACTTTAAAATTTGCATATTCTTACCCGGACAGACTCATAAAAGTATCTTCCGTTACGGAAATACGCTATGCCATTATGGATAAAAATAACCATGTTCCTGCCGTTTTCATAGATGTATCCGAAACCGGAGATGATGGCAGGCAATTGTGGGATGAATTAAGTCATGAGTCCTGGGCTTCGTCAACTCCCATTATCGCAATCTGCAAAGAGGGTAATCTGACTCAGATTCGAAATGCCATATTATCTGATCTGATCAATGATCTCATTTTTGAACCGATTGATGTGGAAAGCATAAAAAGACGTATCAAAAAACATCAAACCCTGTAAAAAAACAACGGTCAGATGTTACTTATCATTCATCTGACCATTGTTTTTCTTTCATCCGGTTTCTTTATCTGAACTATTTTTTTATCTGAACTGCTTTTTTCTTTGACCAGTCTGAGTAGATCCTCACTTTTTTTGTACCGGACTTTACTTCTTTATATGTACGTACTTTTACATAATATTTCTTTCCCGGTTTTAATCCTTTGATTTCTTTAACTGTCGTCTTATTACTTTTGATCACAGCCGTCTTCGTATTTTTTTTGCCAAACGATGCATCTGCTGTATATACTATCTCATAGCCGCTCGTCTGTGATGCCTGTTTCTTCCATTTCACAGTCATGGATTTTTTCCCGGATTTTACACTTGAAATAGAAGTTTCCTTTGGACAGATTTCAAATGTCTTTTTCAGTATTCCCGAATAATTTCCCTGAAACTTCACGGTCACTGTTGCTTTTCCGACTTTTTTATTATTCTGATACGAGACTTTATAAAAGCTGCCTGAAATCACTTTTCCCTTATTATCCGTCACTTTGATGGCAGGTTTTTTCGCTTTTCCATCATAACTGTAATGATCTTTCGACAATTTTACCGTCTTTGGTGCATTGATTTTCACCTGTTTCAATACTGTTTTGCACAAGCTGCACATGGTCACATTCTTTCCATTGCTGCCCGGTTTTGCAGGTGTCAGTTTTTTCTCCGGTGTATGGGACTTCTTTGCAATTTTTTCTGTATAACTGTCCCCACATGCACAGGAATAAATTTTTTCTCCCTCTTTCATGCAGGTTGCCTCTGTCGTTTTTTTCAACACATAACTGTGTTTGTGCACCGGTTTCTCTGTGTCCGGCTCCGGTGTCTCTGTTCCCGGCTCTTCTGTATCCGGTTCCGGTGCCGGTGTCTCTGTTCCCGGCTCTTCTGTGTCCGGCTCTTTCAGGGCTGGAATCACTATTTTTTCTCTGCTTAACTCCTCATGACATGTGGTGCAATACATTACTTTTTCATAGCTTCCTTCCACACCCACTTTCGCTTCCACGCGATTTTCAGTGACCGGCTCTCCTTTTTTGTGTCCTGATGCTGGAACCGTTATGTTCTCACGGGAAAGCTCTTCCCCGCAATCTTTATCCTTACAATAAACTACCTTATCATAGCTTCCTTTTTGGGTACAGGTCGCAGCTATCTCGTTTTCTTTTACCGGCTCGCCCTCCACATGCTGATGTGATACACCTGGTTCATCTGTGAATATTATTTCCTTTTCCGCCAACACGGTATCTTTCAGTGCTTTTACATCTGCCACAGTATCAAGATCATCAAACGGCTCCGAACATAATAATAAGGTGTATTTTCCTGTTTTCACTTCACCATATGCAATCAGATAATAGCGGTCTGACTCATTTTTATCCACATCCAGATAGATTGGGTTTCCCCAGTCCATTTTCTGTTGAATTTCTTCATCATCACTATTCCAGTCATCAGAGCGGATTAGTATCATATGATTATAAAATCCATAGCCATCATATTCATTTGCAACTTCATCAAACGTGTAATCTTCTCCATACTGATCCTTCCATATCACATCCAGATATGGCGCATCATCAGTTTTATCTGTAATGTCTGCCGGAATATTACCGGTGTAAACATTTTTCGGGCAGGATTTTATCTCGATACTTTCAAGTTCACGTTTCTCCGGTACATAATTGCGATACGCTGTCCATATCCCATTTTTGCAGACCAGGCTATAGTTGTTATTGATATCTTTATCTGATAACACAAAATTTCCTGCTGTTCCGTTCTCTGCTATGATATAGGTATGCTCATTTAAAAGATTACCAGATATAGCATGACTTCCCACCTGAAACTGTGTAACACCGCTTACCTGTCCATTGATCTGAACGTATCCATTTTGATCAAGAACAAGCTTTCCCTTTGCCGCACTGCCACCACTTGTGAAATTGCCCTTTACCTGAGCATCTATTATTTTTGTAAGATCCAGACAACCACCGTTTTTCAGTGTAATATTGTTTAACTGCGCTGTTTCATCTTTCGGCTGCAGTCTTCCTCCTGCCTCTAAAACAATATCTTTAATCCCTGTTGTAACGACACCTGACACAGCACAATTTTTTACAGTCAACACCGTGTTGGCATTTCCTTTGATCCCTGAAATGCTGATCTCATCCGTTCCATTTTGTCCACCTGAAAAAACAAGTGATGCAGATGTTGTGTCCTCTGCCGAAATAATATCCCGCACTTTTGCATCTGCGTCCAGATTTAACTCCACACTCCCCGTATAGGCAGTCCTCTCACCTGCTGACGCTTTATGTCCCATATAGATATTCTGGAACATTGTATCACTGTTTGCATTTACAACTGTGAGTGACGCTTTCGTCCCCACCGCTGTATTACTGTGATATCCTCCTGCATAGATGGTTGGAAGAAGTTCTTTTTCTGTGCCGCCAAAACCACCCAGGCTGGCGTCCCCTCCTCCCGGCAAATATGTTTTTACATTATCCAGTGTAAGGCTGTGCCCTGCAAGAAAAATCTCACGATGCGGCACAGAATTCATACTATTGGTAGAGATAAAACCAATCTGGATATCCCGGATCACAACACCGTCTCCCATGATCTGGATTGGTCCGCTGAACGTAATACTTCCTGTATTATTTCCAGTAATCACTGTCCCGTCCGGTATCTCAACAGGCATCATCTGTCCGCTCGCTTCTGCCTGACCTCTGACGGAAAAACTTCCAGTTACAACAATATTCTTCTGCTTTTGTGCAAGTGCCGACAGAAACTCATTCTCATTCGACACTGTAACTGCTGTCTCAGCCGCCGCAGCCACATTCCACAGCAAATGATTTTGGGTTACTCTCTCTGCTCCCCCAGACGGTATGCCACAGATCAGCAGGCCCGCAGCCATAACTCCACAACAGAAACGTATCGTCCTTTTTTTCATATACTCATTTTCCCTTCTTTTGTACATAAAAAGACCCAATATATATCCTTGTTTTGAATATCCACTGATGTCCTTACAAAAAATATATCTGAGTCTCATTTCAATTCGCCAAAATATGGTTTATCATATCTTATTTTTATGATCGTGTCAATACATTTTATATTTTATTTATACTTTTATCTTCCACAGGCACGTCCGGGACAGCCCGCACAGCCTCCTGCAGAATCCGCCACGCTGACACTGCTCTCATAGATCGTTGTCAGTGCACAGATTGCCTGCGCAGAGATTCCCTGTTCCGTTCCGGTAAATCCCAGTCCCTCTTCTGTGGTCGCTTTCACATTGATCTGATCTTCTGATATTTTAAGTGCTGCTGCAATATTCTTCTCCATCTGTTCGATATGTGGACGCATCTTTGGTTTCTGTGCGATGATCGTCGCATCGATATTTTCCACAATATAACCTTTTTCGGCGATCAGTCCCGCCACATGTTCCAACAGTTTCATGCTTGAAATCCCTTTATATTTCGGATCCGTATCCGGAAAATGCTTTCCGATATCTCCAAGTGCTGCTGCCCCAAGCAGTGCATCCATGATGGCATGAAGCAGTACATCTGCATCCGAGTGTCCCAAAAGTCCTAATGTATGTGGGATCTTTACCCCTCCAATGATCAGGTCCCTGCCCTCCACTAATTTATGAACATCATATCCCATTCCTACGCGCATATTTTTCTTTTCCCTTCTATTAATATTTTTACTGTGGCGGATTACACTTTGAACACGGTGTAAGCCCTTTTGCTTTTGCCTCTGATAAGGTCACTTCAATATCACTTTGTCTTAAATACTGACATCCGGCAGAGTGATATTTTTCTCCCGTTTTCGTGATGTGAACGATCACATCCGAATTTCCATCCGTCTGGTCCGTCGGATTACTTACGGCTGCATCTGTTTCTGCATTATTCTGGTTGTCAGCTGCTTTTTCACTTTTTTCTGTGTTCTGGCTCTTTTCCGCTTCCCCTGCCTGCCAGCTCTCCGACGGAGACATATTCCAGGTCAGCGTTGTCCCGTCTGACGCGGCAACGATCGTTCCCTGCTCATCCGTGCGGAAAACAGATACTCCGGCTGCACGGAGTCTGTTTAATACTTCCGCATGCGGATGTCCATAAGAATTGCCTTCCCCAGCACTGATTACCGCATACGTCGGATGTACTGCATCAAGAAATGCCTGGGATGTTGCCGTATTGCTTCCATGGTGTGCAACCTTATAGACATCCGCCGAGATATCGATGCCATTCTGCAGGATATCCTGTTCTGCTCCCTCTTCTGCATCCCCGGTAAACAAAAACCGGTGGTTTCCATTCTGTAAGAGGACGCCGACCGACCAGGAATTCATATCATTTCCATACTCTTTGTTTGGGGCAATGATCGTAAATGCTGCTCCACCGATCGTGTATGTCTCCCCGACAACCGGATAAGTGGTCTTATATCCCTTATTTTTCATCGTCTGCACAACATCATCATAAGTGCGCGTGTTATTTGCAACATCCGGCATGATGATCGTCTTACAGTCAAATTTATAAAGAACGACATCCATTCCTCCGATGTGGTCTGCATCCGGGTGCGTGCCGATCACATAGTCAAGAGTCTCCACTCCCTGATGCTGCAGATAATTCTGTACAAGTGTACCTTTATCATTATTTCCCGCATCGATCAGCATAGAATGACCATCACATTTGATCAGAGTCGCATCCCCCTGTCCCACATCTATAAAATGTACTTCCAGATTACCTGCCGTCTTTGCCTGCTCCGCATCATTTTCTTCCGCGACAGTCTGACGACTTTGCTCTGTCTGACCCTGTTCTTCGTTTTCCGACGTTTCCTCCTGTTTTGAACCTTTCATAGAACCCGGTACGAATTCCATCTGATTTTCTGTATCCTGCAGCTCATCCGAATCTACAATATAGCTGCTCTGTGATCCATTTTCTGTATTTTCCGTACAGCCACTCAATAACATACAGCCGGTAAGCATACTTAGTAATAATATGAAAAATGCCAGCTTCTTATATTTTTGTTTCATAGTTCTCCTCTCCTGCATCTTTAAAAGTAAAATTGAATTCTGCCTGTATAGGATTCGTATCATAAACTTATTATATAAAAAATTTTGCCGGTATACAACAAAAGACCTCAGAATCTCTGAGGTCTTGAAGTAGCGGAAGGGAGATTCGAACTCTCGACACTACGGGTATGAACCGTATGCTCTAGCCAACTGAGCTATTCCGCCATATTAAATTGTCATCAGAACTTCTGATGTAATGGGACCTATAGGGCTCGAACCTATGACCCTCTGCTTGTAAGGCAGATGCTCTCCCAGCTGAGCTAAGATCCCATTTTTGTCCTTTGCTTTTTGCAACCGACTTCTAAAGTATACTATTACAGAAGATGAAAGTCAACACTTTTTTTCATATTTTCCTAAAAATTTCAAAAACATAACAACACATCCAGCTTTCTATACTGGCACTTCATGTAAAATAAGCTACAAGAGTCGTTTTACATGTTATGCTATACTAAAAGTGTCTTATGCCAGTAAGCGTTCGACCAGTTTCACACATTCCGCTGCATCTTTCGAATAGCCATCTGCTCCGATCTCATCCGAAAAACTCTCCGTGATCGCCGCTCCTCCAATTACAATCTTCGCCGTACAGCCTTTTTCTTTTGCCAGCTCCACAACGTCTTTCATCCGCATCATTGTGGTCGTCATCAGTGCGGAAAGTCCGATCACCTTCGCACCTTCATTCATTGCGGTATCCACGATCACATCTGCCGGAACATCCTTGCCAAGGTCGATCACATGATAACCGTAATTCTTCAACATCAGAACCACAAGATTTTTTCCGATATCATGGATATCGCCCTCAACTGTCGCAACAACGATCGTAGCCATTGCCTCTGTATTACTGCGCTCTAACATCGGCTCTAAGTACTCGATTGCAAGTTTCATCGTATTAGCGGAAGAAATCAGCTGTGGCAGGAAATATTTCTTTTTATCAAATAATTCTCCTACTTCATTGATCGCAGCGATCAGATGCTCATTGATAATCTCATCCGGTTTGGCTCCGCCATCCAACATCTTTTTTACTTCTTCTAATACATGTTCTTTGTTTCCCTTTAAAACTGCCTGAAATACGCCGCTTCCCGTACTCTCTTTCCTGGTTTCGCCGCCAGCCGCAGATGTACCTGCAGGTGTTTTCTGAACCATGACACGTTCCATACCGGCATATTTTTCTGACAGAAAATTCATACGCTCAATATAACGGATGTCGCTTTCTTTCTTATTCAACAGCATATCCGACGCAAATGCGGCATTCATCAGAAGTTCCTGTGACGGATTTGCAATCGCCATCGTAAGGCCATTTGCGATCGCCATTGTAAGAAAAGCCGTATTGACGTAAGTACGTTCCGGCAGTCCAAATGAAATATTAGAAAGTCCGCATGCTGTCGGCAGTTCCAGTTCATTTTTGCAATAGGAAAATGTCTCAAAACACTCTAACGCTGCATTCGGATTTGCTCCGATCGTGGCAACCAGTCCATCCACAATGATATCTTCTTTTGCCATACCGATCCGCACCGCCTCATCCATGATCGTGCGGATAATGCCATGTTTCTCAGCAGAATCTTTTGGCAGCCCCTCATCCGAGAGTGGAAGCAGGATAAACATTGCCCCGTACTTCTTTGCAATCGGAAGCAGTTTTTCAAACTTTTCTTTTTCCAGTGAAATCGAATTGATGAGTGCACGTCCCGGATAGATGCGGAGCGCGGCCTCAATAATATCCACATGGCTGGAATCAATGCAAAGCGGACAATCCACCGTCGAAGTCACTTCGTAAATGGTACGCAGCATCATCTCTTTTTCATCTATACCGTTCATACCCATATTGATGTCAAGGATCGATGCTCCATTTTCCTCCTGTTCTAATGCCATGGTACGGACAAGATTTAAGGAACCCTCTTTTAACTCTGCCTGTAGCTTTTTCTTTCCGGTCGGGTTAATACGTTCTCCAATGACCATAAAACGTCCATCAAGCGTGATCTCTACAGACTTACGCTCTGAAGTCAGCATTCTTCTCTTCGTCTGAAGCGGTGCTTTGACCGGGATACCTTTTACTGCCTCCTTTAAAGCACGGATGTGCTCCGGTGTTGTTCCACAGCATCCTCCAATGATGGCAGCACCCTCTTCGACCAGTTTTTTCCCGACTTCGGCAAATTCTTCCGGCTCTACATTAAAGACGGTCTGACCATCGATCAGCTCCGGCATTCCGGCATTTGGTTTTGCGAGAAGTGGTATCGTTGCATACTCTGCCATCTTCGCGATCGGCTCTAACATTGCCTCCGGTCCGGTCGAACAGTTCATTCCGACCGCATCCGCACCAAGGCTCTGCATCACAACAACCGCTGTCACCGGATCTGTTCCATACAGTGTTCTTCCGTCTTCATTATAAGTCAATGAAACCATGACTGGCAGGTCACATACTTCACGGATTGCCAGCACAGCCGCACGGCATTCCTGCAGGCTCATCATCGTTTCAACCACAAAAAGATCTGCTCCGGCCTCCGCAATAATTTTCGCCTGCTCTTTATAAACATCCACCAGATCCTCAAACATCAGATCTCCCAACGGATAAAGCTGTTCTCCTGTCATGGTAAGATCTCCGGCAACCAGCGCATTTGTACCCTTTGCAGCCTCTTTTGAGAGTGCGACAAGCTTGCGGTTCATCTCCTCTAAATGATCTTCCAAACCATATTCTTTTAATTTTATTCTGCTCGCGGTAAAGGTCGGCGCAAATAAAATATCGGTTCCGGCCTCTACATACCGTTTCTGCAGATCGATCAACACTTCTGAATTTTCCAGGATCCACTGCTCCGGACATACTCCGACCGGCATTCCTGCCTTCTGTAAATTCGTTCCTGTTGCACCATCAAGCAGTACCGGGCCTTTTTTTACCAGCTCCCTAAACGCTTCTCTTGTCATTGCTGCCAGTTCCTTTCCTTTTCACGTCATTTTTATTTTGTGTAATCTGCTGTCTTTTTTACCATCCAGCGGCTTTCCGTCATATCGCTTTTCTAAAGGATCGTGCCGCCTCCGGCAACATATTCTCCATCATATAATACGACTGCCTGTCCAGGTGTCACCGCACGCACCGGCTCTAAAAATTCACAGTGTATCGTATCTTCTCCGGTTCTTGTCACCTTGCACATACTCCCGCTGTGGGAATAACGGATTTTTGCCTTCAAAAGCATCTCATCCTGAATATCCGGGATGGACATAAAATTAATATGATCTGCATCCAGTTCATAAGTAAACACATCTCTGTTCTCACCAAGTACGACCTCATTTGTCTCCGGCCGTATCTCCGTGACAAATACCGGATGCCCGAATGCAATTCCGAGTCCCTTTCTCTGTCCGATCGTATAATGCGTAATCCCTTTATGTTTTCCGACTACAGTTCCGTCTGTCAGAACAAAATTTCCCGGAGGTGGTACCTGATCGCCGCATTCCCGGTCAATAAATCCGGCATAATCATTGTCAGAGATAAAGCAGATCTCCTGACTGTCTTTTTTATGTGCAACCATAAGACCAATCTCCTCTGCAATCTTACGGATCTCATCTTTATGATAGGCGCCGACCGGCATCAATGTGTGTGACAACTGTTCCTGTGTCAGATTGTAAAGTGCATACGTCTGATCTTTGACTGCTGTCACGGAATTTTTAATTGCATATCTTCCATTGGAAAGCTGCTCGATTCTCGCATAGTGCCCGGTTGCAATATAATCCGCACCAATCGCAAGACTCCGATTTAACAATGCTTCCCATTTTACATAACGGTTGCATGCAATACACGGATTTGGCGTCCTGCCTTTTAAATATTCCGCAGTAAAATAATCCATGACATTTTTCTTAAATTCCTGTTTGAAATTCATGACGTAATAAGGAATTCCAAGACGGTCTGCCACTCTTCTGGCATCATCCACTGCCGAAAGACCACAGCATCCGCCACTCTCCTCCTGCACAAATTCATCCTCATCCTGCCAGATCTGCATGGTCACACCGATCACATCATATCCCTGTTCCTTCAAAAGATATGCTGCCACAGAGGAATCCACACCGCCTGACATACCGACTACTACTTTCTTTGCTGCCATTCTTTTCTCCATTTCATCTATCTCAAATATTTTCTATTCTGCCAGATGTCAACATCCATTTTTACACTATATATTATTTGACCATACATCGCCCCATTGTGCAATCTTTTTTTCCGGTGCACTGATTATTTTTTTGCAAAATTTATGAGAAACCCAATCCGAGTTTCTCATAAATGATTGCGTGATATAATCCTTCCACCGTCCGGATCACATCATACCAGTATGACCGCTGCTGTCCGCTTTCAAAATGTATGAAAACAGCAGCATATTTTTCTGCAGCTCTGCGATCAGATCGTAGAGTTATAAAGTTCGCCTGTTCTGTAATTATAGGTATAAGAACCTGATTTCTGATAGGTATTCGCCTTTGCGGCCTCACTCTTTGCATAAGACTCTGCACGGCCTGCCTGCCGTTTCACTTCTGTTCCATAGTAGCTGCTGTCTGCAAACATTGCCTTTACCTTACTCATATCAGTCTTCTTAAACTTTTCTTCATCAATGGTAAGCTTGTTGTCTGCACCTATGGAAATACCGATATCAGAAAGTGATTTACGATTTGCCTCTGTCACATTCACCATGCTGGCACCGGCTCTTAAAATACTCTTTGTATTGGAATTGCCCACTTCATCAATCAGACTATTATAGCTGTCTGTAAAGTTTTTAACAGCTTTATAGATAGCATCCGTATCATAACCGGTCGTCTTGTTTCCATTTTCATCTGTCTTTGTCACTTCGTTAAATAAGGATTTATCCCCTGTTTCCTGAAGAGCTGCAACCGACTTCTCCACACTCTTCGCATCACTCTCAATCACAGCGAGTGTCCTGGTGCTGTCTTTGGATGTTGACGTTGAGGAAGATGTTGTATCGTCTGAAGCACTGACCTGTCCACCTTTCCCATAATACGCATTTAACAATTTAAAATAGCTGCCCGATCTGATTGTTGCCCAGTCACTGTAATTGATTCCAAGTATATCACTTCCTGACATACTGTTCGAAAACAATGAATTCTTAGATGATGTAGTGTTTAGACCAGAAAACAAAACTCCCATTGAATATGAATTATAGCCAGAAATTGTTGCCATATATCTCACTCCTTTGAAATAATACAATAACCTGTTCGTTATGAATCAAACATCCCTGTTTTCTTTTATATCGTCATTTTAGGCCGTTCTCTTTATATTTTCAAGCATTTTCCACAAGTAAAACCGTCTTTTCAGGTGTATGGATAACCTAACCAATTTTTTTGTATTTTTTTCTGTTTTTTTGTTTTAAATTACTAAAAAATTGTTAATTTATTATTCATACTTTGTTCATATATGATTGATATACTAAATACAGTTAAAAAATACTTAGACAACTTGTTATAATATACTTGATAAATTTTTTTCATAATAGCCCGGGCGCCGAAAGGTGTCTGGGCACTCCTCATTTATGGGAACTTACAGGTTTTCGATCTGCCAGTCGATCGGCTCGATCCCATTTGCTTTTAAGAAATCATTTGCCTGACTGAAATGTCTGCATCCAAAAAAACCTCTGTATGCAGAAAGTGGGCTTGGATGTGGCGCTTTTAAAATCAGATGCTTCGGATTTGTCAGCATCGGTATCTTGCTCTGTGCCGGTCTTCCCCACAACATATATACGATTGGCCGGTCCTGTGCATTGACTGCCTGTATGATTGCATCCGTAAACTGCTCCCAGCCTCTTCCCTGATGGGAATTCGCCTGATGTGCACGGACAGTCAGCACCGTGTTTAAAAGCAGTACGCCCTGATCCGCCCATTTTTTTAAATATCCGTTGTTCGGAATATAGCATCCCAGATCATCCTGAAGCTCTTTGTAAATATTCTGCAGAGATGGCGGGATCTCCTTCTGTGATGGCAGTACGGAAAAGCTCAGACCATGTGCCTGATTCTCATTGTGATACGGATCCTGTCCTAAGATCAGTACTTTTACCTCACTAAGTGGTGTAAAATGCATCGCATTGAAGATATCATCTGCCGGCGGATAAATGACCGCCCTGCTGTATTCTTCTTTTACAAATTGAAATAGTTCCCTGTAACCGGTATGGGACATAATCTTCGTTCTTCTGTTTGGCTTCCTCCATTTCCTCATTGGCCTGCTGTATGGCATCCCAACGGTGTTTGATGCGTAATTCCTGCACGGCATCACAAGCTAATTTCTGAATGTGAAAACGGTCTATCACACGGTTGGCTTTAGGAAATGCAGTCCGTACAATCTTGCGCATGGAGTCTGAAAGGTCAAGAGTCACTTCTTTAACGGCATAACGACTTTTTTCGTCAATTCGTTGCAGTACAGCTACTACGTCCTCTGATTTAGTTCCTGCCACGACAGCTACCAGGGAACACTCTCTCGTACAGGCATCACGGTTGGTTACAAAGGTATAAAGTTCACCGTTGGAGAGTGAGGTCTCGTCAATTGCCGGATGCGGTCCCATATTCTCCGGAAACAGCATCCATTCATCGGCATGAGATAACTGATCCCATCTGCGATATCCGCTGAGTACCTCCTTATACTGTTTTTCGAATGTATGACCATCTATATGGTAGAATTCCTCAAGCGTACGGCAGGTCACCGGGGATGTCTCCATACGTTTCTTTTAAAAAAGCTCCAAATTCTTTGGAGTATCTGGTTCCCTTGGCCACGATGTCGAGGTCGATGGAAATGCTGAAGCTTTTGCCTGTGCGCAAGTCTGTCCAACGACGACGTCTGATCCTGAGAATTACCTTATGGTCCCGTATGGGAAAGTCTGTCACATTTACAGCTTCCAT
>ERZ772880.1326-NODE-1326-length-21484-cov-4.132904_pt1 | contig 21484 bp, 16 predicted proteins | sample MGYA00580577_ERZ772880 | MGnify/ENA primary metagenome ERZ772880 (study PRJEB29015, sample SAMEA2737705) | human gut metagenome | biome: human gut; feature: human-associated habitat; material: faeces | place: China | collected 2012 ... | reverse complement strand
GCCATTACGGCCTCTGTGATCCCGGCAGTGTCCGGGGCGCTGGCCCGGCGGGACCGCCGGGGAGCGGGGAAGATCACGGGCTCTGCCCTGCGCATCACCGCGCTGCTGGCCTTCCCCATGGGGGTGGGGCTGTTCGTGATGGGTACCCCCATCATGCAGCTGCTCTATCCGGCCCTCAGCGCCCAGCTGGCCGGGCCTCTGCTGTCCACTCTGGGACTGGCCACGGTGTTTGTCTGCATGATGCTGGTGTGCAACTCTGTCCTCCAGGCCCATGGGGCGCGCGAACCCTGCATCTTCGTCTGCGAATCCAGTTTGCGGAAGGCGTCGAGCAGCGGGGCTACCTTCTCGTCCTCGACGATCATCAGCATCGAAGAGTTCATCGAAGGCCACGCATGGGTTCCGTAATGCGGTTCGCCGTCGAACGACCCGCGGCCCATCGTGAGTTCCCATTTGGTGAACCCGCGTACGCCGAGATCGTCCAGAATCTCCTGCATGGGATCGGTCAATGCCTGGTTGTAAGATACAAATACGGCTTTCATAATTTTTCGTATGGTTTATGCGTTCAACGATACTTGTCTGGCAGCGGCCTGCTTCTGCTGCGCCTTGCGAATCCGACGGTTGACGAAAACCGAGTAGAGAACCGGCACGACGAGCAACGTCAGCAGCGTCGAGCAGGTGAGACCGCCGATCACGGCGATACCCATCGGCTGCCAGGTCTCCGAACCCTCGCCTGTACCGAGCGCCAGCGGCAACATGCCGAGGATGGTGGTGAACGACGTCATCAGCACCGGACGCAGACGGCTCTTGCCGCCGGCCACTACCGCATCGAAGACGCTCGATCCGCGTTCGACGAGCAGGTTGGTATAGTCCACCAGCACGATACCGTTCTTCGTCACGATACCCACGAGCATGATCGCACCGATCAGCGCGATGATCGACAGCGGCGTCCCGGTCAGCCACAACGCGAGGAACGTCCCCGTGAAGGCCAGCGGAATGGTGAACATGATGATGAAGGGAAACACCAGCGACTCGAACTGCGTGGCCATGACGATGTAGACCAGAATCACGATCAACACGAACAGCGTCAGCAGGTCGCCGAACGCATCGCCCTGATCCTCGACCGTACCGCCCAGATCGAGACTCATGCCGTCGGGCAGCGGATATTCGTCCAGAATGGCGTTGATCTGCGGAACGACCGTACCCAGCGCCACGCCGTCGCCCAGCGAAGCCTTGACGTAGATCACACGCTGGCGGTTCTCGCGTTCGATCGACGGCGAGGCGAACTCCTCGACCACCGTCGCCACCTCCTTCAACTTCACGGGCTGCCCGTCGGCCCCGTAGAGTACGATGTTCTCCACATCCTGAATACTCGTCCGGAACGGTTCGCCGTAGCGCACCACGATGTCGTACTCGTCGCCGTCCTCGCGGTATTTCGACGCATCCAGACCGTTGATCCGGTTACGCACCGCCTGCGAGGCCGTCGCGGAATTCATGCCGTAGTAGGCCAGCTTGTCGCGGTCGAAAACCACGTTATACTCCGGACGCAGGTCGTCGCGCGAAAGCTGCGCATCGCGCAGACCGGGTATCTGCGAAAGTTTGGATTTCAGATCGTTGGCCACGTCGTTGGTCTGGTTTATATCATGTCCGTAGACTTTGACCTGAACGTAGGACGAACCGCTCATCGAGCCCTGATTGCCGCCCGGCGTGACCTCGTAGCGGTCGATTTCGGGAATCCGGTCGAAATCCTGACGCAGCAGGTCGGAAATCTGGTAGATCGAACGATCGCGCTCGCCCGAACGCGGCAGACGCAGATTGTAGTTGATGATGTGCGACCCCGTGGTCTGCATGGCCGAGAAGGCGTCGTCGCCCGAACTTGCGCCGGCCGAAGCCGAAATCAGGAGCACTTCGGGATACTTCGTCCGGATGACGCTGTCGATCTCGCGGGCGATCCGCGCCGTATACTCCACGCTCACGTTCTGTTGCAGACGCACCGTAGCTGCAATACGCCCGTTGTCCGCAGGCGGGAAGAACTCGAACGGCACCCGCGACAGCAGCAGCAACGAGGCGCAGAAGACGACGAGCACCGCCCCCAGCGTCCAGCGACGGTGGTTCAGCACCGTAGCCAGCATACGTGCATAGGCGCTGTCGAGCCACGTGAGCGCCCGATCGATCGGCTTGTAGACGATGCCGAGACCCTTGTAGTCGTGTTCGCCGCCCTCCTTGTGCAGGATGTAGGCCGACAACATCGGGGTCAGCGAAATGGCCGCCGCCGTCGAAACGCTCACCACGATCGACACGATCCAGCCCAACTCGCGGAACATGATGCCCGAAAGGCCCGACACCAGCGTCAGCGGCAGGAACACGGCCACCGTCACCAGCGTGGTGGCGATTACCGACAGCCACACCTCGTTGGTGGCGTAGATCGCGGCCTCTTTCGGCTGCGAACCGCGTTCGATATGGGTCGTGATATTTTCCAGCACCACGATGGCATCGTCCACCACCATACCGATGGCGATCGACAGCGACGACAGCGAAATGATGTTGAGCGTCGATCCGACGGCATAGAGGTAGATGAACGAACAGATCAGCGAGACGGGAATCGTCAGACAGATGATGAACGTCGCCCGCCAGCGGCCCAAAAAGATCATCACCACGAGCACCACGAAGATAAAGGCGTACATGATCGTCTCCGACAGCGACCCGATCGCGTCGGTGATCTCCTGCGAACCCTCGTAGATCAGCTCGATGTCGACGTCGCCCGGCAGCGAGGCGGCGATCGCCGGCAGACGCCTCTGCACCTCGTGCACGATGTCGACGGTATTGGCGCCCGACTGTTTCTGGATGATTACGCGCACGCCCAGCTGGCCGTTCACGCGCTCGTCCATCGTCGCCTTTTCGAGCGTATCGCGGATCTCGGCCACGTCGTTCAGCAGCACCTTGCGGCCGTTGCGGTTCGAAAGCACCACCTTGCCCAACTGCGTCGAGGCGTCGGAGAACTCGCCGTCTGCCTTGATATTGAAGGTGTTGTTGCCGATATCGATCGTACCGCTCGGGATGTTGACGTTCTCGGCGGCGATGATGCTGCCGATCTGCTCGACCGACAACCCGTAGGCTTCGATCTTCTTGGGATCGACATTGACCTGCACCTCGCGTTCGGGAACGCCCATGACCGACACCGATCCCACGCCGTTGATGCGGTTGAGGTCGTTGACCAGCTTGTCGTCGAGAATCTTGTTCAGCGCCGGATAGCTCTCATCGGCCGTGACGGCGAGCATCATGACCGGAATCATCGACGACGAGAACTTGAATATCGTCGGGTAATCCACGTCGTCGGGCAGCAGCGACTGCGTGCGGCTCACGGCATCGCGGATGTCATTGGCCGCCTCCGTCAGATCGGAGCCGTACTCGAATTCGAGCGTAATCATCGAGAAGTTGTCCGACGACTTCGAAGTCATCTTCTTGAGGTTCTCCACCGTGTTGAGGTTGTCCTCCAACACACGGGTGATATTGGTCTCGATATCGGCCGCATTGGCCCCCGCATAGGACGTAATGACGGCGATCTGCGGGATCTCGATATCGGGATATTGATCGACGGCGAGGTTGTTCAGCGAAAATAGGCCGAAGACGATGACGCCGACGAAGATCAGAATGGTCGAAATCGGTTTTCGAACCGCTGTTTCGTATATTTTCATGTTCGATTCGTGCTAAAATTACTCTTTCACCTCCACTTCGACGCCGTCGGCCAGTCGAGAAAGCGCCGTCACGGCGATCTGCTCGCCATCGGCGACACCCGACAGAATGTCCACGTCGCTGCCGATCTGGCGGCCGACCTTCACGCTGCGGCGTTCGGCCTTGCCGTCCTTGACCACATAGAGGTAACGCTCGGACGAACCCACCTGTTTCAGCACGGCCACGTCGGGCACCATGATCCCCTCCTTATCGCCCATGTTGAAGGTCGAACGGGCGAACATGCCCGGACGCAGCTTCTCGTTCCCGTTGGGAACGGTCACCTCGACGGTGAAGGTCCGCGTCGAAGCGTCGAGCGCCGGATAGATCAGCGACACCTTGCCCGCGAACACTTCACCGGGGAAAATATCGGTGCGGATCTCGACAGGCATCCCCAGCTTCACGGCGGGATAGTACTGCTCCTGAATGTTGGCGATGATCTTCAACGGATTGATCTGCATGACGTGCAGCACCGGCGTCCCCGTGAACAGGTTGCCCGCTTCGTAGTTGCGCGCCGTCACGACGCCCGCAATGGGCGAACGCATCTCGATGTTCTTTTTCAGGTTGTCGAGCACCTCCTTCTGCACGTCGAGCGCAGCCTTGGTCTGTTCGAGCTGCTGTGCCGAGATGCCGCCGGCCTCATAGACCGGAACCAGCCGGTTGTAGTCGTCGAGCGCAGTCTGGTACTGCAACCGCTGCTGGTTGTACTGCGTCGGATCGAGCGTCACGAGCAGCTGCCCCGCCTTCACGCGCGAACCCACGTCGACCAGAATCCGGTCGATATGCACGCCCGAAACCGCAGGGGTAATATCGTTCTCCTTATAAGGCTCGATCTCGGAGGTATAGACCTCGTTCTGTTTGATCACCCGAAGCGCGGCGGGCACCGTCTTCGTCAACACTTTCTCGTCGGAGGCCGTCGATTCGGCCTGTTTCTTGCCCGTGCAGGATGCAGCCATAGCCGCCGCAACCAACATCACCAAAACTCTTTTCATACTTCTCTATCCGTTATATTCTTATTTTCAACTTTCGAACCGTCAGTTTCCGCCTACCTCCCTGCCAACGATCCGATCGTAGTCGGCCTGCGCGGAGAGGTAGTCGTAGATCGCCTGCGAATAATTCAAATGCGCCTGCGTACGGTTGAGCTGCGCCGAATTGAGTTCGAGAATCGTGCCTGCGCCCGCACGGAACCGCGTGTCGGAGATGTGGTAGGCTTTGTCGGCCTGTGCCATCGTCCGCGCCTGCGCCAGCATCGTCTCGCGCGCTGTCAGCAGGTTGTTGATCGCCGACTCCACGGCGACCGTCGTCTGGCGCTGCGCATAGTCGCGCTGCAAATCGAGCTGCTCGATCTGATTCTTCACCTGACGGGACTTATAGCTGTTCTTCAACCCTGAAAAGATCGGAATCGAGATCTGGACGCCGACCGAAATCGGATGCGTCCAGAAATACTTGCTGCTGTTCAGATCGGCCACGGCCTCGCCCGTACCCGCTTCGGCACCCCCGCTCACCATTTTGCGGAAATCCTCCATGTCGTTACCGGTAATGGTCGCCGAACCGAACGCCGCGACGGTCGGGATACGGGCGGCATTGGTCGTTTTCAACTGGTAGCGGAGCATTTCGGCCTGAATATCCAATGCGCGCAGATCGCTGTTCCGCGACACGTCGGTCGAGAGCGTTTCGCCGCCCGCGAGAACGACGTCTTTCATCTCGTCGAGGTTGCCGACCAGCTCGATCGACAACGCCTCGGGAACCGACAGGTACATTTTGAGTTGCAGCATGGCCACCCGAATCGAATTCTTCGTCTGCGTAATGGTCGGAAGCAGATTGCTCAGCTCCACCTGCGCCGTCAGGTAGTCGTACTCCGAGGCCACGCCCTGTTCGAACTTCACCTTCGTATCGTCCACCGTGCGCTGGATCGTCGCACGCGACTCTTCGAGCGTCGCCAGCGACTGTTCGGCCAGCAGGATATTGTAGAAGGCCTTTTTCACCTCGGCCACCAGCGTAATACGCGACGACCGCGCCGCCTCGACGGCCGATGCGATCTGCGTGCGGTTCAGCTTCAACGTCCGATAGACTGCCGGCGCGAAGAGCGGCACCGAGAGGCTGGCCGTACCGGTAAAGGTATTGTCGGCGCCGAACGAGATACCGCCGCGCATCGTCGACTTTTCGATCGCGCGGGTGTACTCCCCGCTCGCCGACAGCGACGGCAGCAGATTGCCGCGCGTCTCCTTCTTCACGTAATCGTAGCGCTCCACGTCGAGATCGGCCACCTTGATCGTGGGGTTCTCGCTGAGGGCCATCTGGATCGCGTCGTCCAGCGTCAACCGGAGCTGCGCCGAGGCGCTTCCCGCTGCAAACGCACCGAAAGTCAGTGCTAAAATCAATCGCTTCATACCCGTTCTTCTCATCTGTAAGTTATTTCTTTCCGTTCTGTTTTTCGAGGAAATCGTCGATCAGGCGCATCCCCTTTTCGGTCGAAATACCTCGCAGGAAATTCACGACCAGAAACACCAGCGCCTCGTTCGTCGACATGTTGTGCGACAGCAACACGTCCTTGCGCACGATCAACCCCTCGACCGAATAACGCAGCAGCGTAATGGCCAGATCGAAGTTGACGATTCCCTGGAAATAGCCTTCTTCCACGCCGCGCGACAGTGCGATCTTGAACTGCTCCAACCCGTCCCGGTTGCGGCGTTCGGCGACGAGCCGCTCGTAGACTTTGGGATAGAAGCGCCGCAGGTTGCTTTGCAGCCGGTGGCTTATCTCCGCCTTATCCATTACGTCGCCGAAGACCAGCAGCATCGCTTCGAGCACGTTCTTCGCCTGTGCACCCAACTCGGCGTGCCGCCGGTCCTGCTCGCGCACATAATAGCTCAGACACTGGTAGAGCAACTCCTCCTTGTCGCCGAACTGTTCGTAAATCGTCCGTTTCGAGACGCCTATATGACGGGCGATATCGTCCATCCGCACCGCCTTGATGCCTTGTCCGACAAACATTTCGGCCGCCAATTGAATAATGGTCTCACGTTGCATACTCATCTCCTCACTGGTACGGCAGCAAAGGTAGACAAGAAAACTAAAAAAACAAAAATAGTTTTCTCTTTTTTTGCGATGAATTTTCCGGAAGAACTCTCCGATTCGGCTTATTTCAGGATCAATATGCTATATTTCAGATATTAAAAAAAACAGAAACCATATTTTCACGTCGCACTATCAGATATTATATCTGCGACAACTCGCTCTTCATACCACATCCGGCCGCCTAAAAGGAGCTTCTGAAAAGACACGACCCCGAACGAAAGAATTCCATCAGGCAATTCATCCCCGCCCAACCCTGTCTCCGTTATTCCGCCCCGCATACAGACACAGGCTCCGGCGGGCGGTGAAGCGTCATCCGGAACGACGATATACCGCAAAAAAGGAGTATGAAAAATCGGGAAACGGCAGCGGTCGCATCACACGCACGGCGAACCGCAGGCGAGACATCCGGCACCTCCTGTCCGACAGGCAGGTATGGCCGGAAACCCGCCGAGAAAGAATACCGGCCGGATTGCGGCGGCCCGGCACAACGGGGTTCGCTCGCGCCTGCCGACCGTCGCCGGCAACGGCTGAGGGGCTGGAAACGGCAGTGGTCACGCCTCGCGGCGAAGTTCGTCGTCGTAGAGTTCGTCGAACCGCACACGCAACTGCCGGTCGTCGCGGATAACGGCACGCAACTCGTCCAGACGGGAGGCGTTTTCCGATTCGGGCAGCCACAGACGCAAATACCCGCCTTCGCCGTACTTCGTCCGCAGATGTTCGGCAAAACGGGCGAACTGCCCCTCCCGATCGAGTTCGGGAGCGTGTTCCAACCCGTACTGCACCGTCCGCCGCAATGTCGTTTCACAGTCGATCACCCGATCGGCTTCGGCCACGATACGGCCATAGATCGTTCGGGGCGGACGTCCCGACGACGCGCGGTGATCCTCCGCCGCCTCGGCGATCGTCGCCACCTCCGCCTCCGTGAACCAGCGCCGCAGGTTCCGATCCCCGCGCACGATGCGCGCCGACGCCTCGTGGTGCCGCTCGCGCCCCTCCCGCAGCCCCGTATCGTGGTAGGCCGCCACGGCATAGACCATATCGGGATTCACCTCGTAATATCGAGCCAAACGCAGGCTCGCAGCGATCACCGTCAGCGCATGGTCGCGCCGGTGCGCCCGATCGAACGCATCGTAACGAGGCAGAATCTCGCGTTCGACATACCGGATCAACTCTTCATTCACATTCATCTCCGCAAAAGTAGAAAAAAAGAGCGTCGTTCCGCGCGGGAACGACGCAAATCCGCCGACGGAATCCGGTTACTCCGCTTTCGGAGTCTCCGGCTCCGACGGCTCGGCAGCGGCGGCAGGCGCCGCGGATTCGACCGGAGCGGCGATCTGCTTGGGGTTGGGGCCGTACTTGTTCTCGCCCGCCTGCGAATCGAAACACATCCAGACGATCATCCAGACGGCAGTGATCATCAGCACTGCGAATCCGACCCCCGTCAACGCCATTCCGCTGCCCTTTCCGCCCAGCATCAGCACGCTGTCGATCATCATCAGGATCGTACAGACGAACGCCACGCCGTAGTAGCCGGCCAGCCACCAGCCGCTGCGACCGATATCGTGCAGACGGCGTACCACCACTGTCAATGTCGGCAGAAAAACGAAGAGCCCGTAAAGCGTCGTCAGATAGCGCGGCGACGTCGGATTGTCGGGAGTCGCCCCGAAAAGCAGAATATCGAGCAGCATCGTCACGACCACGAAAACCACATTGAACAACGTGAACATCCAGTACTCCTTGCGGCGCGCACGGCCCTCGAAAGTCACATACTTCCTAATACAAGTCAACCACCATTTCATAAGCTATCGATTTTAAGTTAAACGATCCGTAACACACTCCGCATCCCCTGCGTCCGCCGCCGGAATCTCCGCCGTGGGATCGGCGCCATACCGATTCTCCCCTTTCTCGGAACCGATGCACATCGCCGCGATACCCGCCGCCGACAACAGCGCCAATGCCAGCAGCATCGGCCGCACTACGATCCAGATCGCCGCAGCCGACTGCTGTCCAGACAGACCTTCCAAAGCACCGTCCTCGGCAAATTGCATATACGATGTCGACATCCAATAAAAGCAGACCCAATAAAGCGCATAGTAGCCCAGCAGCCATTTGCCGCTCAGCCCGATGTCGTGCAGCCGACGCACCCGCACGGCCAACCCGGGCAGGAAGGTGGCGAGCATCCAGCCGTACACGAGCAGGAGCAACCCGGCGACAGCCAACGTATAGGCCGTCGCATGCTCCGCCGCATCCCCGCCTTCGGCAACGCTCTTATAGATCACCGCTCCGAGCAGGACGAGACCGACCGCCAGAAGCAACAGATAGACGAGCGTGTTGAACAGCGTAAACATCCAGAACTCCCGCCGGCGGGCGCGCCCGCGGAAATTGACGTAGTTACGCATACATTTGAGCCACCATTTCATCGCACAAGAGGATTTGTTTTCAACCGTTGCCGTCCGGCCGCCGCCCTCCGCCGCGGCCCGGAACCGTCGGGATTCATTCCCGCCATGTACAAATATAGAGAAAAAATCGCAGAACCGTCACCGCCTTCCTCGAAAAAGCAAAAAAGACCGGATTTCCGGGATTGTTCAGATTTTCGGCCGGTTACGAACGTCAGTCCGCACATCCTCAGCCCGTTCCACCCTGTACCGCCTCCCCTGCACAGCCAGACCGTCGCCCGCACGCGCACAAGGAAGTGCGACGACCGCCTGCAACAAAAACAGCAGACCCGAAGGTCTGCCGTTTTCACGGATATATCGCGTGTACCGCACGGAGTCCTATGCGTCTGTCGTGACGCTCTCGAGTTTCTTCATCATCGAGAACATAAAGACCGCAGAGAGGAGACAGAGGACGATGAATACCGTCCAGACGGCCCACAGAGGAATTCCGCCCCAAAGGAACCCGCCGACGGCTACGAGCAGATTGCCGATGGCCGTAGCACCGAACCAGCCACCCATCATCATCCCCTTATATTGGGGAGGCGCCACTTTCGAGACGAACGAAATACCCATCGGTGAAAGCAACAGTTCGGCGAAAGTCAACACGAGATAGGTCGAGATGAGCCAGTTCGACGAGACGAGCGGCACTTGCTCGCCAGCCTCCACAGCCGCTTCCTGCGCATCGGGCGTGAGCAATCCGAGCGAACCGACGGCCATGATGGCGAACCCCGCCGAAGCCACCAGCATCCCGTAGGCGATCTTACGCGGCGCCGAAGGTTCCTTGCCCCTGCGGGCCAGTGCCGAGAAGATAGCTATCGAAACCGGCGTGAGCGCTACGACATAGAAAGGATTGAACTGCTGGAAGATCGGGGCCGAAACGGCAACAGGCCCGTTCAGATTCAGATATTTATAATAGAGGACAGCCACCACGCCCGCCACGATGCTGCCGGCAACGACGCGGCCTCGGGTCGTCTCGGACTGAAAGAGCGAGAAGAGAGCGTAGACCCCGATGATGATCAGCACGAGGTTCCACACGCTGAAAAACATGCTCTGGAAACCCTCCGAGCTCTTTTCGTTGAACTCATTGGCGAAGTAGGTCAGTGTCAGCCCATTCTGGTGGAAAGCCATCCAGAAGAAAATCACCACGGCGAAAACGAGGCAGAGGGCGATGATACGCTGGCGCATCTCGCCAGCCGAAAGTTTTTTCTCCGCCACGGCCTTCTCGCCGCTCTTGCTCTTGCCGCCCTCGATGTGGCGGAAGGAGGAGCGGAAGGTGTAATAAATCCCCATTGAGATGATAAGCGCCACGCACGCCACGGCGAACGAGAAGTGGTAGGCGTCGTTCGACGAGAACCCGAGGCTCGTCTCAGCCCACTCCTTGATCTCGACGGCGGCCGTCGGAGCGAAGAGGGCCCCCACGTTGATGGCCATGTAGAAGATCGAAAAAGCCTCGTCGCGCTTCGAGGCATACTTCGGATCGTCGTAGAGATTGCCGACCATCACTTGCAGGTTGCCCTTGAAAAGCCCTGTGCCGACACTGATGAAAATCAAGGCTGCCAACATGCCGATCATCGCCAGCGTGTCGCTGCCAAGCGGAAGCGAGAGCAACAGATAGCCGGCAAACATCACGGTAATACCGATGGTCACCATCTTTCCGTAGCCGAACTTGTCGGCCAGAACACCGCCGACGAGCGGCATGAAATAGACGAGGCCGAGGAACGTACTGTAAATGGCTCCCGCCACACCGGCCTCCAAACCGAAGTTGGCACGCAGGAAGAGCGCGAAGACGGCCAGCATGGTGTAGTAGCCGAACCGCTCGCCGGTATTGGCGAGCGCCAGCGCGTACAGCCCTTTGGGTTGTCCTTTAAACATAGAGCGGATTATTTTTTGGTTATTTGAATCTCGTGCGGAATTTTCATTGCCGACAAATATAGCAAAAAATTCAGAAAAAGAGACCTCCGCAGGCGAAAAAAGCACGACCGGATTCACCATGCCGCCCTTGTTACGAACGGGATGCGACCCCGCAGGGCAGGACGGCGGCCTACCCGATTCCGTTCGTCGGCGATCTTCCGGAAGGTCGCCCGTACGAACGGAATCCTGTCGGAATCCGACGGATCCGGAGCGGGAGACCGGCTCGTTCGGATTCGATCCGGACGGACACGCAGGTTTCGGACGCCGCACCTTTCGACCGTTTCCAGCCGAATCGACCATTTATCCGGCACTATCGCCCTCCAATCCGGAATCGAGTTCCAAACCGATGCCTAACTTACCTGCGGCATATGCCGTAAAATCATTAATTTTTCACATTATGTGTTATTCCAATCACCATCATCGCTTTCGCGACAAGGCGATCCAGCAATTCGATGCGCTTTTCTACGAGAAGGGCAACCTGCGCCGCTGTCACTACCGGATCTGGTACGACCTTGCACACCGCATCTGGGGAATTTCCTACAAGAGCTACCTCAGCGCGCTGCGCAAGGACGTGAGCGACGTCCCCGACATGCCGCCGCAGGCATCCGAAGCGTTGAAGGCTCTGATCGGATCGCTGTTGCACAACGCACCGGAGTGGAAACGCAAACGCTATGTCCATCGGCGGCGACTCCCCGAAGCACTCGCCGGGCAGGAACGTCCCCGCAATCGGACCGCAGCGCTCGAACCCTTCCGACGATAATCCGTCCGCAGCCCCGGCCTTTGAAGGCCGGGGTTGTTCGCAACGGTACCGCGAACCTTCGGTGCGGACGACGACCGCCTGCCGGCGTTTTCCGCACGCCGAACCGGAACTTTCCGTTTCGGAAGGCCGGAATCGCAAAATTTTTGTATATTTGGGGAATAACCGTACCACGAAAACGTCGCCTTATGGAAAACTCACACCGTCTGAAAATGGTCGAACGCGACGAATGGCTCCGTCCCGTCGAAGGGCAACTCCTCGCCCGTCACGAAGCCTACGAGAAGCGGCTCGACGAGATACGCCGCACGGCGGGATCACTCGTCGACTACGCCAACGGCCACCGGTATTTCGGCTGGCAGTACGACTCCTCGCTCGAAGGGTGGTGGTTCCGCGAATGGCTGCCCGGCGCCTGCGACGTTTACCTGTTCGGCGACTTCAACGGCTGGCAACGCACCGAACTGCGTCTGGACAAAGACGCTCAAGGGGTGTGGAGCATCTTCCTGCCCGAGGCCATGTACGGCCACCGGCTCCGGCACGGATCGCTCTACAAGATCCACGTCCACGGCCGCAACGGTTGGCTCGACCGGATTCCGGCCTACGCCACGCGCGTAGTGCAGGACGAGCGGACGAAGGACTTCACGGCGCAGTTCTGGATTCCGCGTCCCTTCGACTGGTCGGACGACACGTTCGACATCGCCCGCCATGACGAACTGCTCATCTACGAAGCCCACGTGGGCATGGCGCAGGAACGGCCCGGCGTGGGCACCTACCGCGAATTCGCCGACCGGATTCTGCCCGTCATCGCGCGCGACGGCTACAACACCGTGCAGTTGATGGCCGTAGCCGAGCACCCCTACTACGGTTCGTTCGGCTACCACGTATCGAGCCTTTTCGCACCGTCGTCGCGCTTCGGAACGCCCGAAGAACTGAAAGGATTGATTCGCCGCGCACACGAGCTGGGCCTGGCCGTCATCATGGATCTCGTCCACTCGCACTATGTCCGCAACCTCAACGAAGGAATCAACGAACTGGACGGCACCGACCACCTCTACTCGCCCGCAGGCCCCGCCGGCGACCAGCCGCACTGGGACTCGAAACTCTTCGACTACGGAAAACCGCAGGTCGAACATTTCCTGCTGTCGAACATCAAATACTGGCTCGAAGAGTACCGTTTCGACGGGTTCCGCTTCGACGGCGTCACGTCGATGCTCTATCACCACCACGGCTACGTCGCCTTCGACAGCCGCGACCGCTATTTCGACGAAGGAGTCAACGAAGGGGCGATCACCTATCTCTCGCTGGCCAACCGGCTCGCCCACGACCTGCGTCCCTCCTGCGTCACGATCGCCGAAGACGTGAGCGGAATGCCGGGCATCTGCTTCCCGCAGGAGGAGGGAGGCGTCGGGTTCGACTACCGGCTCGGCATGGCGATTCCCGACTACTGGATCAAGCAGATCGAAGAGGTACCCGACGAACAGTGGGATATCCGCGAGATGTGGTCGGTGATGACCGACCGCCTGCCGGGCGTCAAGACCGTCGCCTATGCCGAATCGCACGACCAGGCCCTCGTGGGAGACAAGACGATCGCCTTCCGCCTGATGGACAAGGAGATGTACACCCACATGGATCGTGCGTCGGAAAACCTCACGATCGACCGCGGCATGGCGCTGCACAAGATGATCCGGCTAATGACCGTCTCGACCGGCGGCGACGCCTATCTCAACTTCATGGGCAACGAATTCGGACACCCCGAATGGATCGACTTCCCGCGCGAAGGCAACGGTTGGAGCTACGCCCACGCCCGCCGGCAGTGGTCGCTCGCCGAGGACGGTCTGCTGCGTTACTCGTGGCTGGGGGCATTCGACCGGGCAATGCTCGCGCTGGTCAAACGCTACGGCATATTGCGCGACGGCTATCCCTACTGCCTGCAAATGGACGACCGCAACCAGACGATCGCCTTTTCGCACGGGCGGCTCGTCTTCGTCTTCAACTGGCATCCGGCAGCATCGATCCCCGACTACCGCTGCCGAGTGCGCGAAGCCGGACGCTACGAGTTGATCCTCTCGACCGACGAACGCCGTTTCGGCGGCACCGAACGCGCCCGCATCGGCAGCGAACACTTCTCTTCGCCCGCAGACAACGGCGACGGCACGACCTCGCCCGCGATCAGCATCTACAACACCTCGCGCACGGCGGCAGTGTATCTGCTCCAATAAGATATCGATTCGCGCGTCGGGCGGCAACCGCACCCGTACGGAGAATTGCTCTCACAAGCGGATTCAGCCCTCAACGATGAAATCCACGCCCGCCCTGCGGGCCTGCGAATGCTGGAATTGCCGCCGAATACGGTAGATACGCCCCTCCTTGCGCAGCCGCGCACCGGTCTGCCGGAAGCGGAACGCGACACCCGCATCGACGCACTGTCGCCTCAGGTCGAGTACCCAATCGAAATCGCACACACGCGCGTCATCGCCCGACTCGTCCCCGCACGACACCGAATCGATCCGCCCCTCGGCGAGGTAGCGGCTCAGGTCGAGGCGTTCGAGCAGCGGTTCGCAGATCACCTCGCGGCGGCACAACGGCAGCGAGAGGTAGATCGGCAGCCGATAGTCGGCGCGCTCCTGCGTCTCGCAGGTACAGCACAGCACCACGTGCGGCCAGCCTTCGCCCCAGTCCGCCGGCAGGCAGGCCGCGACGCGATCGATGCGCTTGGTAATCATCAGGAAGGTACAGTCGCTCCGCTCGCGGATCATCGCCCACGCTTCGCCGCGCCACGCGTCGGCCTCCTCGATGAAAAAATCGGAGGTGAAACAGGTATAGACCGTCTGGCCGGGAGGAATCTTGTAACGTCCCGTCCGGTCGCGCCGCACGGGAAGGTCGAAGGCCGCCGTCCTACGCACCTGCGAAGCATCCTGCTCCCACCGCGCATCCTGACGGTAGACATAGCAGCGACGGCATCCCTCGCTCACTTTGCGGCACCCGTGCCACAGATTCCAGCCGGCTATAAAACAGGGAATCGTCCGGAGCCGAACGGCCCCGGGAACCTCAGACGCGCACCTTGACGATCACCTTGCGGATCGTCCCCTCGCCCACCATCGGGGCGTGCGCATCTTCGGGAAAAAGCAGCGTGAACTGGCCGGGCGTCACCTCGTAGTAGGTCTGCGGCACGTCGTCGTAAAACCGGATGTCCTTCTGCACGTCGAACGCGCCGAGCGGACGGGTCACACGGTCGCGCTGGCTCCACCCGAAGGCCTCGCGTTCGCCCCTTACGAGCACCTGAATGTCGAGGTAACGGTCATGAATTTCCAGCTTGGCGTCGGCCGGTCGTTTCAGATCGACGTCCATCACGTTGATGAAGACATCGTCGCCGTCGATCGCGTGCCGGCCCGCCGGCAACGCGCCGAGATCGGTGGAGAGCAGGTAGTCGAACGCCTTTTCGAGGCGGGGATTGAGTGCGTAGTAACGCGCACGGTTTTCGAGCGAATCCAGTATCATTGTCGTTGCGAATTGTATTTGAGCCGGACGAAAACGGGGTGGTGATCCGAAAACTCGACGGACGGCACCTCGTACGAAAGCACCTCGAAATCGTCGGAAACCAGCACGTAGTCGATGCGGAACGTATTGTAGAATCCCCGATAGGTATGCGAGAATCCCCGTCCCTTCTCGCGGAAAGCATCCTGCAATCCGCGCGACATGAGGCGGTAGGTGTAGGACAGGGGCGTATCGTTGAAATCGCCGCACACGATACGTGCGTGGGGTGTGGCCGCGATCAGCTGCGACAGCGAGTCGACCTGATGCGAACGCGAGATGCTGTTGTAACGCAGACGGCTCAGGATGCTGTGCAGTTTCTCGTGGCTGGCCGTATCGGTCAGAAAACGGTAGTTCATCAGGTAGTCGCTGTCGGAAGATTTGATATGGGTCGAACGCAGGTGGTTGCAGAAGACACGCACCGTATCGCGGTCGAGGCGCAGATCGGCCCAGACGGCCGTCGCACGGGTCGTATCGACATCGTTGACACAGTCGACGGCGCCCGAAGCGAGGATACGCAGTTTCGAATAGACGGCAAGCGCGACGCCGGCCGTCCCCTCGCCGTCGCGCGAATAGACCGCCCGACGGTATCCCGGGGCGATCAGCGAATCGAAACGCATCGTCGCACCGCGTGCCAGGTCGCTGAACTCCTCGATACAGAGAATATCGGGATCGTATCGGTTCACGAACGCCGCCAGCGAATCGACCGTGCTCCTGCCGTCGTCGCCGTAGAACATCCGCACGTTGTAGGCCATGACCTTCAACGCCGAGCGGTCGTAGACCGGTTCACCGTAGTGGCGCAGCGTATCGATCTTATAATAAAGCGATATTTTCGGCACCCCCAGGAGCAGCAGCACGAGCATCGGCGAAGCATAGCCCCACCGCCAGCGGATCACCCAGTAGAGGAAGAGCACGAGCCCCGATACATAGATTACCGGCGCGACGAGCCCCAGCACGGAAAAGACCCACGACGCATCGGGCGAAACATAGGGCGCCAGATACATGAAGAGCAACAGCAGCGCCACCAGCGCCGTCACCACCGCGAATGCCACGTCGAGCAGCCAGACGAAGAGGCCGCGCCGCCGGCCGGGACGGCCGCTGTCGGAATCGTATACCCAGCGCTCCATGGCTCCGAATCAGAAACGGATGATTCCTTTGCGGCGCCAGTAATAGAGCAGTCCCAGTCCCCACAGCATACCGCCGATATGGGCGAAATGCGCAACTCCGGGATCACGTCCGGTCCATCCCAACAACAGTTCGATCGCCGCATAGATAATAACGAACCACTTGGCTTTGAGCGGGATGGGCGGGATAAGCAGCATGATGATCGAATTGGGCCACAGCACACCGAAAGCCAACAGCAATCCCATTACGGCGCCCGATGCTCCCAGCAACTGAATGCCGAACTCGCCCGTCAGCCCCGCCACTCCCATCTGCACCAGCGCGGCCCCCACGCCGCAGACCATGTAGTAAATCAGAAAGCGCTTCGAGCCGAGCGCGTATTCCAGCGTACGGCCGAACATCCACAGTGCGAACATATTGAAAAACAGATGTTCCAGGCTGGCATGAAGAAACATGTAGGTGACGAACTGGTAGGAGTGGTAATAGGGGCTCCCGAACCAGTAGAGCACGCCGTACTGTCCCATAAACTGATTGAGCGAGGGGATGAGCCAGACTCCCAGAAACGCGAGGCAGTTGATGATTATCAGGTTCTTCACCACCGGAGGCGTCGAGAAATAACTGCTGTTCATTGTCTTTTGTTGTTTTACGGACATCGGACACATCCTCCGACGTCGCCTATTCATTCACAAAGGTAGCGTTTTTCCCGCAAACGGCGCATATTCTACCGAAGTTTCGCACGCAACTCGTCGAGCGTGATTTCGGCCAGAATCGGCTTCCCCGCAGGCGAGAAACAGCGGTCGCCCGCCTCCTGCAATCGTTCGAGCAGCCGCTCGGCCTCCTCCTGCGAAGTACAGCTCTCCATGGGACGCGCCCCGCTGCGGGCCAGTTCGGCGGCGATCCGCTGTCTGCGCAGGTCGGCCGCCGATACGTGCGCAAAGGTCTGCAACAGCTGGTAAATCAGCTCGTCGATCGTATCCGACGGCATATCGGCCGGCGTCCCCTTCACGTCTATCGCCCCGTCACCCACGCGTTCGATGTCGAATCCGACGGCGGCGAACTCGGCGGCATACTGGCCGAGCAACTCGTATTCGTCATGCGATAGCACCAGCCGTTCGGGGAACAGCAACTGCTCGCTCACGGCCGAGCCGTTGGTGAGCATCAACAGATAGTATTCGTAAAGTAGCCGCTCCTGCGCCCGCTTCAAATCGACGACCACGAGCACACCGCCCAGCATCGCTACGACGTATCCGGGCGCCACCGACGTCACGCTGCGGAACTCCGCCGCAGGCGTCTCGATCAACTGCTGTTGTACGGCCGCATCCTCCGAAGAGACGTATTCCAGCACGCTCCGCTGCGCGTCATCCTCCGCGACGACCGCTCCGCCGCCCAGCGACGACGGCACGTCGGCCATTCCCGCGAACGGGACGGCCGCATCGTCCGGCGCGACCGCCGACGAGGGCACCTCGTCGTAACCACCCTCCCGATCGGAAAGGAGATATTCCCCCACCGGATCGAACGCAGGGTGCGGCGCCGCACCTCTGCGCGACGCCCCGACATCCCCTCCTGCGGCCGGACGGCCGCCGCGGGGTGTCGGCCCCGAAAACTCCGTGAAATCCTCGCCGGGGAACTCCTCGACATCCCCGCACTGCTCATCGGCCCCCTCGGCGACATACCCCTCGGCAAAGGGATTGTAATGTTCGTTGACCATCGCCGCCGGTTCGTCGTAGACGGCGCCCTGCCGCGCTACGGGAATCTCGATGCGCCCCTCGGCCGTGAAATCCATCATCGGCACGGCGCCGGTCTTGCCCAGCGTGTTGCGCACGGCGGCGTGGATAATCTCCCACACGGCCTCCTTGTCGTCGAACTTCACCTCGATTTTCTGGGGATGGACATTGACGTCGATCCGTTCGGGATCGATCGTAAGGAAGAGGAAATAGGAGGGGAAACAGGTATCGGGAATCAGCTTTTCATAAGCTTTCAGCACCGCCTTGCGCAAGTACTGGTCGCTGAAATAGCGTCCGTTGACGAAAAAGTACTGCTCGGCATTGCTCTTTTTGGCCGCTGCCGGACGCCCCACGAACCCGTCGACGCGAACGATCGACGTGTCGGCCGCAACCTCCAGCAGATTGGGTTTGATATGGCGACCCACCACGTCGACGATCCGCCCGGCCAGCGAAGTCGGTTGCAGACGGTATACGGGAACATCATTGTCGTACAACTCGAACGCCACGGCGGGATTGCACAGCGCCACGCGCTGGAATTCGGCCTTGATCTGTTTCGAAGACGCGGTGCTCTTCTCCAAAAACCGCCGTCGCGCCGGTACGTTGTAAAACAGGTTGCGCACGTAGAACTGCGATCCCGCGGGACACATCACCGGCTCCTGGCTCTGGAACTTGCCGCCGTTGACCGACGTCTGCGTACCCACCTCGTCGCCCTCCTGCCGCGTGCGCAGTTCGACCTGCGCGACGGCCGCGATCGAAGCGAGCGCCTCGCCGCGGAAACCGAACGTATGGAGCGCATAGATGTCCTCGACCGAAGCGATCTTGCTCGTGGCATGACGGTCGAAGGCCATGCGGGCATCCATCGGCGACATGCCGCATCCGTCGTCGACGATCTGGATCAACTCGCGGCCGCCGTCGCGCGCATTGACCGTCACGGTATGCGCACCGGCGTCGATCGCATTCTCCATCATCTCCTTCACCACCGACGACGGACGGTTGACCACTTCGCCTGCGGCGATCTGGTTGGCTACGACGTCGGGCAGGAGTTTGATTCGGTCGGCCATACGCTTCTATCGCCCCTCGTAGTCGTTAGGTACCACCGTGATCGGCATCTGCTGCCACTCCACGTCGCTGATGCCCGACTGGTCGAGGTCGGAGGCGGCAGCCCGCGATTCGACCGCAGCCGGGACAGCCGGCGCCACACCCCGCCGCATCATCGACGTCAACTTGGGATAGATCACCACGAAGAAGAGCAAAAGCACCACGATGCCCGTGAGCAGCACACCGAAACGCCGCTTCGAACGCGTGCTGCGCTCCGCCTCGCGCCGTGCGGCACGCGCCGTGCGGGCCGTGCGCACATACTGCCCGGGCACATACTCGTGCTTGGCATGCTCGGGACTCTCGCCGAGCAGCTCGGCACGACGCTGCGCCCGACGCTCCTCTTCGGGATCGTAGTAACGCGGAATATAGTTGAACTTGTTGGCGTGTTTCTTAAAGGGCGAAAAACCTAACATGGCGACTCGTGTTTTGGGCGAAGTTACGAATTTTTACTGGAAAAAGTTCTTCATCCGCTCGAAGATGTTCTGGTTCTTGACCGATTCCGCCTTTGCGAACGACGGTTGCCCGGCCAACTGTTCGACAAGGCGCTTCTCCTCGGCGGAGAGTTTGGCCGGAACGGTGATGTCGACTACCACCAGCAAATCGCCCGTCCCGTAGCCGTTGACGTCGGGCAGTCCCTTCCCGCGCAGACGGAGGACCTTGCCGGCGTGCGTACCGGGGTCGATCTTGATCTTCACACGGCCGTCGACCGTAGGAATCTCCACCGAACCGCCGAGCAATGCCGTCGGAACGGTAATATTGAGGTTGTGGATCAGATCGTTGCCGTCGCGTACCAGTTCGGGGTTGCGCTCCTCGTCGATCACTACCAACAGATCGCCGTTCACGCCGCCCTGACGCGCGGCATTGCCTTTGCCGGCGACGGTCAACACCATTCCTTCGCCTACGCCGGCCGGAATGCGTATCTCGACGACCTCCTCGCCGCGCACGACGCCTTCGCCGCCGCACTTGTCGCACTTGGAGGTGATGACCTTGCCCGTACCGCCGCAGGTAGGGCAGACGCCCTGCGTCTGCATCCGTCCGAAAAAGGTATTCTCCACGCGGGTCACGTACCCCGATCCGTTACAGGTAGGGCAGGTCGAATAGGCGTTGGAATCCTTGGCGCCCGATCCGCCGCATTTGTCGCAGGCGACGAGCTTCGAAATTTTGAGCTTCTTGGTGGTTCCTTTGGCGATTTCAGCCAACGTCAGTTTCACGCGCACGCGCAGATCGGAACCCTTGTTGACCCGCTGGCTGCGCTGCCCGCGGCCGCTCCCCGAAAAGCCCGAAAAGCCGCCGCTGAAATGACCGCCGAAAATATCGCCGAACTGCGAGAAGATGTCCTCCATCGAGAACCCGCCGCCCGAAAAGCCGCCGAATCCGCCGCCGGCACCCGCCGCACCGCCCATTCCCGCATGACCGAACTGGTCGTAACGGGCGCGCTTGTCGGGGTTCGACAACACGTCGTATGCCTCGGCGGCCTCCTTGAATTTCTCCTCGGCCTCCTTGTCTCCCGGATTCTTGTCGGGATGATACTTGATGGCCGCCTTGCGGTAGGCCTTCTTTATCTCATCGGCGTTGGCGTTCTTCCCGACGCCCAACACCTCGTAATAATCGCGTTTTTCTGCCATAATCTTCGGATTCTACCCCGATTCCATTCTTCATTTATCCAGTTTCGACGGCGCGGCCTACTCGCCTACGACGACCTTCGCGAAACGAAGCACCTTGTCACGCAACCGATAGCCTTTCTGCACCACGTCGACAATCTTGCCGCGCTGCTCTTCGCCGGCCTGAAATCGCGCCACCGCCTCGTGGTGATCGGTGTCCAGTTCGAGCCCCTTGGCTTCGATCTCGCTCACGCCGCACGAGCGGAGCACTTCGTGAAACTTCTGCGCGATCAACCCGACGCCTGCGCGCAGCGCCTCGATAACGGCGTTGCGGCCTTCAATAAGCTCATTTTTTATCTCGTTGTTATCTATCATCAGAAAAATCTCCGGTAAACATAATATGACAAGTCTCATAATAACACAATGTTACCGAAACATAAAGATAATTTTTCGCCTTTAACAAAATTTTCATAGACTTGAGCTTAAAATAAGGGTATATTTATA
>ERZ772880.1323-NODE-1323-length-21518-cov-3.620277_pt1 | contig 21518 bp, 9 predicted proteins | sample MGYA00580577_ERZ772880 | MGnify/ENA primary metagenome ERZ772880 (study PRJEB29015, sample SAMEA2737705) | human gut metagenome | biome: human gut; feature: human-associated habitat; material: faeces | place: China | collected 2012 ... | reverse complement strand
TCTTTCGTAAACGGACAGCACACCACACATTATTGCTTCTTCACTTGTTGTATCAAGTCTTGCACCAACATTATCGCTTAATACACCGCTCTTAATAACTAAGAGATTATGCATATCAATTGTTCCGTCTGCATTTCTTGATGGTCTGATTGTTGTATCTACACTTTCGAACCACTCATCTGTAGCCTTCTGACCAAGATTATTGTATGATTCTGAGCCATTATAAATGTAGTTATCATCTCCGTGCTGTGAGAATGGAATAAGGTCTGCCTTAGCAGTTAAATCTGCCTTAGACATAGATATAAGGCCGCTAACCTTCCACTCCTTAAGCATAGAATCCATTGTATTAAGACCTATGCTATATGAATCTGCATTACCATTGTTATAAGCTGTACATCTTGTAATAGAGATATCAGGACAGCTGTTACTTGTTATTCCCTTTGCATGATTTCCAAATGAAACACAGTTAATAAGCTTATGTCCACCCTTAAGATATCCACCACCTAACTTAAATCCATTACCTTCACCATAGTTATAACCTGCTGCAGTTACATCATCTGTTGTAAGCCATCCATTGTTGTATGCTACACAGTTTTCAATTGTAACTGAACCAATCATACCAGATACTGACTTAGCATAGAGATCCCAGCCATCATCAATATTGTTATGTGATATACAACCATAGAATCTGTTGCCTTCACCACATGTTAATTTTGCTGCAAATCCATCTGCATCATTTCTTCCTGCATCACAGTTATCAAATGACTCACAGTTCTTGATAAGATTTCCTGTTGGCCATAACTTACCCTGAATTCCTGCATAGTTATCAGCCCCACCGTTTCTGCTTATCTGAATACCGCTGTTTGCCGCATGATTTACTGTACACATATCTATTGTATTATAGTTACCGCTTACCTGAATACCTACCCCTGATGAATCCTTTACATATAAACCATATACATGCCAATAACTTCCGATTACTGTAAGACCTGCTCCTGACAATACTACACCATCGGTTCCATCTGTTGAGATTGATTCAGCAACAAGATTAATTGGCTTATCTGCTGTTCCGCATACACTTCTGTTAATTGTAATCCATTTATCATATACACCATTCTTCATAAGAATAGTCTGTCCTGGCTGTGCATATGAAACTGCTGTATTAATATCTAATGGACTTTCTTCAGTTCCGTCACCAGTTGTCTTACCATCTGGAGTTACAATAATTGTCTGTCCAGCCTCACCATATACCTTACGAGTAACATTTGTTTCGCTTGCTACTGTCTTAGTTGATGTAATATTAGCTGCCGCTGCTGGTTCAAATTCTGCCTTAATAGTATTGCTTCCAACATTAACTGTAACTGGAATTCTTACAACCTCATCAGCTGTTACTTCCTTAGAAATAGCCTTACCGTCAGCACTTCCTGTTACCTTTAAAGTTCCTGCACAATTAGGAACTACCGTGTATTCATACTCACCTGCTCCACATGTGTTAGAAGAATATACTCTGATTGATGGTGTTACCTTGTCTTCTACGACCTCAGATGTTGCAAGTCCCTTACTTTCTGATGTAGTAAACTTGATATCAGTAATCTTAACACCAATCTTTCTTGCTACCATAACACCTACAACTACTGTTCCATCTTCCTGTACTGATGTAAAATCATTAGCTGTAAGCTTCTGTGTCTGTGTTCCATTCTCTGTTGTTGCAACTGCTTCGTATCCATCATTAGTCTTTCTTACTGTAAATGTATACTCAGCTCCAACCTTGAACATATTTGTTCCTGTTAACTGGTTAAACTTAACATTATTATTAACTCTGTCTACACCATCCTTGTTAGATGTATCTGCTGATGTATAACCTGTGATATAACGCATTGTTGGTGCATTAATCTTAGAGCTGTACATCATTGATGAAAAGTAGTTAAAATATTTATGTACATAACTTGGTGTACCCCAGTTATTAACACCTAATGTATCTGCAACTACAACACCAAAACCAGTCTGATTATCAGGTGTAAGAGATGCATCTGTTACTGTAAATGTTGCAGTTAATTCAAAGTTCTCTTTCTCTGGATTAACCTTAGTATAGTAATATGAGAATCCATCTTCATCATCAGAAATCTTTCCTGAAGCCTTAGCCTGAATTTCCATACTTCCTGTTGTATTAGTAATATCTTTTGCTTCAACTGTAGCAACTTTCGTAGATGCTGTATCACCATTAGCAATATTTATAACCTGTGCATTACCATCAGCCTCTGTGATAGTTGCCTTAGTCTCCTGAGCTGAACCAACAGTTGATACATACCAGTTCTTCTGTGTATCTGCAGTTACTGATAACTCTTTTTCTGAAACAGCTGAACAATATCCATCTGCTCTATTTGCAACAACACTGAATACATATGTACTTCCAACTGTTAAATTCTTAACTGTATAATCACCTTCTGTGATTCCATCAATCTTAACTGCTGTGCTTTCATCAGAACCTTTAACCTTATATGTTAAAGTATAATCCTTTGCATCACTTATATTAACCCAGTCAAGATATACTTCTCCATTACCCTTGTTTTCAGCCCATGTAATAGTTGGCATCTTAACACCGAGTACAAAATCTTTTACTTCATAAACATCTGAAGCTTTATCAGCACAACCTAATCTCTGTGCTGTTGCTACAAATGTATAATCACCACTTTCATGAGCTGTAAAATTAACTGTTGCTGTTCCTTCTGATCTCTTTATAACAGCTTCTCCAGCCTGTCCATCATTATGAAGCATTGTTACAACAATATCTTCAGCCCCATTATACTCATCCACAATTCCTTCAACAGTAACAGTAAAGCCATCTGAGCCTGCTTCTACTTTACTGATAACTGGCTTTGCTACTGATTCCCAGTCAACTACAGTCTTCTTATTTAACTGTGAATAATATACTTTCCAGATCTGAGCTGTCGCTCCTCCAAGGTATGCATAATATGTCTTACCGGCTTCTACCTTAGCTTTAACAGTATTATATGTACTTGCATCTGTGGAATTTTTCACCTCTGCTGCCTTGGTTCCATCTTCCGCTACTACATAGAAAGTCTTTCCCTTTCCTATCTTAGTATCAATTGCTAACTCTCCATTAGCTGCTGCTGTATATTTCACATAACATCCATTATCTGGTACTGTTCCTGCTGCTGTCTTTCCATTAGTCTGTGCTTTTACTGAACCTGCCTTAGCATTATCACCCAATGCACTGAACCCATCATCAAATGTCTTGTCATCTGTGGCATTATTATTAGCCCAGCCTGTTCCACATAATGTTAAACCATTATTATATGTTGTTGAAGCTAATATGTCTGCAGCTAACCACTGTGCTTCTGCAGGTGTAAAATATACCTGCCAGATCTGAGCTGTTGCTCCTCCAAGGTATGCATAGTATGTCTTTCCAGCTTCTACTTCTGCCTTAACAGTATTATATGTACTTCCAGAAGTTCCATTTTTTGCTTCTGCTACCTTAGTTCCATCTTCCGCTACTATATAGAAAGTCTTTCCCTTTCCTATCTTAGTATTAATAGCTAATTCACCATTAACAGGTGCTGTATATTTTACATAGCATCCATTATCTGGTACTGTTCCTGCTGCTGTCTTTCCATCTGTCTGTGCCTTTGTAGATCCTGCCTTGGCATTGTCTCCTAATGCACTAAAACCGTCTTCAAATGTCTTGTCATCTGTAGCATTATTATTAGCCCAGCCTGAGCCACATAACACTAATCCTAAGTCTCCTTCTTGTGCTGCAAGAATATCTGCTGCTGACCATGTCACAACAGAAGACTCTGCACTTGCTGTCGATGCTTTAGCAACAATGTTATTAGAGCCGGTAACCGGCATAATACTAACAACCATTAAAGCTGCCATAAGAACAGACAACATTCTTTTAGTTCTTTTTCTCATGAAAAAAGCCTCCTTTTCCTTTTCATAAATCTGTAATAAGAGTACCATCTAATAGAACAAATAGTCAATAACACTTTTAGTAAATGTTTTTCTGAAAGTCGTTAAAACTAGATATTACTTTGTAATAATTGTACAATAATTATCATATATCTATATACAAAAATGAGGTCTGGATAACCAGACCTCATTCATATGTTTTATTATACTATTTGCTTACACTAAACTCTCTTTCTCTTCTTTTCGAAAAGAACTACGGCTGCTGCAAGTAATGCCATAAGCATAATTCCTGCATATACAGCTATCATATTTCTAGAGAAATCACCTGTCTTAGGAAGAACCTCAAGCTTAGTCTCTGCAATATAACCATCTGTAAAGCATGCTCTGAATGTATGCTCTGCTGCTTTTAAGCTCTTAATGTAAGAAGCCTTGAATGTAACAACTGTTGTGTTACCATTAGCTACTACTGTGTACTTAGAAGCATCAAGAACTACATCATCAACCATAATATAATCAAATGTAGATGCATCTGCATCGATTGTCCACACAATATCTGTAGATGTTCCCTGAATAACTGCAACATCTGTTGTATTACCCTTAACAACATCTTTACCTGTTATAGATATTGTCTTATGTCCCTTAATTCCCTCAGGAACTTCAATCTTAGCTGATGGAGTACCTGTCATTCTTGCACCTGTATTAGCTGCTGCCTTGTCTGTAAGTACAAGAAGACCATTCATGTTGATTGTGTTATCAGCATTTCTTGTTACCTTATGTGATGCATATACATGTGTTGCATAATTCATTGCTGTATCAACTGATTCAAACCAGTCATCTGTTACAGTTGTAGCTGAATTCTTAGCTGTTCCTTCATAATTCCAGAAGTAGTTAGTATCGTTATCAACCTTTGTCTTGTCCTGTGTTCCAAGTAACTTAAACTGCTCAACATTATCTTTCATATATGTTCTGTATGAAAGTACACCTGTTGCTGAGAAATCTGTATTCTTAGCTGAATTTGTGTAAAGAGCAATATTATAAGACTCATTATTGAATGTTGTACAGTTAATTACATTAATATCTGGACAAGAGTTAGAATCAATACCCTTAGCCTTGTTATCAAATGCTACGCAGTTCTCAAGAACATGCTTGCCTGACATGCTGTCGCCACCAAGCTTAAATCCATTACCGTTACCAGCATTTGTACCATCTTCAAGGTAACCATTGCCATAAGCAACTGAATTCTTAATTGTTACAGCGCCAATTGAACCTGACTGAACCTTAGCAAAAAGATCCCATCCATCATCAGCGTTGTTGTATGAGATACAACCATCAAATACATTACCATCACCAACTGTTAACTTAGCTGCAAAACCATCAGCATCTTCATAACCTGCATCGGCGTTACCATATGATGTACAGTTAAGAATTAAGTTATATGCTGGCCACATATCAAATTCATCTGTTATAAGATATCTGCTAACCTGAAGACCTGTATTACCATTGTGGTAAGTCATAATGTTATCCATTGTATTATACTTACCAGAAAGCTGAATACCCTTCTGTGCATTAGCTGAATTAGTTACATCAAATCCCTGGAAGTACCAGTAATCACCTGCAAGTACCATACCTGCACATAATCCCTGGAAATCAAATACTGGTCTTGAAGAAGCTTCTGTATCAGCTACCATCTGAATAGGCTTATCTGCTGTACCATTAACACCTCTCTCAACCTTAACTGTCTTCTCAAGGTAATATGTACCTTCCATAACAACGATAGTCTGTCCTGGCTGTACATACTTAACAGCATCATAGATGCTCATTGGATCTTCCTTAGTACCAACACCATACTTACCTGGTGCTACATAAATTGACTGTCCTTCAACGCCATATGTTCTGTATGTTACAGTAAATGTGCCTTCAATTGGCTCATATGATGACATAACCATATCCTTTTCTGGAATATAGCCAGCATCTGGTGTAAACACATATCTAAATGAATTCTTACCTACATTAAGTGTTGTTGTTGCAGGCTTAACAACTGTATTAGCTGCAACAGCTACATCTGTAGCAATTGCGTTATCTTCACTATCCCAGATAGAAAGAACACCATCACAGTTAGCTGTGAATCTGAATTCATAATCACTTGAACCTGTTGCAGTCTTAGAATTAAATGCTGCATTAGTTACTAATTCTTCAATTGGCTTCTCTTCTGCTGGAGCATCATCAGATGGATTAATTGTTGTAAATGTTACATCTGAGAATGTTGCCTGTGCATATCTACTTGTGAAGAAACCTACATATACATTATCAGAATCAAGCTGTGATAATGTTTCAGTGTCATAATACTTCTTAGTTGTTGAATATGTTCCATCTACTGATTCGTATGATACAAAATATCCTGTGTTATTCTTCTGAATTGTAAGATACATCTCAGTAACAGGATTCTCTATTGTTGCATCAACTGGCTTAACAGCATTACCAATAACATTGACATTCTCTGCATATCTCTGCTCAAGAGGATACATAGCACTCTGGAACTGTTTTACTGTTTCAGTATCATTAGCTTCTATTGCTGCAATGTTATCCTTAGTAAGGCCCTTCTTCTCCTGTGAAGCAATACCGATCTTCTGAGATACCTTAAGTGCTGTTGTATCATTAGTAACTTTACCAGCTTCTTCATTCCAGTAATATTCTGTCTTAGAAACTACAGCCATATAAGAATTGTTCCATCCAGAACCACCAAGTCTGTCTGCTGCCATAAGACCGAAGCCTTCCTGACCGTTTGATAAATTCCACTGATCTACAGTTACTTTAGCTCTTAATGTAAAGTTAAGTGATGTAGGTACTGCTGTATAATAGAAATTAAGACCATCGAATGATGCTGGAACTAATTTTCCATTATTACCGCTTCCCTTAAGAACTCCATTAGCATCTACTGCTCCAGATCTTAATGTAACTGAACCAGTTTCATTAATGTTTCCTTCATATGCTGAATTAGACTCGCTTGCACCGTTACCATATACGATATAGCCCCATACCTGCTTAGCATCAGATGTTGCTGTTGCAGATATTGTTGACTTATCAGATACAGCAGCTGGTGTCTCTCTAACTGCTTCAACTGCAAAATCATACTTTGTTCCAACAGTTAATCCTGTAACATCATAAGATGTAGCAGATGTTGAACCAACCTTTGTTCCACCAACATAAACATTGTATGATGTAGCTTCCTTAACTGACTGCCATACAAGACTTACTGTACCATTACCCATGCTTGTTGCACTGCTGATAGATGGTGCTGAGAGTGGGTACTCAAAATTAAACTTAACTGTGTTACCAGCCTTGTCATTCTCGCCCTCTCTAGAAGCTGTAATTGTAAATGTATATTCTCCTGAAGAAGCTGGAGTAAATTTAACCTGTCCACCTTCACCCTCAAGAGCATATCCCTTTGTTTCTGTATTACCTGAAGCATCTGTCATAACAACGCTTACCTTATCAGCACCGTCATTACCAAGAGCCATTGTAAATGGAACTGTAACATCTGCTCCATCCTGAGCTACCTCTCCAATTACTGGAGCTGCAACTTCTGACCAGTCTTTTCTAGGAACAACTGGAGTATTTCCACCTCCAACTGTATCTGTAACAACTACCTTGAAGATATAATTGTTATTTTCAAGTCCTCCAAGATAATATGTTCCTGCATCTGCTAATTCTAATGTAGAAACTACTGTCTCGTTCTTTGCTGCTGTTACTTCTGTCTTAGTTACTACTGCACCTGAAGTATTGAAGATTGCCATCTGACGGTTATCATCTCCACCTTCTACCCAGTAAATCTTAACCTTAGCTGTTCCTTCTGTCTTGAAAGAAACAAAGTTCTTCATATTAGCAATATCAGCCTTACCACCAAAGTTAATTCTCTGTGTTCCAGCAAATCCGTCATCCCAAGTCTTGTTGCTTGAGTCAATCTTAGTCTTTGCACTCATATATAATGTAAATGCATTATCTGTTCCTGCATTAACAGTCTGTCCATCTGTAAACTTTCCTGCTGCTGCCGCCTCAAGCTTAGCACCATCAAGTTCGTATTCCTTAACAACTGGCTCTTCAACTGCTGCTGTCTCCTCAACTTCAATCTTGAAAATATAATTGTTATTCTCAAGACCACCAAGGTAATATGTTCCTGCATCTGCTAATTCTAATGTAGAAACTACTGCTGCATTCTTTGCTGCTGTTACTTCTGTCTTAGTTACTACATCTCCTGTAGAACCAAAGATTGCAATCTGACGATTGTCATCTCCACCTTCTACCCAATAAACCTTTACCTTTGCTGCATTAGATGTCTTGAAAGAAACAAGATTCTTCATATTAGCAACATCTGCTTTACCACCAAAGTTTACTCTCTGTTTACAAGCGTAACCATCTTCCCATGTTTTATCACTTGAGTCGATTTTAGTTTTTGCACTCATATAAAAAGTAAAATATCGATCAGTTCCTGCAGTAACAGCCTGACCATCTGTATACTTTCCTGCCGCTGCTGCTTCAAGTTCAGTACCCTCAAAAGTGTACTTCTTGCCACTCTCTGCAGCCTTTGCCTTGCTTGTGAATATACCACTAAACGAAGTAAATGGCATAATAGCAACAACCATCAGCACTGCTAAAAAAGCGGCTAAAATTCTTTTACCCTTTTTCATAAAATCCTCCTTATTATATTGTAGGCATAGTTAAGTTCCTGTTATTAACAGCATATAACATGTTCTTTTCGACATGTTGCACTACAGCATGTCCCCTATACCAAAAGTTACTATCATTTTAACCCAACCGCCGATTTGCGTCAATAAGCATTATGGTTAATTTTTATGTATATTTTCTATATTGCCAACGAATTTTGTGCAATTCTGCTATAATTATCCAGTATTAATGTACATAATGTCTAGATAAAACAATTATCCCCTGCAGTATCTGATGATACTACAGGGGGTAATTATTCTACTGTCCACCAGTAGTTAATACTGACTGAACTGTCTTAAACAGAATCTTAATATCAAGCATAATACTCCAGTTATCAATATAATCCAGATCCATCTTAACAATTTCTTCAAAATCGCTAACCGTCTTTCTTCCATAAGCCTGCCACATTCCTGTGATGCCTGGTTTCATAGAAAGCCTTCTCTTATGATGTCCTTGATATTGCTTAAACTCTGCTACCGTTGGTGGTCTTGTACCAACAAGACTCATATCTCCCTTAAGAACATTAATGAACTGTGGAAGCTCATCAATACTTGTCTTTCTTATGAACTTGCCAACCTTAGTTATACGAGGGTCATCTTTCATCTTAAACATAAGACCACTCATCTCATTCTGTGCCATAAGATCTTTCTTTCGTTCTTCAGCATCCATATACATAGAACGGAACTTATATATCTCAAAATAACGGCCATTCTTTCCAACACGTTTCTGTTTGAAAAAGATTGGACCTGGCGATTCTATCATAATAGCAGGACCTACAAAAATCATTGCAATAAACATAACTATAAGTCCTACAATTGCTCCGAGAATATCTATGCATCTCTTAACAAGCATTCCCTTCCAGTCATATATTCTGTTAGCAAATGTAATAACAGGAACTGCTCCTATGTAACCCAGCTTACTGTCAAAATCCTTATAGCTGTCAAGAATCTCAAGCTTAAGATTAACTGTTACACCCATATCCTCAAGTTCCATAACCATAGGCTTGATACTTTCGCGTGTCTTGTAATCCACATCAATAAACACTTCATCAACAATCTCATTCTTAATATAACGCATCATTGAGTGGACATTGGCAACTACAGGAAATCCTTCTATTGACTGACCTGTCATATCTTCATCAGTAATTACAATACCATCTATACGACGCATCCAGTCATTCCTTGCCACAGCTTTAGTAAGTGTATCTTTTGCCCTGTCTTTAATAGTGACAACAAGTATACTGTTAGCACGCTTTCCTCCATTACGATACTTCATATATACTTTAACCAGCAACCTTAATAAAAACATAAGCACTGTTCCCATAAAAAATGTAATTACATACACACTTCTTGGAACACCCTGTACTGTTTTGCTCAAAAGTTCATAAACAGCTATAACAGCTGATGAAATAAGACTTTTCTTAATAACAGAAACTAGTTCTTCAAATTTGCCACGATTAAGTACATCGCCTTTAATGTTACAGAATAAAGCAGCTATTAATACAGCAATAATAATTGTAATAATATTGCCATTAAGAACACTCATTATATATGGAAATGTATTATTTCTTATTCCCATCAGCCATATAAAACCAGACATGTAATAAGACATAATAAGTGCTATTGCATCTGTAATAAATATTAAAACGTTCTGAATACTCTCTTTGGTTTTGTTTACATTAATCATACGTTAATCAATTTTACCCTCCCAATAATTTTAAGGCTTTTCATAACATATCGCATATTAATATATCAACTTAAAACCACTTTAAAATGTTACAACTGATTCACACTTCAAAATGAGCCTTGCTAATTATTATATAGTTGCATATTAAAAATATCAATATATATTCCAACTAAAAAAGTAAAAATCAGGAAATGTTTTTTGTAGAACCAGTATATTCCATACTTAATCTATTCATGCACATATTCAATAGCAGCATTACAATAATGATACATTGCCGTCATAAGATTCTTTAGTGCTATATTATCTAAATATTTATCGACATATCTGGCGTAAACATATGCACCATACTCAAGCATCATTATTTTATCTTCACTATCTCCATTCTTCTGAACGTATATATTAACATTATCAGCAAGCTCATACGCTTTCACATTACTGATATCTATATAATATAATGAAGCATCTGTCTTTTGTGGAACAATGATATTCTTGTTTCCATCTTTATCCTTCACATAAAATGTATAATTATCAATATTATATCCGTCTGATAACTCAAAATAATTCCTTAATATTGTATCTGATTCAAGAACAAGAGAACTTCCATAATAGCTTATTCCTGAAACACTGTCTGCATTAACCAGCTTTCCTGTATATGTATTGAATCCAACCATATCCATATTCTTATCATCATCCGTCATTATAGAATTGGCAGGATTATCTGTGTTATATCCAAAATACTGCTGTGCAGCTGTTCCATAATTAAGCATTGCTTTAACTGCATTTACAGCTTTATCAGAATAAACTCCACTTGCAGCAGAAATTACAGATTCAGCATAATCTGTTACTGAGTATGTATGAACTTCACCCTTAACGCCATTACTTACAATTCTGGCATTTACCTTATCAGCCATCTGCTTTGCTGCTATTCCGCAAGAGAACACATACAAACCGTCGGTTGTCTTTCTTGCATCGGCTAACATAACCTTTGACACATTTCCATCAGGCATAGTAAATTCCATGTACGTGCTGCTGTCCTTAACCAGTTTATCAGGAAGATTCATGTAGAAATTCATATCAATCTTTCCGTCCATGCTTAATGTATATCCTTCTAATACATCACCCAAATCAACATTATTTGATGTAAATGCTTTTATGCAGAAGTTATAATAATATTTTCCATATCTGCCATAACCATTATAATAATAGCTTCCTTCACAGTCAGAATCATAGCTTACTACATTTTCCCAGACCATCTTATCATCAGTTTTCCCCGGATTAGTGCTCTCTGAATACGAATATTCAACTTCAAATGCCTTCTTATCAATATTTACAACAACTGCATAATAAGTTCCAGGATTGAGAATCACTTCTTCCTCCAGAGGAATAGTGTGTATTCCTGCAAAAGTTGTTCTTCCACTTGTACTCGCCTCAGCATGCTTAGTCCCGCTTAGCGGGTTGGTGGCATCCTTAAGGTCAGTATATATATCAATTGTATATCCAACATCTGCTGTCTGTGTAAAAGATAAAGATACTGACTTAAGAGTTTCAGATGCAACACCTTCTTTTTCTGATACATAAAATACATTAGCTGCACCTGTATAATATCCTACTGTTGCTGTATGCAGCCCACCATCAAGCTGATAATTATTATCCAGCCCATCCTCTGCTGACATATCAAATACCCAAACAGTATCTGCAAGCGAATAAGTTTCATATGACATCCAGAAATAATCAAAATAATCTCCCCAGCTGTTTCTTATAAGCCATGCACCATTATTTGAAGGCTTTGTAGTTGTCGCAAAATTATCCTTGGAATAATCATCGTCCCAACCCACAATCATAACTGCATGTCCACCACCTGAGCTTACAATTCCCTGCATATCATAGTATGAATTATTAAGGTGGTTCTCTCCAGCATAATAATGAGTATAGCTTGCACCAACGGCACCATGCTCCATAATCTGCTGCTTAACAACATCTGGCTGCTCCTTAACATTAATCCTGTATGCATTCTGTAAATGTGCCACATCATAATCATAAGCATATTTGTTATCAAGACCATTATTATATACTGTCTGGGCATCAGCATATGGAACATCTGATTCATTGACAGCTCCTACCCACTGGCTGAGTCTCTTTACTGCATACTCGTAGTTACCACCCTTTTCCAGATATGACATGTTGGTATTATTATTATAATACTTAGAATAATCCCCTTTGGTTCCACCGAGCGGATCAATAACTGAGTTAAATGTAAAATGTATAAGCTGCAATTCACTCAGGTCAACACTAGAATCTCTCTGACTCTTAGCTATAAGGTCAAATTCTTCAAGTCCTATAGACGAGAATGCCCAACATGTTCCATAAGGATTCTGATTTCTTGATGGGTGTTCCTTCTTATATGAAGAAACATCCTCTGGGTATGCCGATGGTACATTTCTCTGTGCATATGTTGCAATATCCGATATATATACCGGAGCATCACTATCAAGACTACTTGGTATGTAACTTCCTATATACGCAGAATCCACAGACTGTACCTGCTGCGAATAATCTTTTGCGTCAATTGTGTCTCCATTTACAGTCATATATCCAATAGGACTTGTAATAAGAAGTGCACTTAATAATAACGCTGATAACCTTTTAATTCTCATATAGTCAATTCCTTTCTCTATTCAGTTAACACGTATGTTTTATAATAAAATAATATCATACCTTCATATAAGTTTCTATGTTTTTCGTTAAAATATTAATTAAAATGTTAATTATAATTATCTTTTATCTGTTCCTTCGCATTCTCCACACTTTCCTCATCTGGGATCATTACGTATAACGACCACCCTGGCATTGAATATGTTGTTGATGAATAACTTCCAGCTCCCGTAACACTTATCTGTGTAATATTCCATACTGCCATATCATTAAGCTGTGTCTGAGCAAGCTCTGCAATAAAATCATAACTCATATCTGTAATTACATTTTTAGACACTTCTGATAATACAGATGTATAATTTGATATAATTGCCGGAGAACAAGCTTTTTTAATTGCTGCCTCCATTATCATCATCTGGTTACGGCCTCTCTGTCTGTCCCCATCTGAATATGCGTATCTTTCTCTTGCAAATGCAAGTGCCTGCTCACCATTAAAATGATTAACACCATTATGTACTGTGAGATTTCCAGCCTGACTAAGAGTTGCTGAATAATCAAGTGTCACATCAACACCTCCGAGTGAATCAATTATTTTCTCAAATCCACTGAAATTAACTTTTACATAATAATCAATCTGGATACCATAAAGCATCTCCAGAGTATTTCTGGAACACTCAATTCCATAAACACCTGCATGTGTAAGCTTATCCCTGACACCATTGGATATAGAAAGTGGAACATAATAATCTCTTGGCGTATTAATCATAAGAATATTGTGTGTCTTCTTATTAACAGACATAATAATATTGACATCACTACGGCTCACCTCATTAATACCGCCTCTTGAATCAATTCCTGATATATATACATTTATAACATCATCACTTGAAAGATAATTATCTATAACATTCTCTTCTGTCGTTGCCACTTTAATTGTAAATTCACCACTATATATAAGCTTCACATCTGACGCAAACCCAGTGAAATCTCCCATCTCATCAATCATTTCAATACTGCTCGTTTTCATAATGGCAGCATCAATCTGTCCCTGCAACAAAGCATCTGCCAGCTCCATTATATTAGAATACTCTGGATACTCCGCCATAAATCCACCTGCACCCATCTTTTTAATAAGCTCATCAGTACTTTCACGATCCACAGCTGTTCCTATACCAATGGATTTATTATTAAGCATATCTACGCTGTCATATCCGCTGTCGTTAAGGACATACACGCCCATAACAATTTTTTCTTCCTGAGTTGTTGTAATCTTGTTTATCATATGTCTTGTCTGATTAAGGTAAATGCTTCCCATAATAAGCACAACAATCATAATAATGGCAATTATCTTCGTAATAATTCCTGGAACAAACCACTTTTGTGTAAATGCTGTTACTGCCGTTAGTATAACAAGCACTACTGCAGCAATGATGCAATATTTAACTGGAACAACCCTGACATTTATTAAAAGATCTATAAACACCACAGATACTGTAAGCATAATAATACTTATTGACAGTCCAGTATATTTTAATATCTTCTTCATACATACATCCTTTCTTAAATCTAAAAAAGACGACACATTTGACTTATGTGCCGCCATCATCTCAATAACTAATTATTATCCCCATGTCCATAGTACTTGCCATAATATTTGCCATAGTACTTACCATAATAAGAATTTCCTGCCATATCAACTTTATTAAGTACACAGCCAAGAAGCTTGCACCCTGTCATTTCAAGCTGCTCCTTTGACTTTCTTGCAAACTTATAGCTTATATCACCTGCTCCGATTACAAGAATTCCGCCATCACACACCTTAGAAATAACCGCAGCATCAATAACACTTCCTATTGGTGGTGTATCAATGATAATCATGTCAAATGTAGCTCTTGCTTCTTCAATCATCTTAGTAAATCTTTCATTACCTACAAGCTCACTTGGGTTAGGTGGTACAGGACCTGCAAATATCATGCAGAAATTAGGAACATCACTTACGCATATAACATCCTTAAGTTCATTCTTTCCTGAAAGATAATGAGTAAGCCCATATTTAATCTTCCCCTTCTTACCTCTGTTCTTCATAACTGACTTTCTTGTATCCGCATCAATAAGCAGTGTCTTCATACCATTCTGCGCAAAAGACATAGCAAGTTCAAAAGATACTGTACTCTTTCCCTCACTTGGTGTACTGCTTGTTATAAATATTACCTTATTATTATCACCAGAGAATTCTATGTTAGTTCTTAACATCTTATAAGCTTCTCTGGTCCTGAAATCAAGGTTGCTCTGTTTTACTGAAAACTCCTGCATCTCTAGTCCTCCATAAACTCTATGCCATCAGCATTTCTTTTACTGTTCTTGTTATTAGTGTTCTTATTAATATCAGATGATTTAAAACTTCTTGCCTTCTCATCATCAGTGCCAAGTACTACTTTCTCTTTACCTTTCCGGGGAGACCTCCTTCTGCTGGCAGTTTCTTCCTCAGCCTGATTCATAGGAATAAGTGCAAGTGTACTGATACCTAAATATTTTTCGATATCCTCAGAACTCTTAATAGAATCATCAAGCAAATGCTGTATAACAACAACGGCAACCGCAATTATAATACCAATAGCAGCTCCAATCAGTGTCCACTTAGGAACTGATGGTGAAACAGGGCTTGTTGGAAGATTAGCTGAATCAACCACATTAACAGCCTCAATATCCATAACCTGTGTAATATGCTGTGCTGCAAGATCTCTTACCGCATTAGCAACCTTCTGGGCCTGCTGAGGATCCGGATTTATTACTGTAATAGCAATTATTCGTGTATCATCTGTATTAGTTGCAGAAACCTTTCCCACAAGGCTTTCATAAGTTTCATCCAGATTAAGCTGTTTAATAACACCTTCTATAACATAACGGCTTGTAACAAGCTGTTCATAATCCTTAGAAAGAGTTGTTGAAAGCTGTACATCACTATAAGTAACTGATGTACTGTTCTGCTTATTAAGGATGTAAACCTTAGTTGTAGACTGATACTGAGGTGTTATAAGAAAATAGCTGTAAAGAAATCCTACTGCACCGCATACAACAGCTGCCAGTATTATAATCCACACCTTATGAAGCAATAACGCAAATATTTCTCCAAGATTGATTTCAATCTCATCTGTACTCTTATTAGTTTCCATCATTAATTCTCCTTTAATTATTCGTATCTGCTAACAGTCTGTCAAATGCATTGCCATATAATATACTGTCAACATACCCCTCATCATATTTTTTATAAAGCATCCTGCTGCACTCTTTCATCATAGGTGTTCTGCTGCCATCGCAACGATGGGCATCTGTTCCTACATAATCAACAAGCTGTTCTTTTAATAGCTTATGTACAAACTTCTTAATTTCTTTACCTGTATCTCCGGTAATGCTTGATGCATTAACCTGAATCTCTACCCCCATGCGGCTGAGTCGCCTGACATTCTCAATGTCATCAACCATACATCCATATCTTTCAACATGTGCTATAACAGGCTGATATCCCTCACTCATAATCTCATCAAGAGAATTTCTTATATACTGATATGGATCAGATGGCATGAATTCAACAAGAACATAATCAGTTCCGTTTATTCTGCTTATCCTTCCATTATCAAGTTCCTCACACATCTCATCATGAAACAGAATCTCATTGCCCTGGTAAAGCTTAATATCTGTTCCCTGTGCGGCTGCTTCCTTTCCAACAGATTGAATAAGTTCCTTAACATTCTGCGGTGAAGCATTACGATGCCCACTTTTAAAATGTGGAGTAGCAATCATGTGTGTAATTCCCTCTGATTGTGCTATCTTAAGCATCTCAAGAGTTTCTGTTATATCTCTTGAACCATCATCTATCCCTGGCATTATATGACAATGTACGTCAACGATATACTCTGCATTTTTCTTATTATTACCAAACAACATACTATTCCTTATACTATCTTATTATTAAGTAAACCTTAAATATTTTATCAATGTACTTAGAACATGTCAACCATTGAAACGAATATTTTAGAATTTGGTCAAAAAACTCAGGGAACATATTATTTCCCTGAGCCTGTGTTTTTATTATCCAATTAATTCATAGCTTTCATTAATTTTCCCAGCCTTAATCTGAGCCATTCTTTCCTCAATCCTGCTCTTAACCAGCTCAGCGACCTCTTTTTTCTTAAGCTCGCCATACTCTGAATAAAGAATTGGCTTTAAGAAATGTACCTGTGTATCTACTCTTTCAAATGTATTGCTATTCATGGATTTATACGAATCAAAAAGTGCTATAGGAACGATAGGTGTCTTAGTCTGTAAGCTGCACGAAAAGCAGCCAGCCTGAAATTCCTGAAGTTCATTCTTATTGTCAGTGTAACCTCCCTCAGGAAATATAAGGAAATTCCTTCCTAACTTGACCTGTCTGGTAACATCCATAATAGCCCTTACCTTGTCACGGTTATTGTCAAGATCAATAACGACTGCATCAATAAGACCACATACCTGACGGCTCATAAGTCTTTCAGCCTGCTTTTTCCCCCAGAGGACACCACACGGCTTTTCCTGTGCAAGAATAATTCCCAGTGCATCATATTTGCCCTGATGATTAGGATACATTATGTAATTGCTGTCCGTTGGAATATTTTCTCTGCCATACACCCTGGTTCTTGTTCTGGCATGCTTTCTCATGTAATTAATAATCCACTTGGCATATACAAATCTTTCTTTCTCTGAATAGCGGTTCTTGTTGGCAATCATCTTATTAGCCTTAGGTACAGCATGAAGCACCATGTGCCAGCTTGATATAACAGTACATTTGAAACGCAGATTAAACATTATAACCCTCATCTTTCTATATAATACCTGCTGCAGATGCAAAATATTTTTCAAAATCACCACGAATAAGTGCATATCCTGCCTCATTCGGATGCATCCCATCCTTACTATAATATGCCTTCATGTCATCAAGTGCAAGAAAGCTTTCACGAAGACTTAATATTTCACAGCCGTTTTCCTTGGCGACAGCTCTCATTATGTCGCCATATTCTGCATACTCGTCCTGCATCTGCTGAACTGAGTTCACATATTCTGACATAACTTCCCTGCTGATTCCGCTTTCAAGCAGATGTGAAAGATACACTTCAATAGCAATCGGAGGTGCAATTACTGCTGTTACTGCTGCTCCCTTTTCCTGCAACAAATGTATCATATCCTCATAATTCTTCTTAAAATCCTGTGGGGCAACTCTGTGCCTGTGTTCATAGTAACATTTGCCATCACATATCGACTTCCAGTCATAGTCGCAGTCGTTACCGCCACATTCAAGAAATGCCACATCAGGTACCGGATGACTTGACATTATCTGTGTAAGCCACATTTTTACTCTCTCTGATGTAAATGTCGGCATCGCAAAATTTAAAAACTTCATATTATACTGTGCCTGCATTGCCTCAAATCCAATTGCATCTGAGCTGTGATAATTCCATGCTTCATCCGGCATAACTCCTCGCATAAGTGAGTCACCAAACATGTAGTATGTTTTCATAACCCGCCTCTTATCTTAAATTAGGAGCCGGAAGAGGATTCTCTGGTGTAACTGCATCCCAGTAATTGTTCATAAGCTTCTCTAATGCTCTCTGTGGAATCATTGGCTGCGAAGCATAATCAATCATATCCTGAGGGATATCCTCACCTTTTCCCATAACCTTACCAATTTCTGTATATCTCTTAAGATATTCATTAATCTGGTTTACCATTGGTGGAATTGCAAACATTTCACTCTGTGGACAAAGGAGAGCCTGATATCTGCCTTTGCCATAGATAAAATTAAATTCCTTGATAAGTGCGTCATATATCTCATATGTTCTTCCATATCCGCATGATGATATAACATAATACTTCTTATCACCCATATCATAACGGAACTCGTGAAATGCATCATCACCGATATCTCTTACCTTACCCTTGTAAGTCTCCATAAGTGGCATGATTCGGTCAACAAATGTTTTCATTGGACCCGGCATGCCAAAGAAATACAATGGGAAGCTGTATATAATAACGTCAGCGTTCATGAACTTGACATGAACATCCTGCATAACGTCATTGATAACACACTGACCTGCTGTCTTTCCCCAACAGCTCATACATCCCATACATGGCTTAATATCCATATCTTTAACTGTAAGAAGCTCAATCTCTGCTTCTGGATTAGTCTCCTTAAGTCCCTTAAGAACCGCATTCGTCATCTGCATAGTATTACTCTTAGGTCCTTTAGGGCTTCCGTTTACTACTAAAACCTTCATTATTAATCCTCCTTGTTTTCCGCAGGAAAATCCGAGCCTCTCTAGCGAGGAGAGGATTTGTCCTCCATAAACTTCTCAAATGTTCTAAACTGTTTTCTCATCGTGTCATATCCATACTGATAGCATTGAAGAAGTTTTTCATTATTATTCTCAAAGTGTCTTATCATCTGCTCCTCCGGACGGATAACAAAGACTTTCCCCTCTTCCACAAGCTTTTTCATGAACTTATCCTGCCTGTCATAAGCCTGCCTTCTGTGTGCCATAACCTCACAAAGCTCTGGGTATTTCTTGTAACTCCACTCGATAAGCTTCTTTACCTTAGAATAATCCGTAGGCTTAGAACCCTCTGGCTTGGTAAGTACAACAACAATCTTATCGCACCCTTTCTCAACTGCTCTCTCAACCGGTATCGAATCAATGATGCTTCCATCAAGATAATGATAGCCGTCAATTTCAACAGGTTCGCATATAAATGGTACAGAGCAGCTTGCCATCTGACACTTCAGGAATTCATCTTTAGTCTTAAAATTCCCTTTATACTCAGCCTTTCCAGTCTCGCAATTAACAACAACACTCTCACACTCTGTCTTAGATGCGAAAAATGTGTCAAAATCATAAGGAATATCTTTAAGTGCATATTCGGCTACCAGCATTTCAAGATTAAGAATCTTCTTATTCTCGAAAAGCTGTCCGACTCCATAATAGCTTTCAGCATTTTCATGGGTAATTATCTTTTTCGTTCTTCCTTCCTGTCTGGATACATAGTTTACTGCATTACCTGCCCCCGCAGACACACCTATAACATAGTCATAATAAATGTCCTTCTTAAGCATGTAATCAAGAACTCCGGCTGAGAAAATACCTCTCATAGCCCCGCCTTCCAGTACAAGTCCCGTTTTCATAACCGTTCTCCCTCTCCTCCGATCGGCGTACAGGCACCGGTCTTTCTTCCAAGTATACTCAAAAATCAGCAAAGCACAAGAGCGCCGAAAGCCAAAAATTACAGAACTGTTTTGCGGAGTTTCGGTGCTTTTTGCCATAGGCATGCTTTTGGAAAAAGCCCACGCAGATGCAGCCCGGATTTTTTCAAATTTGGGCACAAAGCCACTTGCCAAAGGCAGGCACTTCCGTTATACTAGGTAAAATACATACAGGTTGCGGGCACAGCTTTGTGCCCCGGAATGGAAAAAGGCTGGAGGACAAAGACTGCTTATGAAGATGCTGGAAGATCGTATCCGCGCAGACGGCATTGTGCGCGAAGGAAATGTGCTCAAGGTGGACAGCTTCATCAACCACCAGATGGATGTCCCGCTGTTCCGCGAGATGGCCCGGGAGTGGAAGCGCCTGTTTGCGGGCAAGCCCATCAACAAGGTGCTCACCATCGAGGCCAGCGGCATCGGCATTGCCGCCATTGTGGCCAGTGAGTTCAACGTGCCGGTGGTGTTTGCCAAAAAGTCCATGAGCATCAATCTGGACTACAACAACTACGAGACCAAGATCCAGTCCTTCACCCACAAAAAGATCTACAACGTCATCGTGTCCAAAAAGTTCCTCACCGCAGAGGATCATGTGCTGATCATCGACGATTTCCTGGCCAACGGCTGTGCCCTGATGGGCCTGCTGGAGCTGGCACAGGAGGCCGGTGCCACCGTGGAAGGCATCGGCATCGCCGTGGAAAAAGGCTTCCAGCAGGGCGGTGAGCTCATCCGCAGCAAGGGCATCCAGCTGGAGAGCCTTGCCATCGTGGAATCCATGAACAGCGAGACCGGCGAGATCGTGTTCCGCGAGCAGCCGCATCAGAACTGATCAGAACCCTCTCAGTCAGTCCTCCGGGCTGCCAGCTCCCCCGAAAGGGGGAGCTTTTTGTTTGTACGGAGAAGTTTCCCGTTTCGTCAAAAGCTCCTCTCTTGGGGGAGCTGGCATCGCCGCAGGCGATGACGGAGAGGGTTTACGCCCCATCCGAACTGTCTCCGTCTGCCGGCAGGGCGGCGGTCTGCTCGGCGGGGACGTCTGCGGCGGCGCGGGGCACGCCTTTGTACACCAGCGTCTGTTCCAGCACCTCGGCACACACCGGGGCCGAAAGGCTGCCGCCGGCGGTGGTCCAGCTGTGGGGCTCATCCAGGCAGACCAGACACAGAAACTGCGGGTCGTCGATGGGAGCCACGGCCACAAAGCTGGCAATGCGGGCTTTTTCGTCGGCGCTGTCCAGCTTCTGGCTGG
>ERZ772880.1309-NODE-1309-length-21674-cov-4.255747_pt1 | contig 21674 bp, 20 predicted proteins | sample MGYA00580577_ERZ772880 | MGnify/ENA primary metagenome ERZ772880 (study PRJEB29015, sample SAMEA2737705) | human gut metagenome | biome: human gut; feature: human-associated habitat; material: faeces | place: China | collected 2012 ... | reverse complement strand
TGGTATTTTACTGCGACGAATTCGGTACGATGCCGCCCTTTGACGTTCTGCCGCTGTTCTCCGCAGGCCGAAGCCGCAAGCTGACGCTCGTGCCGATCATCCAGAGTCTCGCGCAGTTAGAGAAGAATTACGGCAAAGAAGGTGCGGAAATTATCGGTGACAACTGCCAGGATACGATCTTCGGCGGCTTCGCACCCAACAGCCAGACTGCGGAAACGCTGTCCAAACTCTAGCTGAGAACCAATACAGAAAGAAAAATGATTTAAGATTATACAGGAAGCACTCCGTTCTGAAGGAGAAGTTTCTGAAGCTCAGGAACCTTTACATCTCGCGGTTGAATGTCTTCTTTGCAGCACAGCGCAGCGGCGATACCAGCGGCCTGCCCCATATTGGCGCAGATCGGCATGACGCGATAGTTGGCGTGCGCCATATGTGTGCCGGAGATATTGCGGCCCGCGAGCAGCAGCCCATCGATTTTTTCCGGAACCAGGCAGCCATACGGAATGGTGTAGCTGGTGGCGGTGAAAGCGTCCTGCGCACCGGTTGCGTCCAGACCATTGCCGGTCATATTGTGCACGTCAAAATTGAAGCTTGCGTGCGTGACCGCCCAGTCCGGGAAGACGCGCGAGGAACGAATATCCTCTTCCGTGATCGTTTCAAGCCCTTTGAAATGTCGGGTCTCACGGACACCGATCAAAGAAGCGGTTTCCAGCAGATAGCAGCTCTCGTATCCGGGTACAAATTCGTGCAGGAAATCGAGGATCGGCTGAAGCTGATTGCGGCAGACAAGCACCGCACGGGACAGATCTGCGGCGTTTGTGCCGTCAATGCCCGTGCAGTTCGTCATGTTGCAAGTGACAACGCCGGGAAGCGTCGACCGGTAGAGCAAAACGTGCCCAGCCGGGAACGGCAGGTGGGACTTGCCGAGCGCCTGAATTTCGCCCTTGGGGATCTGAATATAGTCCTCAAATTTGCCGGGGAAAACAGCGCGGCTGTAATCTACACCGCCGATTTTGAACATGAGGCTGGCGGGCTGCATCGCGCCGTCTGTCTCACGGCCTTTGACGTAGGCAGCTCCTGCCTTGGCAGCAATATCGCCGTCGCCGGTGGAATCGATGATGATTTTTGCAAAGATCGCCTGCCGCCCGGATTTGTTTTCGATGATGACGCCGGACAGTCGGCCTGAGTCCATGATCGGCTCACAGACAAAAGTATAGAGCAGAACTTCACAATGCGCCTCATGCAGCATTTGCAGGAAGACCGTTTTCAGCCGTTCCGGATTGATGAGCTGCCGCGGAGAACCGTTGAAACCGTAATCCGCGCTGTCGGGCAGGTCGGCGGAACGATCCAGAAATTCCTCGTAAATACCGCCTCTGGTATTGCCGGTCCAATGGCTCATCAGGCCGGAGGTGGCAATGCCGCCGACGTCGCCGAGCTGCTCAATGAGCATGGTTTTTGCGCCCTGCCGCCCAGCGCTGATGGCGGCGGCGACACCGGCAGGGCCTGCGCCGAGAACGAGTACATCTACGCTGGCGGATACAGGAAGTTTTTTCGCGGGTTCTTCATAAAACATGAGAAAAACTCCTTTGCATAAAAATATAGATATGAAAAAGCAGAATATGAAAGATGTATCCAAGAATCGTGAGATTTACATGGATTTAATTCAATGTTAGAATAAAAAGCGAAAAGAGTCCATGCGTTACAATGCAGAGAATCTACGGATTCGTGCAGGAGGAGGATGGCGTGGTTCCGAGACTTTTGACCGAAATATCGGCGTATTTTGAATATCTGGCACGTCAGCATGGCGATTATGTGGCGTTCCATAATGTAAAGATCCCAATGGAGGGTTATATGGCGCAGCTTGCACCATATAACATCAATCGAAATCCCTATTGTCTGTATGTGAAGTCTAAACCGGAGGTCTGGAACACGTGCATTGCCCGTCAGGGGAAGGTTGTGAATTGCTGCGCAAGCGGCCCTTTTTGCGGGACTTGCTATGCGGGGATGGGAGAATTCGTGTTTCCGGTTCTGAGTGCAGATGGTGCGGTGCTGTGCTTTCTCAGTGTCAGCGGCTATTGCATGGACGAGCAAATGTCAATGCAGAAGATGCGGCATTTCGCCAGAAAATATGACTTGCAGTTAGAAAAACTAAAAGAAGTGTATCAGGAATCTGTTCGGGCGGATGCGCCGCAGATAGAAGAACTTCGGGTGCGGATCGCGCCGCTTTGCAATATGTTTGCGCTGCTGCACCGGGAGCTGTCGCAGCTGCCGCCAAAGGCGCTCGAATCGCAGCGGCAAAGCAGTCTGCTGAGCCACGCCATTATCTATCTTCAAAAAAACTATGCACAGCCGCTGCGAGCGGAGGATGTTGCTGCGTATTGCCATTGCAGTGTGTCGACCCTCAGTCATCTTTTTAAGAAAGAGACGGAAAAGAGTATTCCAGAGTATTTACGAAATCTCAGAGTCCAAAATGCAAAGCAGCTGCTGCGCGGTACGGGGCTGTCTATCAGTCAGATCGCAGACGCGTTGGGCATCTGCAACGCCAATTATTTTTGTCAGATATTCAAAGAGGACACAGGGCTTACGCCGTCGGATTACAGGAGAAACTGCTATGAAAAAGAGAATACGAAACCTTCCGTTCTTTGACCCGGATTCCAAACCGATGCAGGTACTGGGGGCATTCGCAGATATGATCGTACTGAATGTGTGCTTTCTGATCGGCTGCCTTCCGGTCGTAACGGTTGGTGCGTCGATGAGCGCACTGTATGCGGCAATGCTGCGGCGGCAGCGCGGAGAAGGCGGCGGTGTGTTTGCGGCGTTCTGGAAGGATTGGAAACAGAATCTTCGCCATGGAATTGCGTGCTGGTTGATGCAGCTGGCGGTTACGGCATTTTTTGCGTTTGATTTCTGGTTTTCCATTCGATACAGCAAGAGTGCGCCGGGACTGCTCGGCGCAGTAGAATGGGTAAGCGTTTTGGGACTGTTAGCAGTAACGCTGCTCGGGAGCATGGTCTATCCGCAGATCGCGCGCTTTGAAAACCGCGTAAGACAGTATTGGAAAAATGCGGCGCTGCTGCTGGCGGCCTATCCGCTGCGTGCGATCTTGAATCTGCTGATATTTTTGCCGTCGGTCATTCTGTTTATCTTCTGGCGGGGACTGTTTTTGCGGATAGGGTTTGTGTTCCCGCTGTTTGCGTTTTCGCTTATGACGTATCTTTCCGCAAAAGTGCTGCGCAGACCGCTCCGGGAAATGGAGCAGGGGGAACCGGTATGAAACAGGAAAAGGCAACGCCGTTCTGGCAAAGGATCGCAACAAAGACGTGTATCATTATTCTGCTTGGTCTGATGCTGCCGCTAAGTTTGCTTCTGGCCTATTCCAGTTCACGCTATGCAAATTATATCCGCGACGAACTTGGCAAGCGGACGATCAGCCAGCTGCAAAAGAGCGAGGACGAGATCTACCTGATCTTCCAGCGCATGGTGAACATTGCCGGTGTTATCTGTAATGATGCGGAGTTTCAGCGTGCACTGGAAAATGCGCAGATGTCCCGCTATGAAAAAACGCTGCTGTTCGATGAAGTCGTCAATGGCATCGAGATCAACAATCTTTATGACATGGGCGGCATCAAGATCACCTGCTTTGACGCGGACAACAACGTCTATGCCAACTGGGGCACGAATTACAACAACTATCAGTTTCTCTTTGAACAGCCGTGGGTGCAGAGCAGCATTGGGGAGAATGGCTATGTGCAGTGGAATATGTTCGCGCCGTCCTATGTGCTGGAGGAAAACGGAAATACCAATTATGTTTCGCTTGCCAAATCTCTGATGTCTCCGTCCGGCGGGAGACGGCTTGCTACGGTAATCGTGAGTCTGGAGCAGGACTATCTGAGTCGGGCGCTGAAGCCGTTTTTCTGTGAACCAGACGATGCTGTTTATATCTGTACCGAGGATGGGCAGATCGTGCTGGGACTTGACGGGAGCGGGACTTTTACGCAGGACGATATCACAAAAATTCTTCGCGAGGAATGTGCAGCTGGCGCAGGAAGTTCAATCGTTACGCTGTCCGACAGAAAGGAACTGGTGTCCTATTACACGCTTTCGCGGCAGTTTACGTTTAATGGAGAAGTATTGAAGGTTCTGCATCTGACGAGCTATGCCATGCTGACGAGCGATGTGACACGGCTGCAAACACAGATCAATACGCTGCTGATCGTCTGCGTGTTGGTGCTGGCAGGCGTGCTGATTTGGGTTACGAACGTGCTGACACGCCCAATTGTGGCGCTTTCGGAGAAAATGCTCTCCTATCAGATGGAAGAAGGCGTCACAGGGCTGGACTTTACGCGCAAAGATGAGGTTGGGCGGCTTAACCGCGCGTTCCGACAAATGTCGGACACCATTCGTTCGCTGTTTGAAAAGCAGAAGACAGAGAGTGAGGCACGGGAAAAATACCAATATGAGGCGCTGCGCGCACAGGTCAATCCGCATTTCCTGTTCAATACGCTCAATGCGATCCGCTGGATGGCGATCATCCGAAAGGCAGACAACATTGTCGAGTGTATTGACGCGCTGGCGACGATGCTCAAATACAGCATGAGCCGCGGCGGAGAGTTGGTTACACTGAAGGACGAGCTGGACAATATCAACAGCTATATTTACATTTATAACTGCCGATATGGGAACCAGTTTACGCTGGAGACAGACCTGGACCGGGAGCTGCTGGAACTTCAGGTCGTAAAGTTCATCTTGCAGCCGATCGTAGAGAATGCAGTCATCCATGGTTTCAAGGGCAGCGAGAAACAAGGGACGATCATGATCTATGGAGATGTGGAGAACGGGGTTCTGAAACTTTATGTAGAAGACAACGGCTGCGGATTGCAGAAGGGCGAGGCAGAAGCGCAGAGCGGACGAAAGGTGACGGGTATCGGAATCGCAAACGTAGACGCCAGAATCAAAAGCGCCTATGGTGCGCAGTACGGTCTTCTGGTATACAACGGTGCGGTCTGTGGAACGGTTGCGGAATTTACGCTGCCCGTTCTGCGGCAGAAGGAGGAAATAGATGCGGAAAGTACTGGTCGTGGATGATGAATTTCTGGTTCGCGTGGGCATCAAATCATTTCTGAACTGGGAAGAAAACGGCTATACCATAATCGGAGAGGCTGCGGATGGCAAGCAGGCGCTGGAAATCATGGAGCGGGAACTGCCGGATGTGGTGCTGACAGACCTGAAAATGGACGGCATGGACGGATTTGAACTGATCCAAGTGAGCCGGAAACGGTTTCCCACTGTTCAGTTCGTAGTACTTAGCAGCTTTGAGGACGGCGAGAATGTGAAGCGGGCGATGAAGCTCGGAGCCGCCGACTATATTTTCAAGCTGACGAGCAAGCCGGACGAGCTTCTGCGGATCTTGAATGAACTCCCGTATGAGCAGCCAGAGAACGAGGCGGAAAAGCTGCTGCGGAAAAACCGCTCCGCCATCAAGCAGCGCCTGATCCGGATGGCTGCACAGCGATCGTATCCGTACCGGGCGGAATTGCAGGAAGAATTCCGGCAGATGGAGCTGAAAACAGAATTTCAAAAGCCGTATTGTGTCCTGCTCAGTCGGTTCTCACGCGAGATCCATGAAAAGGACAGCGCAGTGCTGCGATATGCGATGGAAAATATGACGCAGGAGGTCTTTGAAGGCGGGCTTTGCACGGAGACGTATCCCTATACCGCAAATTCTATCCTCGTGATTGTGCAGCAGACAGGGAGCACGCAGCCGGTCGAGCAGATCCGTCGTGCCTTTTCGCGGCTCTATGAATACGCCGCGCGGTATTTGGGGCTGCATCTGGAGGGGTGCCTTTCGACTGTGCATACAGGCATGGAGCAATTTTCCGATGCGCTGACGGAGTGTGAACGGACCCTAGACCGGCATCTGCCCCATGTTGAAGGGGAATTGCAGCAGTATAGCGGTGAGACGCGCGCCGAGATCGTAGCGGTAAAGCGCTATGTGCAGAACAACCTGACGGCAGAGCTGACCGTCAAGGACGCGGCAGAGCTATGCAGCATGAGCGAAAGCTATTTCTCCCACCTGTTCAAAAAGGAGACCGGAATCAGCTTTGTGGACTACGTGAACACGCAGCGCGTGTGCCGTGCGGAGGAGCTGCTGCGCACGAGCGACAAACGCATCAGCGAGATCGCACAGGCTGTCGGTGTGGAGAATTCCAACTACTTCAGTGTGATGTTCCGCAAAATGCGCGGTATTTCTCCGCAGGAGTATCGTAATCAGAAAAAGAGCAGAATTTGAAAGACAAAACGTAAAATCATGATAACGCCGTGATGCAGACGCAAAAAGGGCATTGTATTTTGAAGCAAAAAAGCAGACCTGTTCATTGCGGTTTTCAGGTGTTTTTGGGAAAATAGGTACAGTTCAGAGAGAAAATTTCTGAAAGCATTTGAAAGGAGAACAAAACATGAAAAAGAGCAGAATTCTTGCGCTGCTGCTTTGCCTGTGCATGCTTGTAGGCGTGCTCGCGGCGTGCAGCAAGACCGATACGACGACTCCGGACGCAAGCGGCGAGACTGCGCAGTCCGGCGATACCGCCAAGACCGGCGATGTCGTTACTATCCGTATGTGGGGCGGCGTCCCCGCAGAGAGCGGCCCGCAGGCAGCCTGTGACGCGTTCAACGAAGCGTACAAGGACAAGGGCATTCAGGTTGAGTACGAGCGTTTCGTCAACGACGACACCGGCAACGTCAAGCTGGAGACCAACCTTCTCGGCGGCAACGAGATCGACGTCTACATGTCTTACACGATGGCGCAGCTTTCCAAGCGTGCCGAGGGCAACATGGCGCTCGACCTGACCGAGCTTTGCGAGCGCGACGGCTTTGACCTGACGCAGTACCTCGGCGATCTGGCCAAAAACTATTATGTCGACGGCAAGCCCTTCTGCATCCCCTGCAAGCTCGACCAGTACAGCATGGTGGTCAACAAAACCATGTTTGACGAGGCCGGCATCGAAGTCCCGACCGAGTGGACGTATGACGAGTTCCTGGAGGTCTGCAAAAAGCTGACGCACGGCGAAGGCACCGACAAGGTCTACGGCGTGTTCTGGAACAGCCAGCAGGATATGGCGCAGTACGCACAGTTCATGATCCAGCAGACGCTCGGCGGCGACAATATGTATAATGCCGACGGCACGGCCACCAACTTCACCGACGATGTCTGGCAGAAGACCATCTCCCTGATCTCCACCACCATGAACGAGGGCTACGCCCCCACGCATGCCGACTCTGTGACCGAAAAGCTCTCGCAGGAGAGCATGTTCCTCGGCGGCAAGGCTGCCATGACGATTGGTCCGTGGATGGTCCGCAACATCAAGGATACTGAGACCTATCCGCACGACTTTGTTACTGCGTTTGCGCCGTACCCCGTTGTTTCTGAGGGTCAGCGCAACTACACGCAGGGCGGCTATGGCGACCTGCTCTGCATCAACCCGCGTTCTGAGCATCTGGACGAGGCTTGGGAATTTGCCAAGTGGTATCTGACCGAAGGCGGCCTGTATCTGGCTTCCGGCGGCCGTGTCCCGGCAGCAAACACCTACAACGCAGACGACGTTGTCAACGCCTTCCTTTCCGGCGCGGAGAACCTGTTTGATGCCGACAGCACCAAGGCTGTCCTCATCACCCCGCATGACAACTATGCAGCTCCCAGCATCACGACCAAGAATGCGGAGCTGACCGACATCATCAACGAGGAACTTGAAGCTATCTACACCGGTCAGAAGACCGTGGAAGGAGGATTGGAGAGCGCCAAGACGCGCGGCGACGCAGCGCTGGCTGGCTAAGACCACACAATAAGTTCGCATTCGCAATAAGACCCTGTGGGCAGGACGAGGTTCGCTTGTCCTGCCCATTTTGCAAGGAGATACCAATATGGAAGCTACCATGAAACAACCCAAGCGGCGCAAAAAACGGCAGATTTTAAGCCCGCAGGCGCGCACGGATCTAACAGGCTATTCTTTTTTGCTGCCAAACCTCATCGGCTGTGCGCTGTTTACCTTTATCCCGGTTTTGTTTTCCTTGTTCATCAGCTTTACGGATTGGGATTACACCAAAGGCTTCGGGAGCTGGAATTTTGTCGGTTTTCAGAATTTCATCGATATGTGGAGCGACGAATGGTTTGTCGACGCTCTGACGAACACGCTGGTCTACACGATTGCAGTCGTCCCGATCACGATCTTTCTGGCGCTGATCCTCAGTGTGCTCATTGATAAATACTGCTTTGCGAAGCTGCCGATCCGGCTGGCGATGCTGATGCCATACATTTCGAATGTTGTTGCAGTTGCGATCGTGTGGGTCATGATGTACTCCTCCTTCGGACCTGTGACGCAGCTGGTTAAAGCACTCGGCGTGGAGAACCCGCCGCAGTGGCTGGCAGACTATAAATGGGCGATGCCTGCCATTATCCTGATGACAATCTGGTCGAATGTCGGCTATTCAGCGCTCATCTACACCTCGTCCATTCAGGGGTTGCCGCAGGATGTCTATGAAGCGGCGGATATGGACGGAGCAAATGAGATCGTGAAGTTCTTCAAGCTGACCATCCCGTTCCTCTCTCCGACGACCTTCTTCCTGGTCATCACCAATATCATTACATCCTTCCAGGTTTTTGCGCCGATTCAGATCATGACGCGCGGCGGCCCCGGCACATCGACGTATGTTCTGGTCTATTACATTTACCGTTCGGCATTTGGCTATTACAAAATGGGTTATGCGTCGGCGATGGCGTGGATTTTGTTCATTTTGATTTTCATTGTTACCATGATCCAGTGGCGCGGTCAGAAGCGCTGGGTCAGCTATTAAGGAGGCGGGAACTATGGCAAATACGCTGACAGCCCGCTCCAGGCAGGCAAAAGCCCGTGCAATGGCGCTGCGCTTTATCTTTACGGTTTTACTCGGCGGTCTGGCTTTTACAATGATCATTCCGTTTTTGTGGATGATCTCCGCGTCCATGAAGCACGCGCTGGACGTTACGGCGATCCCGATCAAATGGATCCCGGATTATTTCTATCCCAACAACTATAAAGAGGTCTGGAACATCGGCGGCAACGCCAAGGTGGACTATCACTTCGCGCTGGCCTATTTCAATTCGCTGAAGATCGCGGTCATCAACGTGACGGGCGCAGTTCTTACCAGCTGCCTCGCGGGTTATGCTTTTGCAAAGATCAAGTTCCGCGGGCGCGACGTGGTGTTCCTGCTGTATCTGTCGACGATGATGATCCCGTCGCAGATCACGATCATCCCCAAATTCGTCATCTTCGACCGCCTCGGTATGATCGGCACGCACTGGACGCTGATCCTGCCCGGTATCTTTACAATCACCGGCACCTTCCTCATGCGGCAGTATTTCACGCAGATCCCCGACGAAGTGCGTGAATCTGCAAAGATCGACGGCGCAAGCGAATTTACTATCTGGCGCAAGATCATGCTGCCGATGGCAAAATCCAGTATGGCGGCGCTGGCGATGATGGTCTTCCTCTGGACGTGGAACAACTATCTTGATGCACTGGTCTTCCTGCCCAACTGGAGACTTTACACCATTCCCCTGGCGCTGACGAGCTTCATTGAAGAGAGTACGACGCAGTACCACCTGATGATGGCAGCGGCCTCGTCGGCAATTATCCCGGTCGTGATCGTGTTCATCATCGGCAACAAGCAGTTCGTGAAGGGCATCACCGCAGGTGCGGTGAAAGGATAAAAAAGAAAAGGAGAATGAGATGAAAAGGCGAGTACTGGCGATGCTTCTACTGCTGGCAATGTTGCTTTCGCTGATCCCCGCAGTCGGGGCAGAAAACGCGGCAGAAAGCACAGCCGAACATCATCTGTTGCTGGCGGATGATGTTACGCCCGGTGGATGGACGAAAGAGACTGCAAATACAGCGCATGCTCCGTTACCTTCAAGCGGTTCCTCGATCTGGTCGATGCCGCCGGGATCAAGACGCACATTATGGCCGGCATCATCCCGCTGAAGGCCGCCGGTATGGCCAAATACATGAACGAGAATGTCCTCAGCATCGACGTCCCGCAGGATATGATTGATCGTCTGGCTGCGGCTGCCGCCTAAGGCAAAGAAAAGGGTATCAAGGGTCTCCCGATGCAGCTCGGCATCGAAATGGCAGCAGAGATGATTGCCAGGATTCACGACGAGCATCTCTGCGACGGCGTACATATCATGGCCATCGGCGCGGAAAAGAACGTCCCCACGATTTTGGACAAGGCCGGGATCAGAATTTAATCTCAGCTATATTTCAGGTGCCTCCAACATGCCTGAATTCGATACAATATAGCGATGGAGCGGTCTGTTGCCAGACCGCTCCTTTTCTTGTTTCTCTTTTCACTTGAGCGTCAGTAGACAAGGGCACGGCGGCTTTTTATTGTGTCACAAAATCCGCACGGTGCACCTCGCCGCACGCGCATTGTTCCGCGCCGGCGGTCAGCAGCATCCGCTCCAGCTCCCGGGCGGCGACGCTGAGCGGATGGCCCTTGCGTTTGACGATGCAGACCGCACGCGGCGGCAGCGGCTCGTCCAATTCAATCGTGCGTACACGATCTGAGGTTCGGATGAAGTCCTGCGGCACGATGCCGATGCCGAGTCCTGCCTCGGCCATCGGGATGATCTGGTCGGCGGTGGCCGCCTCGATCACGGGCTGAAACGGCACGCCGCGCCGGGCGAACACGGCGGCATAAAAGTCGTGCGACGTGGTTCCCGCGCCGAGCGTAATGAGCGGATGCGCAGCCAGATCGGCCAGCGTGACCGTCCTGTCCAGCAGCACGGAAAACTCCGGCGCACAGACCGGCACCTCCTGAATTGGCCGCACGCGGGTCTGCGTCAGCGACGGCGAGAGCGCGGCGGGCGTCGTGACCACGGCGAAATCCGCCGTCGTCTCATGCAGGGCGGCGACGGCCTGCGGCGTGGAATGGTTGCTGATGCGCAGATGCACGCCCGGATGGCGCGCACGGAACTCCCGCAGCACCGGCAGCAGCAGACAGCGCAGCGCGCCCTCGCTCGCGGCGAGAAACACGCTCCCGCGCTCGAGCGTCCGGCTCTGCGTAACGGCGGCCTCCCCGGCCTCGATCTCGGCAAAGGCCACGCAGATGTGCCGGTAGAGCGCCTCGCCCTCCGGCGTCAGGATCAGGCCGCGGTTCGTCCGGGAAAAGAGCGTGCAGCCCAGCTCCGCTTCCAGCGTTTTGATCGCGCGGGTCAGGTTCGGCTGGCTGTTTTGCAGCAGCGCCGCCGCCTTCGTCAGATTGCCGCATTGCGCGGCGTAGTAAAAGACCCGGTAATATTCGTAGTTGATATACATGGATTCCCGCTCCTGACATTTTGATTTGATATATCCAATATATCAAAAATAGATTTTACATATCTCTATAACTTGTTAATATAATAAGCGCCTGAAAAAGTCAAGAAAAAAATTTGAAACGGAGAACATCGGTATGGAGAAACAACTCATCTGCATCAGCCGCCAATATGGCAGCGGCGGCCGCGAAATCGGCGAAGCCGTGGCCAAAAAGCTGGGCCTGCCCTGCTATGACAAATGCCTGATCACGCAGGCCGCACAGAAATCAGGGCTGCCGGAGGGCACCGTCGCGGAATACGACGAAAGGGGCGAAAATCTCGGCTTCGCCATCTCCGGCAATCCATTCGCCGACAGCGCCGCACTGGCCGAAACGTTCTATTCCGACCAGGCGCGAGTCTTCGACGCAGAACGGCGCGTCATCCTGGAGCTTGCGGCGCAGGGCGGCTGCGTCATCATCGGCCGCTGCGCATCAGCCATCCTGCGCGGCGCGGGGGAACATCCGCTCTCCGTTTTTATCTATGCCGATCCTGCCGACCGCACCAGACGCATTGCCGCCCGGAACGGGCTGGACGAACGGCGCGCCATGCACCGGGCGCAGAAAATCGACCGGATGCGCAAGCATCACTTCGATTTTTACGCGGACACCCTCTGGGGTGAACCGGCCAGCTATGATTTGATGCTCTCGTCGAGCGAATACGGAATCACCGGCGCAGCGGAGGTCATTGCCGCCGCAGCCAGGGCAGGAAAGTGAGGAGTTTGACCATGGAACTGGAATTTTGGATTGCAATTGTACTGGACGTGCTTGCGGCCGTTGGGCTCGTTTATCTGGCCCGCAGCCGGAAAGCGCAGCCTCCCCTGCTCAAGGCGCTCACGCTCGCGCTCGGCCTCGTCTTCATTTTCTTTACGTCAGCCAACTGCGCGAACGGCGTCCATTCGCCGCTGATCCCGAGTCTGATCGGGCTGGCGCTCAGCTCCGCTGCTTCGTGTCTCGCGCTGACAGGCGCGCCGGAGGGCCGCAGCGATGAATAAGGACTTGACGGCTGGAAAACCGGAAAAGGTGCTCTGGCAGTTCTGCCTGCCGCTGTTCGGCAGCATCATTTTTCAGCAGCTCTACAACATCGCAGACAGCTTTGTCGCGGGCAAGTTCATCAGCGACAATGCGCTGGCCGCCGTCGGCAACAGCTATGAGATCACGCTCATTTTCATCGCCTTCGCCTTCGGCTGCAACATCGCGTGCTCGGTCATCGCGGCACTCTTCTTCGGGGCGAAGCAGTATGAAGACCTGAAGACCGCCGTCTATACGGCCCTCATCGCGAGCAGCGCGGTCTGCATCCTTCTGATGCTCGTCGGGATGCTCTGCTCGGACGGGCTGCTTCGGCTCATCAAAACGCCGGAGGAGGTCTTCGCGGACTCGAAGCTCTACCTTGACATCTACATCTACGGCCTGCCGTTCGTGTTCCTCTACAACGTCGCGACTGGCATTTTCTCCGCCCTTGGCGACTCAAAGACGCCGTTTATTTTCCTCGCCTGCTCGTCGACGTCCAACATCGCGGTAGACATTCTGTTCGTCACGGCGTTCGACATGGGCGTGGCAGGCGTCGCGTGGGCGACGTTCCTCTGCCAGGGCGTGAGCTGCGTGCTGGCACTGGTCGTGGTGTTCCGCCGGTTCGCAAAGATCCCGACGTCCGGGAAGGTCGCCGTCTTCTCGTGGAGCCATCTCGGGCGCTTCGCCGTCATCGCCGTGCCGAGCATCCTGCAGCAAAGCTTCATCTCTGTCGGCAACATCATCATCCAGAGCGTCATCAACAGCTTCGGCGCCGCCGTCATGGCTGGCTATTCCGCCGCCGTGAAGCTCAACAACATGGTCATCACCTCGCTGACCACACTCGGCAACGGCATCTCAAACTACACGGCGCAGAATCTCGGCGCGGCGAAATATGACCGCATCCGCGCCGGTTTCCGCGCGGGGCTGAAGCTCGTGTGGGCGCTGTGTGTGCCGATTGTGCTGCTCTATGTGTTTGCCTCCCGCCCGCTGGTGCATATCTTTCTCGACAGCCCGGAGGGCCTTGCGATGGACACCGGCGTCATGTTCCTGCGCATCATCGCGCCGTTCTACTTCATCGTGTCTGCCAAGCTCGTCTCCGACGGGATCCTGCGCGGTGCGGGCCTTATGAAGAAGTTCATGATTGCGACGTTCACCGATCTGGTGCTCCGCGTGGCGCTGGCGGAGCTGCTCTCCCGCACGGCGCTTGGCACGACCGGCATCTGGATCTCGTGGCCCATCGGCTGGACGATTGCGATGGTTCTGTCCATCGTGTTCTACGCCTCCGTCCGCTGGGAGCGCATCCACGCCGCATAGTATAGTATTATCATACGACCACCCATGCGTCTGCATGGGCGGTCGTTTTTTTCGCCGTGGTACATGAGAGGACAAAAATTCTGCAAATGCGCAGCTTGTAAACGAGGCAGCATTTTGTTATAATGTAGATAATTGGCCGTACTCCGCCCGAAAGAGAGGAACTCGATTTGAACAAACACATTCCGCGCGTGCTCCAGCCCGGCTCCGTCTGGTACTGCTTCGTGCTGCTCGCCTTTACGGCGGCGGCCGCCCTGCTCGACCAGTATTATCTCGCCGGGGCCGAGCTTGTGGTCACGATCGCGGTCTTCATCATCAGCCGCGTTCGCTTCATCCGGCGCAAGCACATCCTGATGGACTACGTCCAGAGCGCAACAGACGCACTCGGCATCTCCGTCCACGCGGGGACGCCGTTCCCCATGGCGGTCATCCGTCTGCCGGACAACGAGATCATCTGGGGCAACCCCGGCTTTTACAGCATCACAGGTTTGTCCGACGCGACGCGCTATCAGACGATGGATCGCGTCATCCCCGGCTTCTCGACCACGTGGCTCCGCGAGGGACGGAGCGAGCTGCCCGGTGACCAGACCATCAATGGCCGCCGTTACCGCGTATACGGCAACTATGTCCGCTCGGAGGACGACGCGACGACCGTCATGCTCGCGACCATCTTTTTCGCTGACATGACCGAGATGTTCAATATCCGCGACGAGTTCATGCGCACGCGCCCGATCATATCCGTCATCCTTGTCGACAACTACGACGAACTGACGAACAACTTGTCTGACTCCGCCGTCTCCCAGATCGACGCAAAGATCAACGACGCCATCAGCGCGTGGACAGAAGGGCTGCACGCGATCTGCCGCAAGATCGAGCGCAACCGCTATCTGCTCGTCTTCGAATCCAAGGATCTGCAAAAGCTTCAGGATGGGAAATTCTCGCTGCTGGACTCCATCCGCTCCGTCCAGAACTCCTCCGGCATCGCCGCGACGGTCTCGCTCGGCGTCGGCAAGGACGGCGCGACGTTTGAAGAAAACTATTCCTTTGCGATGCTCTCCATCGAAATGGCGCTGTCCCGCGGCGGCGATCAGGCCGTCATCAAGGATCGCTACAACTTCACGTTCTACGGCGGACGCACGAAGGAGACCGAGCGGCACACGCGCGTGAAATCCCGCGTCGTGGCCGGATCGCTGTCCGAGCTCATCGCGCAGTCCAGCCAGGTCTTCATCATGGGCCACCGCATGGCTGACCTTGACGCGCTCGGCGCGGCGGCCGGCATCCGGTGCCTGTGCCGCAAGCGCGGAAAGCCCGCGCACATCGTCATCGACCTCAAGAACAACATGGCCGGGAGCCTCATTGCCGAGCTGCGGCAGAATGAGGACTATGAGGACGTTTTCATTTCCGGACAGGACGCGCTTGTCGAGGCCGACCCACGCAGTTTGCTCATCGTCGTCGACACGAACCGGCCCGATCAGGTCGAGTCGCGCGAGCTGCTGGAGTCCATCCCCCGTGTTGCCGTCATCGACCACCACCGCCGCGCGGCGGATTATATCGAGCAGGTCGTGCTGAACCTGCATGAGCCATTCGCCTCCTCGGCATCGGAGCTGGTGGCGGAGCTTTTGCAGTACGCAGTCGACCAGAAGGACATCACGCCGCTCGAGGCACAGGCGCTGCTCGCCGGCATCGTGCTCGACACGAAGAACTTCACCGTCCGCACCGGTTCGCGCACGTTTGAGGCTGCGGCCTTCCTGCGCCGTGCGGGCGCGGACACCGTCGAGGTCAAGAAGCTGTTCCAGGCCGATCTCGACGCGACAATCCTCAAATATCAGGTCATTCAGGCCGCGCGGCTCTACCGGAACGAGATTGCGATTTCCGCAGTCGACACGCCCGTCCCGCGGGCCATCGCTTCGCAGGCCTCGGATGAGCTGCTGAACATCTCCGGCATTCTCGCCTCGTTCGTGCTCTATCCGGGCGCGGAGGGCGAAGTGATGATCTCCGCCCGCTCGATCGGCAGCTGCAACGTGCAGATGGTGCTTGAGCCGCTCGGCGGCGGCGGCAACGCCGCGACCGCCGGAGCCCAGATCCGCGGCAGCACCGTCCGCGATGTGCTGCGCGAGCTGGTCGCCTCCATCGACAAATTCTACGAAACCTGATTTTTTACCCTGAAAGGAGTACAAATACCATGAAAGTAATCTTAACGCAGGATGTCCGCGGCAAAGGCAAGCGCGGCCAGATGATCGAAGTTTCCGACGGTTACGCCCGCAACTTCCTCCTCCCGAAGAAGCTCGCGCAGGAGGCGACCGCCGACAACGTCAATACGATGCGTATGAACGACAAGGCTCTCGCCGAGCGGCAGGCCAAGGAGCGCGCCGAGGCGCTCGAAATTTCCAAGAAGATGAAGGACTTCACCGTTGTCGTCACCGCGAAGGGCGGCGGCGCGGGCCGTCTGTTCGGCTCGATCACCAACAACGAAGTGGCCGAGGCGCTCGCGCAGCAGCAGGGCATCCAGCTCGACAAGCGCAAGATCGTCCTCGACGAGCCGATCAAGCAGACCGGACTCTACACCGTCAAGTGCAAGCTCGGCTATGAGATCAATGCCGACCTCAAGGTCGAAGTCAAAGAGGCTTGATTTTACGGCGTCACAGGTGTACCGCCTTTTTCTTGATGATTCTATGATTTGCTGATTTAGGGGTAAGAACATGGATGAATTGCTGACAAAACAGGTGCCGCAGTCGCTCGAGGCGGAGCAGTCTGTCCTCGGCTCGATGCTCATTGACGAGCGGTGCGTGCCGGACGTCATCGGGCTGCTGCTGCCGGACGATTTCTACCTCCAGCAGAACCGCGACATCTATGAGACGATCTACACCATGTTCAACTTCTCGCAGCACATCGATCCCGTCACCGTGCTCGACAAGATGAAAGAGCGCGGCGTCTACGACGAGGCACATTCCTACGACTACATCGCCCAGCTCTTACAGATCACGCCGACCGCCGCGAACGTGAAGCAATACTGCGCCATCGTCCGCGACAAGGCGCTGCTGCGTAACCTCGGCACGGCCGCCGGTGAGATCACCGGCCTCGTGCAGGAGGGCGTCGGCACGGCGCAGGAGATCTTGGAGGCGTCGGAGAAGAAGATCTACGCGCTCCGCAAGGAAAATTCGGGCGACAGCCTCCAGCACATCGGAAAGGTCCTGCTGAATGTCTACGACCGCTTGGAGGAGTTGGCCGAATCGGGCAGCGACATTGCCGGTCTGTCCACCGGCCTGCATGATCTTGATCGGAAGATCAACGGCCTGAACAAGTCCGACCTGCTGCTCATCGCGGCACGCCCCGGCATGGGCAAGACGTCGCTTGCGCTGAACGTCGCGCTGAACGTCGCAAAGTCGACCGACAAGACCGTTGCGTTCTTCTCGCTCGAAATGTCGCGCGAGCAGCTCGCCACGCGCCTGCTCTCCAACGAGAGCTTCGTCGACAATCAGAAGCTCACGACCGGCAAGCTCGACGAGGAGGATTGGGGCAAGCTGTCCCTCGCGTCCTCCGCCCTGAGCCAGACCGACATCCGCGTCGACGATAACCCGGCCATCACCGTCGCCGAGATGAACGCAAAATGCCGCCGCCTCGACAACCTCGGCCTCGTCGTCATCGACTATCTCCAGCTGATGACCGCCGCGGCCCCCGGTAAATCGGGCGAGAATCGCGTCACCGTCGTCAGCGAAATTTCCCGCGCGCTGAAGATCATGGCCAAAGAGCTGAACGTCCCGGTCATCTGCCTGAGCCAGCTGTCCCGTGCGAACGAATCGCGCACGGACAAGCGGCCCATGCTCTCCGACCTGCGCGAATCCGGCGCCATCGAGCAGGACGCCGACTCGGTCATGTTCATCTACCGCGACGACTATTACAACGAAAACTCGGAGGAGAAAAACATCGCCGAGTGCATCGTCGCGAAAAATCGCCACGGCGAGACCGGCACGGTCAAGCTGCAATGGCTCCCGCAGTTTACGACGTTCTCGAATCTGGAGTGGAAGCATGAGGGATAAGGTGCTGCGCTGGTGCCGGGAAAATGCCATGCTTTCTCCGGGCCAAACGGTGGTCTGTGCCGTATCGGGCGGGGCGGATTCCGTCGCAATGCTGCATATCCTGTGTTCGCTGCGGGAAGCACTCGGCGTGACGGTATCCGCCGCGCACTTCAACCACCGGCTGCGCGGCGCGGAATCCGACCGGGACGAAGCCTTTGTCCGGAAGCTCTGCGACGATTGGGGCGTGCCGCTGGCCGTCGCCTCCGGCGACGCTGCCGCCCGCGCAAGGGAAACCGGCGAATCTTTGGAAGAGGCCGCGCGGAATTTGCGTTACGCTTTTTTCGCCTCCCTCGGGCAGACCGTCGCCACCGCGCATACCGCAGACGACAATTTGGAGACGATGCTGCTGAATTTCCTGCGCGGCACGGGCCTGACCGGACTCGGCGGCATCCCGCCGAAGCGGGACTTCCTCGTCCGGCCCATCCTCTGCTGCACGCGGCAGGAGGTTCTGGCTTATCTGGACGCGCACCGCCTCCCGCACGTGGAAGACTCCACAAATGCTGCGGATGACTGCGTCCGTAACCGGCTGCGGCACAACGTTTTGCCGCTGCTGAAAGCAGAAAATCCTGCGCTTGCCGAAACCGCCCTGCGCACAGCGCAGCTCCTGCGGCAGGATGACGCATTTCTGGATTGCTTGGCCGAAGCGGCGCTGCAAACCGCCAGCGCCGGGACGATGGCGTGGCGCTGCGACGCGCTGCGCGCGGAGCCGGACGCCGTCCGCACCCGCGCCGTCCGGGCAATGCTGCAAACCATCCACATCCCCAAGCTCTCGCACGCGCACATCGAAGCAGTCGACCGGCTGCTGTTCACAGACGATCCGTCCGCCCGCGTCTCCCTCCCCAGCAGCTGGGAAGCGCGGCGGGAATATGACCGGCTCTGCCTCGCGCGCACGGCGGACGCAGCCACATTCGTGCCCGTTCCGCTCATACCCGGGAAGACCATCCGCATTCCGGAGCTTGGGCTGAAAATTCGCTGTGAATTCACAAAAAACTTTGCAAAAAATCGCCCCGGCACGTTCACATTTGCCTGCCGGTGTGATATGATAGGGGCAACCAATGGACTGGTCGTCCGCCCGCGCCGTTCTGGCGACGCGCTGCGTCTGCCGGGCGGCACAAAAACGCTGAAAAAATGGTTCATCGACCGGAAGGTTCCCGCCGCGCAGCGCGGACTTGTGCCCGTGCTCGCGGATGATTCCGGCGTTTTGGCCGTCTATGGACTTGGCCAGAATCTTGACTGCCGCGCGGCCGAGGGTGAACCGGCCATCCTGTTTGACATTGAGAAAGAATGAAAATAAAGAGGAGTACGCCGTATGATCAACAAAACCGATATGCTCGCAGATATTGAACGAGTGCTCGTCCCCGAGGCGGATATCCACGCCCGCATCAAAGAGGTCGGCGCGCAGATCGCCGCCGATTACCGCGGCAAATGCCCGATCCTCGTCGGCGTTCTGAAAGGCGTTGTGCCGTTCTTCGCCGAGATGGCCGCCGCCATCGACATCCCCGTCCAGGAGGATTTCATGTGCGTCACGTCGTTTGAGGGCGGCACGGAATCCACCGGCAAGCTCACCTTCCGCAAAGACATCGACCACGACATCGAAGGCCGCGACGTCCTGATCCTCGAGGACATCATCGACTCCGGCAGCACGCTGAAGATGATCGTCGAGCTGTTCCAGGCGCGCAAGCCCGCCTCCGTCAAGATCTGCACGCTGCTCGACAAGCCGTCGGGCCGCAAGGTCGATCTGACGCCGGACTATACCTGCTTCACGATCCCGGCGGCGTTCGTCGTCGGTTTTGGACTCGACTACGAAGATTATTACCGCAACCTCCCGTTCGTCGGCGTGCTGAAGCCCGCCGTATACCTCGAGAAATAAGACCGACATTTTGCAGACATGCACAAACGGATCATGGGCGTTCTGCGCCCATGATTTGTGGCTTTTGCGCCTGTTTGCCCAAAAAGGAGAATTTCATTGAAACAGCAGCCAAAAACTGTCAACCTTCTGCTCCTGCTGTTCGTTCTGGTGCTGATCCTGGCGTCAGTGTCCTCGTCGCTGTTCGGAGGGCGCGAGAACGCCGGGCTGACGTATTCCGGCGTTCTCGACCTGTTTGAACAGGAACAGGTCGAATCGTTTGTTCTGACCGGAAACTCCCTCGCCCTGCACCTGCGCGAACCGTACAAGGGTTCTTCCGACGTAACCGTCAAGCTCGGCGACGTCGAGACGTTCCACGCGGATCTCGACGAGACGATCGCCGCGCAGAAAGCGGACGGCACACTCGTCAGCTATAACTACCTCCCGTCCACCACGCCGTGGTACCGGACCTTCCTGCCCTACATCGTCGGCCTTGGGCTGATTGTGCTGCTCTGGTTCTTCCTCGCAGCGCGGGCCAACGGCGGAGGCCCCGGCGGGATGGCGCAGTTCACCCACGCAAACGCCCGCTTTGGCATCCCCACGAACCAGACCGTCACGTTCCAGGACGTGGCCGGTGCGGACGAGGAAAAGGAAGAGCTGGCCGAGATCGTCGAATTCCTGCGCGACCCGAAGCGCTTCACCGCCATGGGCGCGAAAATCCCGAAGGGCGTTCTGCTCGTCGGCCCTCCGGGCACCGGCAAAACGCTGATCGCCCGCGCAGTTGCCGGGGAAGCCGGGGTGTCGTTCCTGTCAATTTCCGGCTCTGACTTTGTGGAGCTGTACGTCGGCGTCGGCGCGAGCCGCGTGCGCGACCTGTTCGAACAGGCAAAGAAGGTCTCCCCCGCCATCGTGTTCATCGACGAGATCGACGCCGTGGGCCGCCGCAGAGGCGCGGGCCTTGGCGGCGGACACGATGAGCGCGAACAGACGCTGAACCAGCTGCTCGTCGAGATGGACGGCTTCTCGGCCAACGAGGGCGTCATCGTCATCGCCGCGACAAACCGGCAGGACATTCTCGACCCGGCGCTGCTCCGCCCCGGCCGTTTCGACCGGCAGATCTACGTCGGCCGCCCGGATTGGCGCGGCCGCGAGGCCATCTTGAAGGTGCATTCCCGCAACAAGCCGCTGGCCGACAACGTCAATCTTGCATCCCTCGCCAAGGCGACCGCCGGATTCACCGGGGCTGACCTTGCGAACCTGCTCAACGAGGGCGCGCTCCTTGCGGCACGCAAGGGCCGCCGCGTCATCACGATGAAGGATCTCGAGGACGCGCTCATTAAAGTCATCGCCGGCCCGGAGAAGCACAGCCGCATCGTCTCGGAGCACGAGAAAAAGCTCACTGCCGTCCACGAGGCGGGCCACGCCATCACGATGTACGTCCTGCCGACGCAGGATCCCGTCCACCTCATTACGATCATCCCGCGCGGCACGGCGGGCGGCATGACCATCAGTCTGCCGCAGGACGACCAGCAGTACAACACGCGCAACGAGATGTTCGAAACGGTCGTCAGCTTCCTCGGCGGGCGCGTGGCAGAGCAGCTCCGCATGGGCGACATCTCCACCGGCGCGTCCAACGATCTCCAGCGCGCGACCGGGATCGTCCGCGACATGGTCGCCAAATACGGCATGAGCGACGCACTCGGCCCCGTGTCCTATGCGAGCGGCGGCGAGGTGTTCATCGGGCGCGACTATGAGAAGACGAAGTCCTATTCTGAGAAGATCGCCGGTTCCATCGACGACGAGGTCGAGATGGTCATGCGCAAAGCATATTCCGAGTGCGAGCGCATCCTGACCGAGCATCAGTCCCAGTTGGACGCCGTCGCAGCCTATCTGCTCGAGCATGAGAACATGACGCGCGCCCAGTTTGAGGCCGTCATGGAGGGCCGCGCGATCCCGGACGGAGACGTCGCAAAGATCGAAGATTTTTCCGAATCCGCGGAAGAAACCGAATAAATTATCAAAAGTGCCCGCCGCAAGGCGGGCACTTTTTC
>ERZ772880.1301-NODE-1301-length-21745-cov-18.233518_pt1 | contig 21745 bp, 15 predicted proteins | sample MGYA00580577_ERZ772880 | MGnify/ENA primary metagenome ERZ772880 (study PRJEB29015, sample SAMEA2737705) | human gut metagenome | biome: human gut; feature: human-associated habitat; material: faeces | place: China | collected 2012 ... | reverse complement strand
CCAAATACATTCCAGGTCCATCCTTTCCAAGTTCCGTCTTCAACTGTCTTTCCACCTTCAAATGTAGTTTTTGAAGCTGCATTAGCTTTTGTCATAAGACTATTAACTGGAATAAGGCTTACAACCATTAAGAAAGCTAATACAGAAGCGACAATCTTCCTAACTTCTTTTTTAATCCTCATAACTAGGATTCCTCCTTCTTCATTAATACGCACTTTTAATCAGATACGAAAAAGGCTTGCACATAGTAATATAGAATACAGCTTTCATTCACTATATTAGTCACTATGCACTAAACCTTTATCCAATACCTCAAAAGTTGAGTTAATATTAGCACAACCAACTTGGTGGGTCAAGATGCCCATTGGGTATTTTTTATATTTTCGGCGGTATATACAGTTTTATTTTAGATAATTTGTACAAAAGTAATGAAAATTGTATGAAAAACCTCTTAAATTTTAATTGTATACCGGTACGACTGAATTCAAAAGCTCTTTTGCAGTTATCTACATATACTTTATGTGTGTTTTTATAACCAAGCAAATAGTATTATCACATTGTATAACTTGAATATATCCAATATAAAAATTATAATTATAAACAACGGAGGTGAAATTTATATGACAAAAAAAGAGATGTTAGATGAAATGGAGGAAGCTGGCTGGAGTTATGATACAGATTTAGATTCCCCATATAAAGCCGTCAAAGAGGATTACGATGAAATGAAAAAAGAACTTTCCGATGATTCCTTACTTTTCCCTAACGGCAGAGATTATGATGCTGAAGATGAAGATGGTATTTAATCCGTAATAACATAGTAAGAGGGCTGCCGCAGCAACAACCCTCTTACTGTCTGTCAGCCAACTTTTCTATACCCACTTTTATAGCAGCTTTCTATACGTCTCCCTATCTTTTTCCTCTATATCCAGTGTATCCATTGCCTCTTCTGCTGTCTGATTCAACTTTCTCATTAATGTTCTTATGCTGTCAAGACGCGCCTGTTTCTCCCCTCGTTCCATTCCTTGTGCCATTCCACGTTCCATTCCTCGTCTTTCTCCGCGTTCCTCGCTTTCTTCTACCAGCAAATCACTTATGTTACACATATCATTCACACACCCTTCTAATTCTGTTGTCATCTCAAGTCCGTATTCTTCTAACTGGTTCATCTTATCCTGTCTTGCCCTGCCAGAAAATAATACTTCTAGCATTGCTATAAGCCTATTTTTTGATTCTTCGACATCTGCTCTGCTTCTTATTCTTATAACCGCTCCATTCATTATGCTTCGCTGTGGAAGCCAGCTTGTATTGCCATAGATTACTCTTGGCTGCAAGCCTAATTCTATTATAGAGTCTTCATCGGCTTCTGTATCCATACATATCCATATGCTGTATACATCTTTGATGTCATCATAGTTTGATTTTATGAATTCTACATTTTTCTGTGAAGACACTAATCTTGCCATATAATACACCATTCTTGATTCAATATGATAACCAAGCTTTGTATATGAAATGCTTTTCTGTGCCTCAACATTTACAAGTATTTTAATTGTTCTATTATTATAATACAATGGAAATCTTATGTCGTAAATAATTTTTCCATCTTCTATATCTATATCCTCTGTTCCATCGCTTTCAATTTTAATGCACAGCTTTTCCGGAACTGTAAGTGATACTATTGTCTCTCCTATGCAGGGAATTATGTCTTTTATGCTGTATTCCCTGAATTCTGGCACTATTACTTTTACTATATTGGCTAATATCTGCGGGTCTGCCAATATACATTTAGCATAGTCGTCTCTCATTGCTTTATCTACATCAAGCTTTGACATTGTTTCTGCAAGATGTGTGGTTACTCTCTGATACTTCATTAAACCTCCTTTTCATTGGTTATCATTTATCCACCATAGTCAGTTATTCGCACTAAGATTTTAAATATTGGAATTATATTGGCGAATTGCCATTAGATTTCATATATAGTTCCGATATGGTTGCCACATATTACTATCAAATATTATTATATTTAGATTAGATACTATATAAATAGAATACAACATATCACTATGTATTGCAATAGAATATTTAGAAAACAAAAAGGCATTGCCAGACCACTCAAATGGACTTTCCTTCCGTGCACACCTGGCCAGTCAAGAAAGCCCATACCATAGGCCCGATAATACCTCTCTTTATTAATTACATTAGGGGATTGGGGTTACTTGTGTTCACAGTACAAATAACAATCAATTTTGCTGAGTTTCGCAAACACCTATTAATTACATAATTATGCCAATGACCCTCTCTTAAGCCATCTTCCACTAACAAACCTTGCAACAAAGCATACTGACCTTGCTGCCCAGTCAATGAACATTCCTATCCATACGCCAAGAACTCCCATTCCAAGCATTACGCCAAGGACGTAGCTGCTTCCGACCCTGAACAGCCACATCGAGATAATACTTGCTGTCATTGTGAATTTTACATCTCCCGCCGCTCTTAATGGATTGGATAATGTAAATGAAAGCGGCCATATAAATAATGAAACCACATTAAAGCATCTTAAAATCATTACTGTAATCTGTGTTGCCTCACCTGATAAGTTAAACCACGAAGCAATAAATGGTGCTAAGAAGAATAATGGAATATTACATATCCAGTCGCCGAAATACGCATATTTAAGCACTTTTTTAGTATACATTTTTGCCTGTTCTTTCTCACCGGCACCTATGCACTGTCCAACAACTGTGATAAGTGCAAGTCCCATAGATGAAGCCGGAATATTTGCAAAATCGATAACTGTATAGCCAACCGAATTAGCGGCTGTAGATGCTGTTCCAAATGTTGCAACCATACTTACAACCATAAGCTTTCCTATCTGGAACATACCATTTTCTATGCCTGATGGAATACCTATTGTCAGAATCTTCTTTATATATATCCAGTCTGGAACAAAATATTTTATATGATCTATTCTTATCGGATTAGTCTTTCCGCATACAAGTACTGTCATAACTATTCCAGCTGCAACACGGCTAAGTGCTGTTGACAGTGCAACACCAGCTACACTCCACTTAAATACGAATACAAACAAAGCATTTCCAGCTACATTAATCACATTCATAAGTATGCTTATATTCATACTTACCTTACTGTTGCCTACGCTCCTGAATATTGCAGCTCCTGCATTGTACATTCCAAGGAAAGGATATGAAAGGGCTGTTATCACAAAATATAACACAGCACAATCCATAACTGAATCTTCAACAGTTCCGAATATCACCTTAAGTAATGGTCTTGTAAATGAAACTGAAAATGCTGTCATTATAACTGAAAATATTAACAAAACAGTTTCAAGCTGTGCTCCTGACTTTCTCGATTCATCATCCCTGCCTTTACCTATATACTGACTGCAGACAACAGCGCCACCTGTCGCAAGTGCTGCCATAACCTGTATGATAAGCCTGTTGATATTATCAACAAGTGCAACTCCTGCAACTGCCGCTTCTCCTGACTGGGATACCATAAGCGTATCAACAAGTCCGACAAGCACTGCAAGAAGCTGTTCAAACATAAGGGGTACTATCAATTTTCTTAAATCTTTACCACTAAACAACATAAATCATTACTCCATAACCAACAAATTCGGTCAGAACGCATATTGTACATTCTGACCGAATAAAATAATTTCTTAATACTTTAATATAATCTGTTATATTAATCTACTGTGTAAATCCAGCCCTTAGGAGCTTCAATTCTGCCCATCTGGATACCTGTGAGTGTTTCATATAACTTCTTAGTTACAGGTCCCATCTCGTCCATACCACTTGGTAAGCAGATTTCCTTGCCGTGATCAACTATCTTTCCTACAGGAGAGATAACTGCTGCTGTACCGCAAAGACCACATTCAGCAAAGTCCTTAACTTCATCAAAGAGAACTTCTCTTTCTTCAACTTCAAGTCCAAGGTATTCCTTAGCAACGTGTACTAATGAACGTCTTGTAATAGATGGTAAGATACTATCTGACTTAGGTGTTACAACCTTGCCGTCCTTAGTAACAAAGAGGAAGTTAGCTCCACCTGTCTCTTCAACCTTAGTTCTTGTAGCTGGGTCAAGATACATATTCTCAGCATATCCTTCTGCGTGAGCTGTAACGATTGCGTGAAGGCTCATTGCATAGTTAAGACCAGCCTTGATATGACCTGTTCCGTGTGGTGCTGCTCTATCAAAATCTGAAACCTTGATTGTAAGTGGCTTAGCACCGCCCTTGAAGTATGGTCCAACAGGTGTTGTGAATACTCTGAACTGATATTCATCAGCAGGCTTAACACCTATAACTGGATTGCTTCCGAACATATATGGACGGATATAAAGTGATGCACCTGAACCATAAGGTGGTACCCAGTCCTCATTAGCTCTTACTGTTTCAGCAATAGCTTCTACGAACTTATCTTCTGGGAATACAGGCATCTCAAGTCTTCTACAGGAATCTGCCATTCTGCTTGCGTTCATATCTGGTCTGAAAATAACTGTGTGACCATTCTCTGTTGTGTATGCCTTCATACCTTCAAAACATGACTGTGAATACTGTAATACACCAGCACATTCGCTGATAACGACTTTATCATCATCTGTGATAACACCATTATCCCATGCTCCATTCTTATAATTAGCTACGAATCTCTTATCAGTCTTTACATAGCCAAATCCTAAATTAGACCAATCAATATCTTTCTTTGCCATAACTTTATACTTCCTTTCGTATTCGACAGTCTACTCACCTTACTGTCAGGAGCTTCTACAATACCAACCATAAATGTCTGCTTTGCTGTAAAATGTCCTTACAACACCGCTGACAACCAGTAAATACGCTGACCCCTTGGCATAACACTCTTTCTTTGGTGTTTACTATAATGGATCCCATCGATTAATTAAATTAGAGATATTTTATACCCACATTTTATATAAGTCAATAAATTTTGCCTATCTAATAATTTCACAAGTATATTTTTTATGTATTTTACAGCTTTTTGAGCCGCGCTATTAGTCCAGCGCCGCTTCGCCGCACTGGACACGCGGGCGTTCGCCCTATCAGACATAATGCAAAGCCACAATTTTGTGCAAACACAACTGTGTCTTTACATTATGTCTGGCACGGCTCATTGCTTTCGCGATCATTCATAGCTTGTAATCTGTGTGTAGAAGTTATCGTAGTCTGTTCTGCCTTCTCCTGTGAATGCGATTGCTGTTCTTGGGTGCTGGTTAGCATTTCCTGTAATCATATACTGGACGTCACACCCCCATACAACTCCGGCTTTCTTAAGTGGAACCATATGATTTTCAATGAACTTAAGAACTGGTGAAATTCTGTACTTTGGATTTCTTAAGAAGCCCATAAGAAGCTCTGTATAACAGTTACCTGCTCCTCTGCCCATTCCGCTCATTGTAACATCAAGATAGCTTACACCTATTGTGCACGCCTCAATAGTGTTGGCAAATGCAAGCTGCTGGTTATTGTGTGCGTGTATACCAACTCTCTTTCCGTATTTCTCAGCAATCCTGATGTATTTATCTGCAAGTCTTCTTATCTGTTCAGGATAAAGTGAACCGTAGCTGTCTACAAGGTAGATTACGCTTGCCTTGCTCTGTGCAGCAAGAAGTTCAAGTGCAAGGTCTAACTCATTCTCACTTGCTGTAGAGATAGCCATAATATTAATAGTAACTTCATATCCCATATCTGCACAGTAATTAATCATCTCTATAGCCGCAGGTATAGTATTAATATATGTAGCTACCCTTACCATATCTATAACACTTTCAGACTTAGGAATTATATCCTTCTTGTAATCAGTTCTTCCTACGTCTGCCATAACAGAAATCTTTAAGTCTGTATCATTATCACCAACGATAGCTCTTATATCTTTCTCATCGCAGAACTTCCACTTGCCGTAATCCTCAACCTTAAAGACTTCCTTTGATGCCTTATATCCAAATTCCATATAATCAACACCTGCGGCTACATTTGCCTTATACAAATCGCGCACAAAATCTTCGCTGAATTCAAAATTGTTAACAAGACCTCCATCTCTAAGTGTACAATCAACGACCTTAATATCTGGTCTGAATGATACTAACTCGCCTTTCTGTTCCATAGTAATCCTCCATTCTTTCCCGGTAAAAGCTAAGAAAATAATTCCCGCACCGGGTGTTCTCAATCTAGTATCAGTGTGCAGGAAAATATTGCATATGCCTGATATGCTTCTGCACACGCTTTATTATGCTTTAAAGCGTTACACTTTAAAGTGCTAAATTGTCATTATTATACCACTATATTTAATTTTGTAAAGTACTAATTGCATCTTCCATAATATCCATCATATCTAAAAGTCCGTTAAGGTATTCTTTCTGGCTTGTAAATTTTCTTTTAGTAACTGTCCATATAAAATATGGCACTCCATTTACTTTAAAATCCAAAGCCCCACCGAAGCTTTCAAGAAGTTTAGGAATTGCATCAGAATCTATATCAGCCTTAGGATATATATTCATAACTGTTCTCCAGTTAGATGCACCTCCTGCCGGATTAGCGGCAGTTTCGCCCTTAATCTCCATAATTCCTATCTTATGTGCCTTGCTCTTTATAAGTGCTACCATCAAAAGATTAGAAGCACACGAAGGAATACTTCCATATCTGTCTGAGAGTTCATCTTTCATATCTGACAATTCTTCCCTCGTTTCAAGTGCTGCAATCCTTTTATAGATATCTAATTTCTGGTATTCGCTCTTAATATATAAAGCCGGAATATATGCATCAACTTCCAGATCAACAGTAGTTTCAAAACTGTATTCGTTCTTTATGCCCTTTAAGTTATTGACTGCCTGATTAAGCATTTTACAATACAAGTCATAACCTACTGCCGCCATATGCCCGTGCTGGCTCTTTCCAAGCACATTTCCTGCACCTCTTATCTCAAGGTCTTTCATAGCAATCTTAAAGCCCGAACCAAGGTCAGAGAATTCCTTTATAGCACTTAATCTCTTCTCTGCAACCTCGGATATCATCTTATCCCTTTTGTACATAAGAAAAGCATATGACGTTCTTGTACTTCGTCCAACTCTTCCCCTTAACTGGTAAAGCTGGGAAAGCCCGAACTGGTCAGCATTTTCTATAATCATAGTGTTACAGTTAGGTATATCCATACCTGTTTCTATAATTGTCGTAGATACAAGAACATCTATCTCTCCATTGACGAACTCATACATAATCTTTTCAAGCATACGCTTATCCATCTGTCCATGTGCATACGCAACAACCGCATCAGGAACAAGATTTTGTATATACTCAGCACGTTCCTCAATGTCCCTTACCTTGTTGTATACATAATACACCTGTCCATTTCGTGCAAGTTCTCTTGTAACCGCCTCTCTTATCATCTCATCATTATGTTCTGTAACAAATGTCTGTATCGGATGTCTGTCCACCGGCGGCTCTTCAAGAACACTCATATCCCTAATACCGACAAGGCTCATATGAAGTGTTCTTGGAATAGGAGTTGCACTTAATGTAAGAACGTCTATGTTGTTCTTTAATTCTTTAATCTTTTCTTTATGTGCAACACCAAAACGCTGTTCCTCATCAATAATAAGCAGTCCCAGATCCTTAAACTGCACATCCTTTGACAATACACGATGCGTTCCTATAACAACATCTATCGTGCCATTCTTAAGCCCTTCAATCGTCTTTTTATTCTGTGCACTTGTCCTGAAGCTTGACAACTGACCGACATTAACAGGAAAGCCTTTCATTCTCTCCTCAAATGTTGAAAAATGCTGGCTTGCAAGCACTGTTGTGGGAACAAGGTAAGCCACCTGCTTGCCGTCCTGAACAGCCTTAAATGCAGCTCTTATCGCAACTTCTGTCTTTCCATATCCGACATCGCCGCATATAAGTCTGTCCATAACCCTGCCGCTTTCCATATCCTTCTTGGTATCCTCAATGGCATTAAGCTGATCATCCGTCTCCTCATAAGGAAACATTTCCTCAAATTCCTTCTGCCATACAGTATCCTGTGAAAATCTGTAGCCCTCAACCTTCTGCCTTATCGCATAAAGCCTTACAAGCTCTTTAGCCACTTCCTCAACTGCCCCTGTAACCTTGGCTTTTGTCTTCTTCCACTCAACACCACCAAGACTGTTAAGCTTAGGCTTTTTCTCCGTATCCTGATTAGCGTACTTCTGCAGACGGTCAAGCTGTGTTGCAAGCACATATAGATTGCCGTTATTCGCATACGCAATCTTAATATAATCCTTCTCAACACCTTCTACCTGTATCTTTTCTATTCCCTTGTATACACCAAGTCCGTGGCTCTCGTGCACAACATAATCACCTATATTAAGTTCGTTAAAGCTGGCAATGTTCTTTCCATCGTGCTTTTTCTTCTTAAGCTTCTTCATCTTTCTTGCACTGAATATATCATTCTCTGCAATAACAACAAATGAAAGAACAGGATACTCAAAGCCTTTATGCAGGCTCCCATATGTCACTATAATAAGCCCGCTTCCGTAATCCTTATTAAAATCCTCGCTGTAAAAGCTGGCAATTCCAAGCTTTCCCAGATCATCAACTATTCTTAATGCCCTCGTTCTTGAACTGCATACAAGTACTGTTGTATATCCATTTTTCTTGTACTTTTCCAAATCCTTGGCCAGATACTCAAAACTGTTATTATATGAGCTTATGCTTCTTGCCGTGATGTACATAGAATAATCTATCTCAAAGCCATCAGGCTTATAATCAAGTGTCGTTAATATAAGCTTTTTATTATTCCTTAAATCACTGATAATCTCATTCATAGCCTTAACCTTATTAGTCTGGCTTGGAAGCACATAACCTGCAGCAAGACGGTTCTTCATACTCTCGTTGTATTCATACAATGTCAGCTCATTACATTCTTTCAACCTGTTAGGCTCGTCTAACACAACAAGAGTATTCTCCTCCGGAAAATACTCTGCCAGTCCAACTGTATCTGCCACAAGTGTATCTGTGAACTTCTCATAATTACCGGTACGCTCGACATCTGCAACAAGCTTGTTAAGATTATTACCCGCCTCAATCTGCTCCTTTGTACGCTTTCTCTTACCATAATCAAAACACTCAAGCTGCCTGTCACACTCTTCCTTAATATTGTACAGACCATTTTTTAACTCATCTTCTGTAAATATATATTCAGTAGCCGGGAAAATGCTGTAGCTTTGGAGCCTTTCAATCGACCTCTGGCTCTCAACATCGAACATTCTTATAGAATCAACTTCCGTATCCCACAGCTCAATTCTAACCGGTGCTTCATCTGTGTATGAGAAAATGTCTATAATTCCACCACGTATTGCAAACTGTCCCTTGTCCTCCACCATTCCAGTACGCACAAAGCCCATAGCCACCAGCTTCTTTGCCAGCTTCTCTGGTTCTATTTCGCTGGAATAATCAAGGGTTATAACTGCCTCCTTAAATCTTTCGACAGGTATGAGCCTGTCTGCAATTCCGTCCATAGTTGTAACAACTGTAAGCACTCCCTCGCCCGTACTGCTATGATTGATTATACGGCTTATACATCTTAATCTCTCGCCTGTAATCTGGTTGCCGTGTACGTCCGCACTATAGAATATGGCATCCTTGGCCGGATAGTATATTGCTTCTTTATTAAAAAATGAAGCATCATCACACATTTTTCTTGCTTTTGCTTCATCACTTGTAACAATAAGCATATACTTATATCCTGATGCTATTGCACTTGATATGTGCACCTTCTGTGTATCAATACAGCCGCTTATAAGCACAGTTCTTCCGCCGTCTTTGCCAAGCTCTTTATTTAATTGTTCAACTGCCGCCGTATTATTTACAGGGTCAAAAAATGTGTTCAAAATATCTGCTCCTTATCCATTGAATTTATTCATTCCACTTTCAATACCTTCTGTCATTATGCACTCTACTGCCTCACAGGCTCTCTTAGTTCCCTCTCTTAAAGCTGGATAAAGTTCCTCCGGAAATCTTCCAAGAACCCAGTCAGCAAGATCCCAGCCCTTTGGCTTATCCCCAACTCCGAATTTAACTCTCTTAAACTGGTCACTTCCAAGGTGTGCAATTATGCTCTTAATTCCATTGTGTCCGCCTGCACTTCCCTTTGGACGGAGTCTTAACCTTCCCGGTTCAAGGCTTATATCATCAAATATAACAATTAAATCATCTATATCTGCCTTGTAATAATCCATAACTTCTCTTATACACTCGCCTGAATTATTCATATAAGTCATAGGCTTTACAAGAATTACTTTCTGTCCTTCTATAACACCTTTTCCTATAAGACCTTTATGTTTAGATGTGTCTACACTTATATTATATTGGTCGGCAAGTTCATCTATGCAGGCGAAACCAACATTGTGTCTTGTTCCTGCGTATTGTGCTCCTGGGTTGCCTAATCCTGCTATTATATACATATTTTGTTCCTTCCTTTGGTGGGGATTTATAATTATTTTATATTGTACAGATTTTGGGGAGGTTATTCAATGTATTATTGAATATATTATTGGGTGTATTATCAGGTGTGCTGGAAAAATAAACTGCCATCAGGTTAGTAGACTGATGGCAGTTATTTCATTAAGATACTTTTTCGTCTGGGTGTTCTATATGACCTGTGATTTCGCCGTCATAGATTTCGTATATCTCATCTGAAAGATAGTTAAGTTCTTCTGTGTCGTGGCACGCAATTATTATAAGTGAACCATTGGCTTTAAGCTCATCTAAAAGTCCCTTTATAAGTCCTGCTCCTGCCTCATCAAGTGCATTGATAGGCTCATCAAGAATAACTATATCAGGGCGTTCCATTATAGCCGCCGCAATTCCTAATCTCTGCTTCATTCCTAATGAATATTTCTTAAATGTTCTCTTATCGTCCGGGGCAAGTCCGACCTTTCTTATAGCATCTCTTATCTCATCATCACTAATACGGTTCTGGATAGATGCAAGTATCTTTAGGTTCTTAAAACCTGTATAATTGCTTATAAATGAAGGATTCTCAATTAAAATCCCTATACTTGGCGGGAATGAAATCTGCCTGCCAAGCTCCTTATCGTTAATGTATACCTTTCCTGATGTTGGAAGTATAAGCCCGCTTATAGCCCTCATAAGCATTGTCTTACCTGAACCATTCTTACCTTTAAGTCCTATAACTTTCCCGCTCTCTAGTGTCAGGTTAATATTCTTTAATACCTCAGCACTTTTGAATGACTTGCAATAATCTTCAAGTCTTACCACTGTACCCATATGCGTACCTCCTCATTACTCTTTTAAAGTTATTCACTATTATAATCATTTAACATTAAAATCACTTATAGCTTTATTTATAATAACACTTTTTAAGCTAATTGTATATACACAATGTCCATGTATACACTAATAATCTGTCATTAATATATCATTATAAATTCATTTACATTACAGCTAATCGTGTGTAATATTATTATATAATGATATCAGGGTCAAAGGGTCTAAACCCGCATAAGCTTGCTCATAGGTGGGGGCTTTTGACCCCAACATCATATAATGCAGATACTAAAAGTATAAAAGTTATTCTTCCTTGGCAAAATAACCTTTTTACCTATAGCACACCTGACATCGAAAGAGGTATTTTATGGCTTCAAGATTTGAAATATCACAGCAGATTTATAATTCAGCCTATGCTATGCACTCTGCCCATTCACATTCATATTATGAGCTTTATTATCTTATGAATGGCTCGTGCAATATGTTTATACACGATAATACATACCGTATGGAAGCTGGCACAATATTGTTTATTCCTGATAACGTGCTTCATAAGACCACTTATCTTAATAACGCTTATCACGAACGCCTTTATATAGAATTCACTGACGATTATATAAGCGACCTTATCGACATACAAGGCTTTGAACAGTTTAAAGATACATTTTATATGCACTTCTTCTCAATACCGGATAATCACAGGCACGAATTCCTATCTATATTCAGTGTTCTGATTAACGAAAGACAGAACAGTAATGCTCTTTCACCCTGTGTATACAAGAATTACCTGCAAAATCTGTTAATACTGCTCTGCCGGTATTGTGATAATAAGCCTGCTTCCCCTGCAAGCCTTGTTGATACTGTATCCATCGCAGATGTATCCGTACAAAAGGCTATGAATTATATTATGCTTAATTATAATAAAGATATTACGCTTGATGAAATAGCTGATATGCTTCATCTGAACCCATCTTATTTTTCTAAAAAATTTAAGGCTGTTAACGGATTTGGATTTAAGGAATATCTCAATACCATAAGAATTAACCATTCTGAGCAGCTTCTTTTAGAAACGGATATGAGCATAACAGAGATTGCACTTGAATGCGGTTATGATAACAGCAACTATTTTGGTGATGCCTTCAAACACCTCAACCACTTATCTCCAACACAATTCCGCAAAGCAAAGGGTAATAAAGGAATATAGTGCGAGTATGCATCCCCGGCACATAAAAATAACTAACAAAGCCTCCAGTGTTATATACACCGGAGGCTTTTATTAATTATTTAATATCAAAATGGCATTAATAATATGATGGGCTGTCCTCAATAACTATCTTAACACCATTCTCGCCAACATATCTTGAGTTAGCTTTTATAGTGCTGTTGCTTTCAACTATGCAGTTCTCAATATAAGCATTATCACCTATATAAGCATTATTCATAATTATTGAATTCTTAACAACTGCGTTATTACCAATATATATCTTCTTGAACAGCACTGAATTCTCCACTGTACCATTAACGATACAGCCACAGGATACAAGGCTGTTAGAAACATTTGCCCCATAATTATACTTAGCTGGTGGCAGATCCTCAACCTTAGAATATATATCCGGATACTGCTTGAAGAAGTAATCTCTTACATCTCTCTTTAAGAAGTCCATATTGGTCTTATAATATGAATCTACTGATGATATATTATTCCAGTATGTATCAAGCATATAGCCATATATCTTCTTGATATTTCTGTATCTTACAAGAATATCCCTTACGAAATCGTATCTGTCTTCCTCAGCAGCTTTCTCAAGAAGTTCAATAAGAAGTCTTCTTCTTACAACATAGATACCTGTTGATACTGTTGAAAGATTAGTCTCTAATGGCTTCTCATCAATATCTGTTATACGTCCCTCGTCTGTAATTGCAACAACCCCATATCTTCCAATATCTGCTCTGTTATCAAGCTTCTTTACGACAACTGTAACATCTGCCTTCTTCTCAATATGATATTGAAGAATCTTGTTATAATCAAGCTTATATATTCCATCACCAGAGGCTATTACAACATATGGCTCGTGGCTTGACTTTAAGAAATCTATATTCTGATACAATGAATCTGCTGTTCCTCTGTACCAGCTGCTGCTCTCAGCAGTGATAGTAGGTGTGAACACATAAAGTCCACCCTGTTTTCTACCAAAATCCCACCATTTAGATGAGCTTAAATGCTCATTAAGTGAGCGTGCATTATACTGTGTTATTACTGCAACCTTCTGGATATGCGAATTCGACATATTACTAAGTGCGAAATCTATTGCTCTGTAGCTTCCTGCAACAGGCATTGAAGCAATAGCTCTCTTATTAGTCAATTCGCGCATCATTCTGTTATTACCACCTGCTAATACTATACCTATTGCTTTCATTCAACTTCACCTGCCTTAATAATAATTCCTCCGCTTGGCAACAATCCATCTGGATAATCTTCAACAGTTGTAACACCTGATATAGCTGTGTTCTTTCCAACCTTAACTCCATCAGGAACAACTGAACACTCACCAATTGTTACAAGTCCAGAATTATATATCTTAGGAAGTTTAACATTAGGTACTTCTTCTCCTACACCAAGCTCTACGTTGTCACCTATAACAACTTCCTCTGCAATTATTGACTTATTAACGATTGTATTCTTACCAATAACAGAATTATTCATAATAATTGAATCTCTGACTACGGCACCTTCTTCGATAGTAACACCAGAACCTATTACTGAATTATATATTCTTCCATATACTTCTGTTCCATCACCAATAATACTCTTCTCTATAAATGTATTATCCGCAATATACTGTGGTGGAATTGTATCTGTTCTTGTATATATCTTCCAGAATTCTTCATAAAGATTAAATACTGGAATAATATCTATAAGTTCCATATTAGCTTCCCAATATGAGCTTAATGTTCCTACATCCTTCCAATAACTGTTATATTCGTATGCAAATATTCTCTTATTATTATTGAAGCAATATGGAATTACATGCTTACCAAAATCACATTCCTGCTGATCCTTAAGCTTAATAAGTGCATCCTTTAATACACTCCACTTAAATATGTAGATACCCATTGAAGCAAGATTGCTCTTAGGATTAGCTGGCTTTTCTTCAAATTCTGTTATTCTGTTGTCCGAATCTGTAACAACTATACCAAATCTGCTTGCTTCCTCAATTGGAACAGGCATAGCTGCGATTGTAATATCGGCATTATTAGCCTTGTGATAATCTAACATTATCTTATAATCCATCTTGTAAATATGGTCGCCAGATAATATAAGAACATACTCTGGATTGTACTGTTCCATATATTCAAGATTCTGGTAGATAGCATTAGCAGTTCCTGTATACCATTCACTATTGGTACTCTTCTCATATGGAGGAAGAACTGTTACACCACCTACATTACGGTCCAGATCCCAAGGAATACCTATTCCGATATGGGAATTAAGACGAAGGGGACGATACTGTGTAAGGACACCTACAGTATCAATTCCTGAGTTAATACAGTTGCTTAATGGAAAGTCTATTATTCTGTACTTACCACCAAATGCTACTGCTGGTTTCGCAACCTTAGCCGTCAGAACACCGAGTCTGCTGCCCTGTCCACCGGCTAACAGCATTGCTATCATTTCTTTTTTAATCATACTACCACCTCTGATGTTTATTTTACTATCTTAAGTTGTATAAATTATATCATATATTTTCCATTAAGTAAAAATAATTTTGCATTTTTTTGATAATTTTTCGTACAATTTCTTAATCAGTATTTTTTATGTACTTAACAACAAAACAATTTGAAAAAAAAAGCTTTTAGGCATATAATCTTACTTGAATTAGTTTAAGAAAGGAAATTCCTATGTTTACAATTGATTTTAATACTCCAATACATGTACATTTTATCGGAATCGGCGGAATAAGCATGAGCGGTCTTGCAAAGATTCTTCTTGATCGTCATTTTACCGTATCCGGTTCTGATGCACATATATCAGATTTAACAACTGAATTACAGCAGGACGGATGTATAATCTCTTATCCACAGTCTGCTGACAATATCACAGGTGACATTGACCTTGTTGTATACACAGCCGCAATCCACCCTGATAATCCTGAACTTAAAGCTGCTGTTGATGCTGGTATCCCAACACTGACAAGAGCTGAGCTTCTCGGACAGATTATGAAGAATTACCATACCGCAGTAAATGTAGCTGGTACTCACGGTAAGACTACTACAACTTCTATGATTACTGAAATTCTTCTTGCTGCTGATGCTGACCCTACAATCTCGGTAGGAGGCATACTTAACAGCATAGGCGGTAATATAAGAGTTGGACGTTCTGACCTTTTCGTTACAGAAGCCTGCGAATACACTAACAGCTTCTTATCATTTAACCCTACTATCAATATTATACTTAATGTCAAAGCTGACCACCTTGATTTTTTCAAAGACCTTGATGATATACGTCATTCATTCAAGCTTTTTACTGAAAAGCTTCCATCTGACGGAACACTTATCATCAACTCAGACATAGACAATTATGAATATTTTTATAAGGATACTGACTGTGAAGTCATAACATTTGGTTCTGACCCTGAAAAAAGTATGTATAGTGCAGCAAATATCACTTATGACAAATATGGCTGCTGTTCATATACTCTTCTTATTAATAAAGAAGATAGTGGAACAATTGAATTATCAGTTCCTGGTCTTCACAATGTATACAATTCACTTTCAGCTGTAGCTGCAGCCTTTAAGCTTGGCATAAGCATAGACAATATCAAGGCCGGTCTTAAGCATTTCACAGGTACTAACCGAAGATTTGAAAAGAAAGGTGAATTCAACGGTGTCACCGTAATTGATGATTATGCACACCACCCTGATGAGATAACAGCTACCCTTAATTCAGCTAAGAATTATCCACATAATAAAATATGGTGCGTATTCCAGCCACATACTTATTCAAGAACCAAAGCTTTGATGCCAGAATTTGCTAAAGCATTAAGCCTTGCTGATAATATTGTGCTCGCCAAAATATATCCTGCAAGAGAAACAGATAATCTTGGCATAAGTTCTGCTGACCTTATGGAACTTATTAAAGCAGAAGGCAAAGATTGTTACTATTACGAATCTTTTGAGGACATCGAAAAATTTTTATTAAATAATTGTATCAACGGCGACCTGTTGATAACTATGGGGGCCGGAGATGTATATAAAATTGGCGAAGAACTTCTAAAATAGCCATTTTTTACACATTTTTATATTTTGTCAACAAAGTTATCCACATTATCCACATTTTTATCCCGTTATGCACGGTTTAAGAATGTGGATTTTTTTGTGAAAAATCACATTGTTAAAAATACAGCAATTTACTGACTTTTCTTAATTCTATCCACGAGTTATCCACATTATCCACATTATCCACATTGATAACCACCTGCTTTTAGCTTGCTTTTCATTTATTATCCACTATGCTATAATGAGCACAAATAAGTGGGAACAAGGAGGGTAAGTCTGCCTTTACAGACTTATTAACATATATATATGAGTAGTTTAATTTTATCCACAGAATCAAGTGAAGGATACACATCCGTTTCTAATATTTTTATCAGCGAGTATGTTCCTGGTGCTAATGGTGAATTTGTAAAAGTTTACCTTTATCTTCTGCACCTTATGTCGTTACGAAGCAATAACATAAGCATTTCCCTGCTTGCTGATACATTTAACCAGACAGAAGCTGATATTATGAGAGCTCTGCGTTACTGGGACAGCCTTGATGTTATATCACTTTCCTTTAATGGCCCCGGCAACGGCCTGTCCAACATTGTACTTCGTGATATTAAGCACACTGGGCAAGCTGCTAATACTATGGCTGACCCAATAGCTGCTGAAAGTGCTTCAGTTAATAGTACTTCTTCATACCAGACTGAAACTGTGCGAGCAGCCAAGCCTGATATTAAACAGACCGAGGTTATATACACAGCAGAGCCTTTAAAAGTATCCTATTCAAAGGAACAGCTTAACGGTTTTCTTGCTAATGACAACTTTTCAATGCTTCTATTCGTTATTGAGCAGTATATGGGACGTCCACTTTCCACTAAGGAAACCAATTCCATTGTATATTTCTACGATGGATTGAAGCTTTCAACTGACCTTATTGAATATCTTTTTGAATATTGTGTAGAACACAACAAAAAAAGCATTAACTACATTGAAAAAGTCGCTCTTTCGTGGGCTTCCAAGAATATACATACAATCGCTGAGGCTAAAGAGGAGACTTCTAACCACACAGATTATGTATACCAGATTATGAAAGCATTTGGCCTATCTAACAGAGAACCTGCACAGCACGAAAAGGCTATGATTGCCAAATGGGCTGACACTTACTGCTTTGATACCGATATGATAATTGAGGCCTGCAACAGGACAATCAAAGCTATACACCAGCCAAGCTTTGAATATGCCGACACCATACTTGCTAACTGGAAGAATTCCAATGTAAGCTCATTAGAAGATGTTAAAAAAGCTGATGCCGCATATGCCGCTGGCAACAATATAAAGCCTAAACAGACAGCTTCTTCAAAGCCGGCTAACAACCGTTTTAACAATTTCCAGCAAAGAGACAAGAAGTCTGATGACTGGTACAATTCACTACTTAGCAACAATAACTAGAAAGGTTTAAACTATGCCTCTTACCAATACCCAATATGCCTCAGTTATGCGTGTATATGACGATATACGCTCACATAATCAGGCATTACAGACTGAACGCTATAACGAAGTCGTTAATAAATGTCCTGAATATAGTTTAATTGAGAATGAGATAATCACGCTTTCTATGAAAGAAGCTTCAAGGCGTATTGTTTCTGATTCATCAGACACGGATTTAGATGAATATAACTTAAAGCTCAAAAAGCTGATTGCCAGAAAAGCTGAATTACTCGCCTCAATCGGCAAACCAAAAGATTATCTTGATGATATCTATACATGTCCGGTATGCCACGATACCGGTTATGTTAATGGTTCACGTTGTTCTTGTTTTAAGAAAAAGGCTATTGACCTTATATATGAAGACTCTAACCTTAAGAACATAACTTCAAGTGAGAATTTCTCTACATTTTCATTTGAATGGTACGATAAGAAACAGGTCGATCCTGTCACAGGGCTCACACCTTACAATAATATGCACAAAGTTCTTGATGTATGCCAGTCTTTTGTACAGACCTTTGATAATAGTTTCTCTAACCTGCTATTAACAGGCGAGACCGGCGTAGGAAAGACATTTCTTGCCAACTGTATCGCTAAGGAATTATTAGACACCTACCACAGTGTGATATACCTGACTGCAACTGAGTTCTTTAAATGCTTTGAGAACAGCGATTTCAGACGTAACCTTGATAACAGTATAGATGTTAATTACTTTCTTGAATGTGACCTGTTAATAATTGATGATCTTGGTACGGAAAGCAGCAACTCTTACACTAATTCCAAACTTTTTTATGTAATTAATGAGAGGCTGCTCCGCAATAAAAGTGTGATAATATCATCAAATTTTACAATTTCACAGATTGAGGATTTCTACTCAGAAAGAATATTCTCAAGAATAATAAGCTCATATACAATTCTAAGATTATTTGGAACTGATATACGTTACCTTAAACGAACCAAGATGCTTAAGAATTGATAATTCATATCATTAATTATATTTCAGTTGTAGAAGTCATTTTAATCATTTTAATTATGCTAAAGTAATTGACTTATAATGTAATTAAGATTATATTTAACTATGTATGTTTATTCAGTTAGTTGTAAATGCTTATTACTTCTATAACCGAATTAATATATATGCGGTAATGCAAAGCAGTCCGCATACATTCGTGGGTAATAATACCCACATCCCAATATATTTATAATCATATACAATGGAGGACAATACAATGCCACGAGACGAACGTCATACTGCAACAATTCCATACGGAACATTAGGAATAGTACCATTAAAGAGCTGTTCTAAAATGGGCGAAAAGGTTGATGATTACCTTGTACAATGGAGAGAACAAAGAGAACATGAGAATCAGTCTAATCTTGCTTTTAGCGGATACAAAAGAGACAGCTATGTTGTAAGTGCAAGCACACCTAGATTTGGTTCAGGAGAAGGTAAAGGTGTACTTAACGATTCTATACGTGGCTACGATTTATATATTATGGTTGACGTATGCAACTACAGCATTGAATATTCACTCTGTGGTACAACTAACCATATGTCACCTGATGACCACTATGCAGACCTTAAGAGAGTAATCGCAGCTGCCGGTGGAAAGGCAAGAAGAATTAATGTTATTATGCCTTTCCTTTATGAAAGCAGACAGCACAAAAGATCAGGAAGAGAATCTCTTGACTGTGCACTTATGCTTCAGGAACTTACAGCTATGGGTGTTGAAAATATTATCACATTTGATGCGCATGACCCTAGAGTACACAATTCAATTCCTCTTAAAGGATTTGAATCAGTATCTTGTACTTATCAGTTCATCAAGTATCTTTTACTTGGTGTTGACGACCTTCACATCGATAGCGAACATATGATGGTTATCAGCCCTGATGAGGGTGGTATGGGACGTGCTGTATACTTTGCCAATGTACTTGGTCTTGATATGGGTATGTTCTATAAGAGAAGAGATTATACTAAGATTGTCAACGGACGTAATCCTATCGTTGCACACGAATTCCTTGGTACTAATGTAGAAGGCAAGGACGTTATTATTATTGACGATATGATTTCATCTGGTGAAAGTATGATTGATGTTGCTTCTGAGTTAAAGAAGAGAGGTGCAAGCAGAGTATTCTGTGCTACTACATTCGGTCTTTTCACTAATGGTTTCGATAAGTTTGATGAAGCTTACGAAAAGGGTATTATTGATAAGATTCTTACTACTAACCTTGTATACCAGCCAGATGAACTTCTTTCTAAGCCTTGGTATATCAATGTAGATATGAGCAAGTATATGGCTCTCCTTATCGATACACTCAACCACGACTCTTCAATCAGCGACCTTCTTAATCCTGTTGACAGAATACAGAAGAGAGTTAAAGAATATAATGAAAGATATACAAAATAATTATTAAACAAATGAGATATGGAACTGTTTCACTGAATATCAGTGTGCAGTTCCTTTTTTTATTTTATATATTTTTAGTTAATTAGAATACTCAGTAATGGCTGGTAGTACAAATATTATTAAAATAAAGGTATATGATAAATAAAGCAACACATATAAAATACATATAAAAACGGTTACTATATTATCTCTATGTAATATAGTAACCGTTACTTTAAGTTATTCAATTGTTCTTCCTCCAAATCATTACTTTACTTAATTATCTATTCTACAATGAATATAATTATCAATAATGCTTGGTATGTGTTATATTTCCATTGGATTATACCTGCCTTTCTCAATTCCTTATAATCTATATTAACATTCTTAATGAATGGTATCGATATATTCTATGTATTAATATATTGTCTGCTGAACTTGTCTTCTTTAATATAATTAATATATGTTGTTATATCGATTTATTAATATGTTTAAGGTCTTGTTTGTTTGTAATTGTATATTAACACTCACTTATGATTTTGTCAACTCTTTTTTTTGATTATTTTTAATTTATTTTTAAATTATATTTTACTTTTGCGTGTTATATTAAATTGTTTGAATTGTTTGTGAATTAATTATTGTTGTATACACATTTGCAAATAATAAGCCTGTTATCCCGGCCTCTGCGTAATCTGGATAATAGGCGTGTAACTATGCCCGATGACACTATAATATGACTACTTCGTAGTCACTCAGAAGTTTCTTCAAAACTTCTGATGCGTTAAAGAACAACACAAAGCTTATGTTATAATAAAAATCCCAGCTCATACTCACATGGGTTGTATGAACCGGGATTTATACTTGTTTTGATTATTCTAGCTGATATATACCAGCCATATGCTATACATTATTATTACGCTTCTTCTTATGAAATAACTAAAAGATATCTTGGTATTATACAAGATGATAAAGACTCGGTGTTTCTGAGTGTGAATTTATAACATATCTATTATTACCTAAATATAAATTTTATTAGTATTTGCTATAAAGTATTATTATATGACGATATAAATTATGTAATTGAGTAGAACAAATATTCAAAGGATGCAACATTTTAAGATAAATTGTTGCATCCTTTTGAATTTTTATACTTATATTTTAACAAAAAAACAGAGCAGTACATAATGCACCACTCTGTCCGAAATATTATGAAAATAAGAAAATTAAACTGACAATATTAGAAATCTACTTCTGTATCATAGTAGCAGCACTTAAGGAGTTTCTCCATCTCTTCCTGACT
>ERZ772880.1299-NODE-1299-length-21767-cov-3.691139_pt1 | contig 21767 bp, 16 predicted proteins | sample MGYA00580577_ERZ772880 | MGnify/ENA primary metagenome ERZ772880 (study PRJEB29015, sample SAMEA2737705) | human gut metagenome | biome: human gut; feature: human-associated habitat; material: faeces | place: China | collected 2012 ... | reverse complement strand
AGCAGAGGACTGAAAATCCTCGTGTCACTGGTTCGATTCCGGTTCTAGGCACTTAAAGCTGTTTCGTGATGAAACAGCTTTTTTTGCGTTAATAACATTTATAAACACATATTTTTAATAAACAAAGGGGGATATTATGTCAAAAGGAAACATTAATTATAAATATTTGAAAAGAAGAAAGTCATGGTTCAGGAGAAATCTGCCACTTGTTATTTTTATTGCTGTTGCTGTGATTGCTATTGCAGGAGCATTAACGGCTGGAATTATGTTGTCTCATTCTAATAAGAAAAAACAGGCTGATAATCATGATAGTAATGATGAACAGACAGTTGTTTCAACAGAAGAGACAACTGCAGCAAGGGAAGTTGTGTGGATTGATAATAAAGAGCCTGAATCAAAAGAACAAGAATATATTGCGCCAGAAGGTGTTTATATTCCATATTTTATTAAGGTAAACAGAGTTGCTAACTGTGCTACAGTGTATGGGATTGATGAGAATGGAGAATACACTATACCAGTCAAAGCATTTGCAACATCATGTGGAAAAGCGGGCGACGAAACTATTGTGGGTGAGAATTATGTAACATCAGATAAGTACGAATGGGGATATATGGTTGATGGTACTTATGGACGTTATGCATTCAGAATAAGTGGAGGTTATCTGTTCCATTCTGTTCCATATTATTCAATGAATAAGGGTGATCTGGAGGATGGACAGTACAATAAGCTTGGTGATTATGCTTCTCTTGGATGCGTTAGAATGTGCGTTAGGGATGTAAAGTGGATATATGATAACTGTCCATCGGGAACAGGTGTAACTATATATGATGATGCAGTTAATCCTGGACCACTTGGTAAGCCGGATTCTATAAAGATTCCAGAGGACAGTGCATATGCCGGCTGGGATCCTACAGATCCTGATGCAAATAATCCATGGAATGCTTATAGTGCTAAGATAGCAGGGGCAAAGGACATTCAGACAAATATTGGTAAGAGTGTAGATGTAATGACCGGGGTTACTGCAACTGATACTTGTGGGAATGATATTACTGCAAAGATTGTGACTGTTGGAAGATATACATTTGACCAGACAGGTACTTATGATATTAAGTATGAAGTTACTGATGCAATTGGAAGCCATGACGAAGTAACAGTAAAGCTTACGGTTACAGAATAAGAGATAATGGAGTTGTATTGATGGGAAATATAGATATTCTGGAAAAACTTGAAGAGTATTCAAAAGCTGGTTATGTGCCGATGCATATGCCAGGAGGAAAGCGCAATACTGAATATGCAAGTACTTCAGAACTTGATATTACCGAGATTGACGGATTTGATAATATGCATAATGCGGATGGTATTATTAAAAATGCGTCTGACAGGGCAGCAAAATTGTATGGAGCAGATAAAACACTGATGCTTGTAAATGGAAGTACAGCAGGAATATTATCAGCTATATGCGGTGCGACGAAAAGAAAAGGAAAGATTATCGTTGCAAGAAACTGTCATGTGTCAGTGTACAATGCATTGATTATGGCACAGTTAGAGCCAGTATATGTTATACCGGGGGTTGATAATGATACAGGAATATACAGAGGACTATCATTAGAACAGATTAGAAAATGTGTTGAAAATAACAGGGATGCACAGGCGGTTATTATAACTTCTCCGACTTATGAAGGTGTTGTGTCAGAGGTAAGGGAGATTGCCAGTTATCTGCATGAAAAAGGAATACCACTTATAGTTGATGAAGCGCATGGGGCACATTTTGAATTCAGTGAGGAATTTCCAGAGTCGGCAGTAAAAGCTGGGGCTGACATTGTAATTAACAGTATTCATAAAACATTACCGGCACTTACACAGACTGCACTTCTACATATTTCTGGAAATTATGTAGATTATGATAAAGTGGAAAGATTTTGGAATATATATCAGACAACCAGCCCTTCATATATTCTTATGGCGAGTATTGACAGGTGTATGGGAATTATTGAAGGGCAGGGAGATTATATTTTTAAGGAATATATAAACAGACTTAAGAATTTAAGAGAAAATATTGCAAAACTTAATAATATAAGGCTGATGGATAGTGATGATATTTCTAAGATTATTCTTATATGTGATGATGGAAAGTACCTATATGACAGGTTATTGGATGAATATAAGGTGCAGCTGGAGATGGCATCATTTAAATATGTTATTGCAATGACTTCAGTTGCTGATAAACAGGAGTATTATGACAGATTTCTTAGTGCATTGAAGGAGATTGATGAAAGCTGGAAAGTTGAAAGCAAAGACAGTGAAAATGCTGTAGGGGAAAGCTTAGGGTATGCGATTAACAACAAGCCGGAAGTATGTATGTGTCCGGCAGATGCAATTGATTTAATGGATGAAAATGGATATGAAGATTTATCTGTTAATTCACCTGATATATGTGGTAGAATAAGTATGTCATCGGTTCTTATATACCCACCGGGAATGCCTGTTGTTAATGTAGGCGAGCGGATTACCGGTGATGTATGCAGAATTATTAAGAGTGCGATAAATGCCGGGCTGGAAGTACCCGGTCTTAAGGAAGGAAAGATAAGATGCCTGAGATAGCATTTATTATGGGAAAAAGCGCGTCCGGCAAGGATAAGATATATAAAAACCTAATTGAAGATGAAAGTCTGAAGCTTAATACTGTTATATTGTATACAACAAGACCTATGAGAGCCGGGGAGACCGATGGGGTTGAGTATTTTTTTGTAAATGATGAGACAGCTGTTAAGATGCAGGAGAGCGGCAGGATTGTTGAACTGAGAGAATATAATACTGTGTATGGTGTGTGGAAGTATTTTACAGCTGATGACGGACAGATTGACCTTAACAGTGGTAACAGGTATCTGGTTATAGGAACGCTTGAAGCGTATGATAAATTCTGTGAATTCTATGGAAAAGAACATATTATGCCGATATATATTGAGGTAGAAGATGGGTTGAGACTCACAAGGGCTATCCACAGAGAACAGAAACAGGATAATCCACATTATGAGGAAATGTGCAGAAGATTTCTTGCAGACAGTGAGGATTTTTCGGAAGAGAATATTGCTAAGGCTGGTATTACAAGAAGGTTTAGCAATAATGGAGAGTTAGAGGATTGCATTAGTGAAGTTAAAAGTGCCATATTAGGAGGTATGTATGGATATTAAGGTTAAAGATATAGCACCGGCTAATCAGACCACTCCGGTTAAAGCACAGGAAAAATCAGATGATAGTTTTAAGTTTACACTGATTAGCAATATTGAGGAAAAAGACCTTCAGGAAAAACTGGGAAATATGATGCAGACCTTAGAAACAAGGCTTTTGAGTTCGATGAGGAAATTACCGAGCAGGGTGAAAAGATTGCAAAGCATATGGATATAAGAGATATGAAGAAGTACAGAGAGCTTGTTAAAGGATTCCTAAATGAAGTTGTAAACCGATCACACAAGTTTTCAAGAGAGAACTTTCTTGACAGAAGGGGAAGACACAGGGTGTATGGAATTGTTAAGATGGTAGATGAGAATCTTGATAATCTCGCCAGAGAACTGGTAAAAGATGAAAAGGATCATCTTGCAATAGTTGGAGCTATTGATGATATAAGGGGATTGTTATTAGATATTTCAACATAGGAGCAAAATGTGTTATAATATTACAGATAAGTAATGAAAAGAGGAATAAGTATGGGTAATTTTTCAGATATATATGGATATGAGACTATTAAAGAACATTTGCAGAGTGCAATATCTATGGGAAAGGTATCTCATGCTTATGTAATCAGCGGAGGACTTGGTTCAGGAAAGAAGCTTATTGCCAGCACATTTGCACAGACACTGCAGTGTGAGGCGGGCGGTGTTGAGCCTTGTGGGGTGTGCCATTCCTGTGTGCAGGCAGCAGGCAGGAATCAGCCGGATATTATCTGGGTTGGACATGAGAAGCCGGGAAGTATTGGTGTTGATGATATAAGAGACCAGCTTGTATCGGATATGCAGATTAAGCCTTACAGCAGTCCTTACAAGATATACATTATTGATGAAGCAGACAAGCTTACTGTTGCAGCACAGAATGCAATGCTTAAGACAATTGAAGAGCCACCGGCTTATGGAATTGTTATTCTTCTTGCTAATAATCCGGATGTTTTCTTACAGACTATTCTGTCAAGATGCGTTGTGCTTGATCTTAAGCCACTTAAGGATGATGTAGTTATTAAATATCTTAAAGACCACTATGATAATATCGGTGATTACGAGTGTAAATTTGCAGCAAGATTTGCAGCTGGACGAATCGGCAGGGCAATGACTATGGTTGAATCTACTGAGTTTGCAGAGTTAAGACGTGATGTAATGGATGTTATTAAGAATGCTAAGGATATGGATTCGGCTGATATTATGACATCGGTAAAAAGAGTTACCAATTATAAGCTGACTATTGATGATTACCTTGACCTTATGCTTATGTGGTACAGGGATGTACTTATGTTTAAGAGTACGAATGATACTAATCTGCTCATATTTAATGACCAGATGACACTGATAAAGAGTCAGGCACAGACTATGTCATATGAAGGTTTACAGGATATTATTAATTCTATTGACAGGGTTAAGGTGAGACTTCAGGCAAATGTTAATTTTGATCTGGTTATTGAATTGCTTATTATGGCGATTAAGGAAAATTCATAGAATGGAGAGTATAGATGACTAAAGTTGTTGGAGTTAGATTCAGACAGGTTGGAAAGATATATTTTTTTGCACCTGGGAAATATTCAGTTGAAACAGGACAGCATGTTATTGTTGAGACTGCCAGGGGAGTTGAATATGGACAGGTTGTTCTAGGTGAAAGAGAAGTAGAAGATACAGCGGTTATCCAGCCTCTAAAGGCAATTATAAGGGTTGCAACACCAGAAGATGATGAAAGAGAATTAAAAAATAGAGAAAAGGAAAAAGAAGCATTTAAGATATGTCTTGAGAAGATTGCAAAGCATAGTCTTGACATGAAGCTTATTAAGGCTGAGTATACATTTGACAATAATAAGGTGTTGTTCTATTTTACTGCTGATGGAAGAATTGATTTCAGAGAGCTTGTTAAGGATCTTGCTGCAGTATTTAAGACAAGAATTGAATTAAGACAGATTGGAGTAAGGGATGAGACTAAGATTCTTGGCGGAATTGGTTCCTGCGGAAGACCTTTATGTTGTGCTACATTTTTACCAGAATTCAATCCGGTATCTATTAAGATGGCTAAGGAGCAGAATCTGTCACTTAATCCAACTAAGATTTCAGGTGTGTGTGGACGACTTATGTGTTGTTTAAAGAATGAGCAGGATACATATGAGGAATTAAACAGTCATCTGCCTAATGTGGGAGATTCTGTTACTACACCAGATAAACTGGTTGGTGAGGTTTCAAGTGTCAATGTTTTAAGGCAGAGAGTTAAGGTATTAATAACTCATGATAATGACGAAAAGGAACTTAAGGAATATCCGGTTGAGGAGCTTCGTTTTAAGAGAAAAAGAAGATTTGATAAGGTCCGCATTGATGATGATAAGGAACTTAAGGCACTTGAGGAATTAGAAAGAAAAGAAGGAAAAGCCCATATTAGTGATGATTAATGAACGAATTGATGATTTGATGAGAGATGGACTAAAGCTTATACAGAATACAGATATTTTTTGTTTTGGAATGGACGCAGTGCTGTTGTCTACTTATGCCAGGGCAGGGAAGAAGGACAGGGTGCTGGATATGGGTACCGGTAATGGTATTATTCCGGTGCTTATGCAGTCTAAGAATCCAGGTAGCACATATAGTGCTCTTGAGATTCAGGAGGGCAGCGCACAGCTTGCCAGAAGAAATGTGGAGCTTAATCATCTTGAGGACAGAATCAGTGTTGTTAAGGGTGATATTAAGGAAGCTTCCACTATATTTGGGGAAGCTTCTTTTAATGTTGTGACGAGCAATCCGCCATATATGAATGAAAATCACGGTATTGTTAATCCGGACAGTGCCAAGGCAATTGCAAGGCATGAGCTTCTGTGTAGTCTTGATGATGTTATAAGGGAAGCAAGCCGTTGTCTTAAATCCAAAGGGAAAATGTATATGGTTCACAGGCCGAACAGACTTGTCGATATATTTGACACTATGAGAAAGTATCATCTTGAGCCGAAGAGAATGAGGCTGGTATACCCTTATGCGAATAAGGCTGCCAATATGGTGCTTATAGAAGCGGTTAAGGGAGGTAATTCCCAGCTTATTGTTGAAGAACCGCTTATTGTATACAAGACGGACGGTACTTACACTGATGCGCTTCTAAAAATGTATGAATAGATAGAGGTTTATTATGGATAATGAAAAAAATGTAAAGAAAGACGGACCGGGTATGCTGTATCTGTGTGCAACGCCTATTGGTAATCTTGAGGATATTACTTACAGGGTTTTGCGTGTGCTTTCAGAAGCAGACCTGATTGCAGCAGAGGATACAAGAAACAGTATTAAGCTGCTTAATCATTTTGAAATAAAGACACCTATGACAAGTTATCATGAATTTAATAAGTATGATAAGGCAAAGGTTCTTGTTGATAAAATATTAGGTGGAATGGATGTGGCTGTAATTACCGATGCGGGAACTCCGGGAATATCGGATCCAGGTGAGGAGCTTGTAAAGCAATGCAGGGCAGCAGGCATCAGGGTTACTTCACTTCCGGGACCGGCAGCATGCATAACAGCGCTTACAATGTCAGGACGCGAGACAAGAAGATTTGCATTTGAAGCATTTTTACCAGCGGATAAGAATGAGAGAAAAGAAGTTCTTGCAGAGTTAGCATGTGAAACAAGGACTATGATTATATATGAAGCACCGCACAGACTTACTAAGACACTTGCGGAACTACAAGATACGCTTGGCGGTGACAGACAGATTACTATATGTAAGGAACTTACCAAGAGATATGAGAATTCTATGGAATTCACGCTTGAATCTGCATGTGAATATTATGAAAATAATGAGCCGAGAGGCGAATATGTGCTTGTGATTGCCGGAAAGAGCCGTGAGGAGTTAAAGGCCGAGGCAAGAAAGCAGTGGGAAACCATGAGTGTGGCAGAACATGTGCAGGTGTATATGTCGCAGGGTATGGACAAGAAAGAAGCCATGAAAGCTGCGGCAAAGGACAGGGGTGTGTCAAAAAGGGATATATACCAGGAGCTTGAAGGGAAAGCGTAAGCAGCTACCGGATAGTGTGCTCTCTGATGATTGCACGTACTGTCTTGAAAAGATAAGGCTTGATAGTATCTATGTCAGCAGGTTCTTTATAAAGAATTGCGCTGTAGCAAGTTGAACTTACAAGCTCAACAATAAGAAAGAGCATTATTTCAGGCTCTTCAAGTGAGATATCCTCAGCGTTAATCATTTCATAATATACATCTTTAAAGTTAATATCATCAGATGCAACCTTAGTTGTGAGAGCTTCCTTGAAGATTCCCCAGCTAAGGTTTTTTGATATAAATGTGAGAAGAGTCTGATTAGAATTCAGTTCATCTACAATATGATTAATTATAAATATTATTTTTTCTTCGAAACCTAACTGTTCGTTCTTTTCTTTAGAAAATTCCTCTAAATCAGCGACGGCATTCTTAAATAATTTACTTGATTCATGTGATATAAGACGGTTTCTTATATCATACTTGTCCTTAAAGTACAGATAAAATGTACCCTTAGCAATACCCGCTTTCTGAGAAATTTCCGCAATAGAAGTCTTCGTAACCCCCTGGGTAGTAAAGAGATTAAATGCAGTATTCAGCAGAGAAGTAAGTTTCTGTTGTTTGTTAGCTTCAAGCTTTCCCATATCAATTACTCACCTTTATATAATACTATTTTATTAGTTAAAATGCGTATATGATGTGGTATGGTAATTGATTTCAGGTGCTTTGGAGCCACCGGCACTTAACAAGTTGCAGGAACTGCAACGAGTTTAGTGTCCGCTGTAAGCGACAAGCAGCGCAAGCGTGCCTGAAATTGATTACCATGCCAACTCAATTATAAAATAAATATTAAAAAATGACTTTTGGTCAATTTCCTATTGACTATGTGTTTTGAGGTGCTATAATGTCAACTGAAATTGAAAATGACTATCGGTCATATTTGTTAAAGACATGAATACTTATATGACTAAGGGTTGTTGGCATTTGCATCTTACAGAAAGGCGTGGTTATTTATATGAAAAAGTTTGGAAAAGTTGTTGTTAAGTTAAGAATTCCAATTCTGGTTCTTAGCTTCCTGCTGTTGATTCCATCAGTTCTTGGTTACTTTAATACCAGGGTTAATTACGATATCCTGTATTATCTGCCAAATGATATCGACACTATGCAGGGACAGGACATTTTGCTTGATGATTTCGGAAAGGGCGCTTATGCAATGGTTGTCGTTGACGGAATGAATAAGTCAAATGTTTCTAAGTTGGTAAAGAAGGTTGAGGGTGTTGACCATGTTGCGTCAGTTATCTCTTATAGTGGAGTGGTAGGAGATGATGTTCCTTCAGAAATTCTTCCTGATAAGTTCCGTTCTTATTTTGAAAATGAGGATTCAGGAGCTACATTGTTTGCAATATTCTTTGATGATACAACATCAAGTGACGATACAATGAAGGCTATTCAGGAAGTAAGAGATGTTACGGATAATCAGTGCTATATTGCAGGTATGTCTGCTGTAGTTACAGATACTAAGACAATGGCAGAAAAGGAGACTCCTTTTTATGTACTTGTAGCGGTTGTTCTTGTATGTATCGTACTTGCTATATTTATGGATTCATTCCTTGTACCAGTATTCTTTATGCTAAGTATAGGTATGGCAATTGTGTATAACCTTGGTTCTAATTATTTCTTAGGTGAGGTTTCATACATAACGAAAGCACTGGCTGCGGTACTTCAGCTTGGTGTAACTCTGGATTATTCTATATTCTTATGGCACAGTTACAAGGAAGCTAAGGAAGAAACCCCGGATGATCATCACGAAGCTATGGCGGTTGCTATTGGGAATACACTAACATCAGTTGTTGGTTCTTCCATAACAACTGTTGCAGGATTCATAGCACTCTGCTTTATGAGCTTTACACTTGGTCTTGACCTTGGTGTTGTTATGGCAAAGGGTGTTGTATTGGGCGTTATTGGTTGTGTTACAATACTTCCTTCCCTTATTCTTACATTTGACAAGGCTCTTGAGAAAACAATGCATAGAGAGATTATGCCGAATTTTGATAAGCCGGCAAGATGGATTGTTAATCATTCATGGATATTCCTTATAATATTCGTTCTGCTTCTTGGTCCGGCAATCTACGGATATAACAATACTAAGGTTTACTATGATTTGTCTGATACACTTCCAGAGAAGCTTAACTGTTCGCAGGCTAACAAGATGCTTGCCGAGAACTTTGACGGAACTAATTCCATATATATGATTCTTGCAGACAGTAATCTTTCAGCAGAGGATTCTAATGCAATGATGAATGAGGTAAATGATCTGGACGGAATTTCATTTGCATTAAGTATTGACTCAGCACTCGGTGGAGAAATACCTACGGAAATGCTTCCTGATTCGCTTGTTTCAGAGCTTAAGGGTGATGAATACCAGATTATGATGGTATCAACTAATTACACAATTGCTTCTGATGAAATTAATGACCAGATTAATAAGGTTGATGCAATTGCAAAGAAGTATGATGCTAAATCTATGGTAATTGGAGAAGCTCCTTGTACTAAGGATCTTATCACTATTACTGATAAGGATTTTAAGACAGTTAGTGCAGTTTCAATTGTTGCGATATTCTTTATTATTTTCTTCGTATTGAAGTCAATATCTCTCCCGGTTATTCTGGTTGCTGCTATTGAATTTGCAATATTTGTTAATATGGGTATTCCATATTATACAGGAACAACGATACCATTTATATCTTCGGTAGTAATCGGAACTATTCAGCTTGGTGCGACAGTCGATTATGCAATTCTTATGACTACAAGATATAAGAGAGAAAGAGCCGCTGGTAACTCTAAGAAAGAGGCTATATCAATAGCACTTGGAACATCTATTCCATCTATTATTGTCAGCGCACTTGGTTTCTTCGCAGCAACATTTGGTGTAGGTATGATAGCCAGTGTTGATATGATTGCTTCACTTTGTACACTTATGGCACGAGGCGCAATAATCAGTATGTTTGTTGTTATATTTGTTCTTCCATCACTTTTTGTATTACTTGATAAGGTGATTATTCATACAAGTTTAGGTTTTAAGCCTAAGAAGAACAGTCAGAATTAAATTAGGAGGATTTATTATGGTAAAGAGGAATTTATTCAGATATAGTTCAGTTTTAATGTGTGTTGTTCTTACTGCGGCAAGTCTTGTTGGCTGCGGTTCTAAGACAGCTGCAACAACAGGAACAGATACAGCTTATGTAACAGAGATGGCAGCAGGCAGCACTGAGGCTGCTATTACACAGGCAATAACTAACGAGCTTGCAGTGTCTAACAAGAGCACACTTGCAACTAACACAAGACAGGAAACTGTTTATGTATTCAATGATGCTTCAGGTAACAAGAATCACATCACTGTCAACGAAAAGATTACAGACGCTAACGGCAATGAGACTCTTAATAAGACTGAGTCAAGTGAAAATGCGCCAGTGACAATGAAGGTTACTTACAAGCTTGATGGAAAGGAAATTAAGCCGGAAGACCTGGCTGGAAAGAGCGGAAAGGTTACAATACATTTTGATTACACTAATAATCAGAAGAAAACTGTAACAATTAATGGTAAGAAGCAGACAGTTGCCGTACCATTTACAATGATTACAGGCATGATGCTTCCAACAGATGTATTCTCAAATGTTGAGGTTACTAATGGTAAGCTTACTAAGGTCGGTGATAATATTGTAGCAGTCGGTATGACAATGCCAGGACTTAAGGATACTATGAATCTTAAGTTTAATGATAAGTCACTTGACCTTGATATTCCTGAGTATTTTGAATTAACAGCAGACGTTAAGGATTTCTCACTCGATATGACTATGTCAGTTGCAACATCTAATCTTCTTTCAGATATGAATGCTGATGATATTACTTTAGATGACTTAAAGAAGACAGTTGCTTCATTAGATGATGCAGCAAACCAGCTTGCAGACGGAACTGTATCTTTACAGGATGGAACACAGCAGTTAAGTAATGCAATTCCAGCACTTACTGATGGTGTTAACCAGTTAAATACAGGTGCTTCTTCTCTTAAGGATGGTATATATGCATACGCAGATGGCGCTGCAAGTGCATATGAGGGTTCAGTTTCACTTAATAATAACATGAAGACATATGCTGACGGAATCGGAACTCTTTACAATACTCTTAAGGATAACAATCTTGACAGCAGTGTTGCTTCTGCAGCAGATGGCGCAAGTGAGCTGGCAGCAGGTGCTGAAACACTTGATGCAGGAATTGACAGTGCTTTAGCTGGGGCTGGAGCGCTTGTTACTGGGGCAGATACATTATCAGGTGGTCTTACAAAGCTTGAGGCTGGTTCTGATAAGTTATCAGCAGGAACTACACAGTTAAAGAGCAGTCTTGAAGCAGGAAAGACACAGGCAGCTGAAAGTTACAGTACAGCTTATGGAAGTTTCTATAAAGTAGCATTTGCAGTAACATGCATGAGTCAGGGAATTAATCCTAATTCAGCAACACCACAGCAGCAGGCAGTAATCGCAGCAGCTATGGCACAGTCTGGTATATCACAGACACCTGATGTAACAAGCAAGACGCAGTACGCTTTAGCAACAGGTTATATATTAAAGAATTATGCATCTGTTAAGCAGGTAGTTGCTGCTACTGTAAGTGCAGCAGCTGGCGGACAGCTTGATGAAGCGACAGTAAGTTCTAAGTCAGATGAGCAGATTGTTACAATGACAAGCGGACTTTCACAGGCTTATCAGGCATATGACAATTGCAATACAACATTATCATCTCTTGAAAATGCTGGATATTTTGATGGTATGGCTTCACTTAATGAGGGAATTAAGTCAGCTAATTCTGGTGCAACACAGATTAAAGCAGGAATTGACCAGCTAAGCACAGGTGCAGGACAGTTAAGTGCTGGTTCTAAGCAGCTTAAGACAGGACTTGGTACATTAAGTACAGGGCTTAATACACTCAGCACATCAGTTGGTTCATTTTCAACATACAAGGAAGGAACTCTCTGCTCAAGCTTATATGCGTTGAATCTTAATGCAGGAAAGCTTCAGCAGGAAGGAACAGCAGTCCTTCAGAGCGGACTTTCACAGCTTACAGCTAATAATGCTACATTAAAGAGTGGTGCTTCAAAGCTTGCAGATGGAACAGCTACATTAAAGGACAGCTCAGGAACACTTGCAGACGGAGTTACACAGTTAAATGAAGGTGCAATCACATTAAAGGATGGAATGGCACAGTTTAACAGTGAAGCAATCGAGCCTATCACAAAGCTTGTAGACCAGGACGCACAGACAGCTGTTGACACAATCAAGGCAGTAGTTAAGGCAGGTCAGGAATACAATTCATTCTTAGGCAAGTCAGATGACAAAGCCGGAAGTGTAACATTTGTCTATAAGACAGCAGGCATTACAGCTAATAACTAAGCTTTTTTCTTTCAAACACTTTCATATAAAGATGGAACAGCCACCCTTGGGTTTCCCCGCGGGTGGCTGTTTCAATATGTTATATATGAATAAATGTGAATATTACAAGGTATAATCTATACTAATGGGGATTTTGCAGGAATATGATACCTAACGAATGGGAATTTGAGCGGAAACCGAGGTGCTGTAAATGGGGATTTGCGCGAAAATAGTGTTTACACGAATGGGGATTTGCGTTATAACACATATAAAAACGACTGCCTTTGAATATCTTGGACAGTCGTTTAGATTCATTTGGTTAATTATTATTCTTATGTTTCTTGATAATCTCTTCATATCTGCGCTGGGAGGCTTTCTCTTCCTCAGTAAGTTCTTCTGGCGCATCTTCAATATCGTTAAGCTGTGCGAATACATCAGCTAAATCATCAAAATTGAGCAAATTCTTATTATCTGGCATAAATACCCCTCCTTTATTAATGCAGTTATTATGGAAGCTGGTGGAAGAAGTCTTCAAGCCGTATAAATGTCTTGGTAAGTACCTCAGCTTCTTCCTTGGTTAAATCCTTCGTGATATTCTCAATCATGTCTTTATGAAAATTCTCATGATGCCTGTAAGCTGCAATTCCTTTATCTGTCAGGGAGGCATACACTATACGGCGGTCTTTCTCACCGCGCTTTCTTGTAACATATCCTTTCTTTACAAGTCCGTTGATACCGACCGTCAGAGTTCCCATAGTTACACCAAGTGACTTAGAAATTGTGGACATAGTACGAGGTTCTTCAATTCCTACAGCTTCAATAATATGCATATCTGTAACAGAAATATCCTTAAATTCTTCTGTGATAAGAGCCCTTTCTTCAATGTTCAAGATATCATTGAACAAGTCTACAAGCACAGAATTCAGAGACTCAAATATATCCATAAACACGTACCTTAACCTTACTTATTAATAAAATAATTATATCTTATTAAAAAGTAATATGCAAGTTTGCAATTTGTACAAATGTGGTGTAATATGTCATTGGAATATGCAAAACTGGGTATTTGATACCCTTAATCTATTATGACGTTGGAGGAAGACATGAAATTTATAGCAATTGGTGAATTGATGTTGAGATTATCACCACCTAACTATGAAAAACTTGTAACTACACATGATTTCAGAGTTAACTATGGCGGAGCAGAGGCAAATGTAGCGGTTTCCCTTGCAAACCTTGGTGTTGATTCAACATTTTTTACAGTATTACCTAACTCAGACCTTGGAAAGTCAACTATTAATTATCTTAAGTCTAATGATGTGCATACCAAGCACATTATAAGATCAGAAGGAAGAATGGGACTTTATTATCTGGAAGAAGGTGTTTCTGTCAGACCTTCACAGGTAATATATGACAGGGCTGATTCTGCATTTGCAGAATACGACTATAAGGATGTGGATTTCGAGGAGATTCTTAAGGATTATGACTGGCTTCATATAAGCGGTATCACTCCTGCACTTTCTTACAACTGCCGTAAGATGATGGATATGGCGGTTAAGGCAGCTAAGAAGATGGGACTTACTGTCAGCTTCGACCCTAATTGGAGAAGTACTCTCTGGTCATTTGAGACTGCAAGAGATGTTCTTAGCAAGTACCTTCCTTATGTTGACGTACTTATTGGAATTGAGCCTATTCATGTATACAGAGAAGATGGAACAGATGTTAAAGATGGTCTTACAATGGACCCATCTTTCAAAGATATGGACAGAGTATTTAAGGCAATAGACGAGCAGTATCATATGAAAGCTATTGCAAGAACTGTAAGATATGTACACTCAGGAAGCAACAACTCTTTAAAGGCTTTCTATTATACTAACGGAGAGACTTATGAGAGCAAGACAATTAATTTTGAGATAGTAGACCGAGTTGGTGGCGGCGATGCATTTTCATCAGGTCTTATCTATGCCCTTATGGATAATATGACTCCTGAAGATACTGTTAACTTTGCTGTTGCTTCTTCAGTAATGAAGCACGCTATCAGAGGTGATACTAATATCACTTGTGTTGACCACATTAAGAGACTTATGAAGAATTCGTCTTTCGATGTGCAGAGATAATTTAATATTAAGATTACCTGTTCCGTGTGTGGAACAGGTTTTTTTACGGAGGCTTAAGTTATGAGTATTAATATTTGTCCAATGGTTGCACTGGCAGCCGAGCTGACGAATGTGCCTTTATGGCTTTGTATACCATTTGCATGTCTGCTTTTGTGTATAGCCATAATTCCACTTGTAAAAGGAGAATGGTGGGAAAAGTACAGACCATTTGCTGTAATATTATGGTCACTGCTTTTCATAATTCCGTTCGCAGTTAAGTATGGAGCTGGAACAGCAGCAGAGACTGTACTTGAATGTCTGGTAAATGATTATCTTACATTCATTGTACTGCTTTTCGGTCTGTTCTGCGTAGCAGGTAACATAACAGTTGAGGGAAGCCTCGTTGGTTCACCAAGAGTAAATGTTATTCTTCTTGGAATAGGAACTCTTCTTTCAAGCTGGATTGGAACGACAGGTGCGTCAATGCTCCTTGTAAGACCTGTTATTAAGATGAATTCATGGAGAAGAAATAAGGCCCACATTATGGTGTTCTTCATTTTCCTTATATCTAATATGGGAGGAAGCCTTACACCTATCGGTGACCCACCACTTCTTATGGGATTCTCAAGAGGTGTTCCTTTCTTCTGGAGTATAAGATTCTTTCCGATTCTGCTCCTTAATATGGTTATTCTTCTTACAGTGCTTTATTTTCTTGATAAGAGAGCATACAGGAAGGATATAGCAGCAGGTTATATGCCGGAGATTAAGGAAAATGAACCACTTATAAGATTCGAGGGATTACATAATATTATATTCATCGTAATTATTGTTGCAGCAGTTATATTAAGCGGAGTACTTCCGGATGTACCATTTTTCCAGAACGCTGCCGGCGAGGTAATCTCAATTCCTATATTTGGAGAGGTTAAGCTTGCAATTACTTCACTTATTGAAGTGGTTATGATTCTTTTAGCCGCATTTTTATCATTCAAGACAACTAATCCAGAGATAAGAAAGAAGAACCATTTCACATGGGGTGCCATTCAGGAAGTTGCTGTACTTTTCATAGGTATATTTATTACTATGCAGCCAGCTCTTATGATTTTAAAGAGCGCAGGCGCAGAGCTTGGACTTACACATCCATCACAGATGTTCTGGGTAACGGGCGCACTTTCAAGTTTCCTTGATAATACACCAACTTACCTTGTATTCCTTACAACGGCTGGTTCAATGGGATTTGTGTCAGGACTTACAACTGCACTCGGAGTTGTTCCTGCAAAAATGCTTACAGCTATATCATGTGGTGCGGTATTTATGGGAGCAATAACTTATATTGGTAATGCACCTAATTTCATGGTTAAGTCAATATCAGATGAAAATGGTGTTAAGATGCCAAGCTTCTTTGGGTATATTGTGTGGTCATTGTGCTGCCTTGTACCAGTATTCCTTATTGACACACTATTATTCTTTATATAATTAGGAGGTGCGCATTATGGCAGATAATGATAAAATAACTGAACTTGCGAACAGAATATACGCACTGGACGAGAAAGTATATAAAGCTACAGGTTCTAATCTGGGACGTGTATATCAGGGAAACAAGGAAAAATGTATTAATGATTTAAAGGATTTGATTAAATCCAGTGCAGATTCGTCAGTTCTTAGAAGTGAGCTTGCACTTATAAGTAATATGGCAAGAACCACAAAAAAGAATCCTAAGCTTCATAAAGAAATAATGCATGAATATGGTGAGATATTTGATGAAGCAATGGCTATGCAGGAAGCGAGAGAGGGAAATGATATTATTGACCCGGAGCATGCAGAGCTTAATATGTCCAATCTTGCAAACAGATTTGGAAAGGATGACAATCTTATTATATGTATAGGCCGTTCATATGGCTGTGCCGGAACAGATATCGGTTTCAGGCTTGCTGATAAGTTAAGAATCAGCTATTATGATGTATCTATCATGAACGAGATATTACAGCGTAATGAAGAACATGAGGAAACTGACAGGGCATTATTCCAGAATAAGACAGCAAGGACACCGGCTCAGTGGTGGAGAGATTTTAAGAGGTACCATGGTCTTTCAAGGTCTGATGTACAGTTCTTTAATACATCTAAGAAGCTGGTCGATTTAGCAAAACAGGAACCATATGTTATCATGGGAAGATATGCGGATAATATTCTTACTAAGAACCACATTCCTCATATAAGCATATTTATCACAGCTCCTAAGAAACTGCGTATACAGAGAACTTACCATACAAGCAAGGAGAAGCTTACTTATAAGCAGGCTGCGAAGTATGTTTCAAAAGAGGATAAGGCACATCTTAAAAGATATGCGTTCTATACAGGCAAGAAGTGGGGCGAAGCAGATAACTACGACCTCACAATTAACAGTTCAACTTATGGAATTGACGGAAGCGTAGATCTGATTATGAGAATTGTGGCTAAGAACAGGATGACAGAAGCATAATAGAATAATGTAAATGTAAGTTGCAGTAACGGTTAAGGTTGCTGCAACTTTTTTAGTAAATAAATTGATTTTTAAAATGTTATGGGATATACTAATTTTAGTAAAAATAGGTTTAGTAAAGATAACTTTACTAAAATTAATTTTATTAAAACAGGAGGTCGTAATATGTGTGATAAATTTATTGGAAGAAAAAATGAATTGAAAAGCTTAGAAACTGCATACAGCAAGAACTCTTTCCAGATGTGCATTGTATATGGCCGCCGGAGGACAGGAAAGACAACTCTTATCAATGAATTTATAAGAGGAAAAGAGCATATAGCTTTTACGGCAATAAAGGGTAGTGCAGAAAGAAATATTGAGTTATTTGGGGAAGTTGTTGTTGACTATTTTATGCCGGGAATTAACGGGGTAAGATTCACAGATATAAAAGACATACTTAATTTTATTACCAACAATATTGGAGATAAAAAGCTTGTACTTGTTATTGATGAACTTCCTTATCTTGCGGAGGCAGATAAAGAATTTTTATCGCTTTTGCAGGTCGAGATTGATAAGAACTGGCTTAATAAAAACATTTTTCTTATTCTGTCTGGTTCATCTATCAGCTTTATGGAACAGGAAGTGCTTAGCAGTAAGAGTCCGATATACGGAAGGCGGACTATGCAGATAGATTTAAAACCGTTTAATTATCTTGAAACTGCATTGTTTGTACCTGATTATTCGTGTGAGGAAAAAGCAATTTGTTATGGAATCACTGGAGGAGTTGCCAAATATATCTCTATGTTTGATTCGGACAAAAGTCTTGATGATAATATTGCAGAATTGTATTTTAATCCATCAGGATTCATGTATGAAGAACCAAGAAACCTGTTAGTTCAGGAGTTCAGGAATGCACCTGTATATGATGATGTTGTTTCAGCAATTGCCAATGGAGCTAATAAAGCCGTTGAGATAAAGGATAAAACTAATCTGGAAAGTGCGTCTGTCCACAATATTCTTAACCATTTGCTGGAAACCCGTATTATTGAAAAGACATATGCAATCACGGAAGAGAATAATAAGAAGAAAGTCATGTATTCATTGTCAGATGGAATGTTTATGTTCTGGCATAAGTTTATTCCGAGAGCAGTTGCAGCAATTGAGATTGATAATGGAAAAAAATATTATTTAAGTCAGGTAAAACCAAAGCTTCATGAGTATATGGGCGAAATATTTGAGAAAATGTGCAGACAGTATCTGTTAATGAACGCATTTTCTAATAAATTCAGTTGTACAGTTCTTCAGGCAGGTAAGTGGTTCGGTACTAATCCAGTTAAGAAAGAGCAGACGGATATTGATGTTGTTGGACTGGATACGACAGAGAATAAGGCGATTCTTGGTGAATGTAAATTCAGGAATACACCAATGGATAAGAAACAGCTTGAAGAACTTATGGACAGAGATGGTTTAATCGACAAGAAATACAAGGTTGCTGAATATCATCTATATTCATTAAGTGGATTTACCGATTGGGTAAAGGATAATGCCAAGGCTTTAAATGTCAGATTAATTCCTATAGAAGATATGTATAATTAGCATAAAAAACTTGCACATGTTGGTTATGACAGCTTGACAACTAAACATTTATTATATAAAATCTAATCAAATGCATTGACGAAGACAGTAGGTTGGAGTGAAAAGCATGAGCGAGCCGGGATGGTGAGAGCCGGTGTGAGTACTATCCATCTGAACATCACTTCTGAGCATCTTCGCTGAAATCATCACGAGACTAAGCGGGGACGGTAATCCCATCGTAAGGTTAAAGCCAGGGACGCATATGATAGTATGTCGTAATCATTCAGATTTTAGGATAAGTATGTTACCCCTCTGTTGTATTACGGCAGAGGGTTTTTTTCGTATACAACAAAGTCACGGAGAGACTTGGCTTACGAAAAGAAATTATAAGCCACAAGGCAAGAAAGGAAGCTGCAATGATTTATCAGAAAGTTTCTGCGGACATGAAGTTCGTAGACAGAGAAAAAGAAGTTGAAAAGTTCTGGAAAGACAATGATATCTTCCAGAAGAGTATTGATAACAGAAAGGAAGGTCCAACTTACACATTCTATGACGGACCTCCAACTGCTAATGGTAAGCCACATATTGGACATGTACTTACAAGAGTTATTAAGGATATGATTCCAAGATACAGAACAATGAAGGGTTATATGGTTCCTCGTAAGGCTGGATGGGATACACATGGACTTCCTGTTGAGCTTGAGGTTGAGAAGATGTTAGGTCTTGATGGCAAGGAACAGATTGAAGAATATGGTATCGAGCCATTTATCAAGCATTGTAAGGAATCTGTATGGAAATACAAGGGTATGTGGGAGGATTTCTCATCTACTGTTGGTTTCTGGGCTGATATGGATAACCCATATGTAACATATGACAATAACTTTATCGAGTCTGAATGGTGGGCTTTAAAGCAGATCTGGGATAAGGGTCTTCTTTATAAGGGCTTCAAGATTGTTCCTTACTGTCCTCGTTGTGGTACACCTCTTTCTTCACATGAGGTTGCTCAAGGCTATAAGACTCTTAAAGAGCGTACAGCAGTTGTAAGATTCAAGATTGTTGGAGAGGATGCATATTTCCTTGCATGGACAACAACTCCTTGGACACTCTGCTCTAATATTGCTCTTTGTGTTAATCCAGATGAGACTTATGCGAGAGTTAAGGCAGCAGATGGATTCACATACATCATGGCAAAGGCACTTCTTGACAAGGTTCTTGGTGGAATCGAGAGAGAAGAAGGCACACCTGCTTATGAGATTATTGAAGAATACAAGGGTAAAGACCTTGAATATAAGGAATATGAGCCACTTTACCAGTGTGCAAAGGATGCCGCTGACAAGCAGCACAAGAAAGCATTTTTCGTATACTGCGATAATTATGTAACTATGGAAGATGGTACTGGTATCGTTCATATTGCACCTGCATTTGGTGAAGACGATGCAAGAGTTGGTAGAAAATATGACGCTCCATTTGTTCAGATGGTAGACGAGGCTGGTGTTATGAAGCCTGAGACTCCATTTGCAGGAATGCGTGCTAAGCCAACTAAGAAAGAGATGGAAGCAGGCGCTATCAACTGTGATGTTGAGGTTCTTAAGGAACTTGAGGGCAGAGGAATCCTCTTCTCAGCACCTAAGGTAGAGCATGAATATCCTCATTGCTGGAGATGTGATACACCACTTATCTACTATGCAAGAGAGTCATGGTTTATCAAGATGACAGACCCAGAAGTTAAGGCTAACTTAATTGCTAATAATAAGACAATCAACTGGATTCCAGAGACAATCGGTACAGGACGTTTCGGAGCATGGCTTGAAAATGTTCAGGACTGGGGAATTTCACGAAACAGATACTGGGGTACACCTCTTAATATCTGGCAGTGTGAGGACTGCGGTGAGATGATGTCTATCGGAAGTATCGAAGAACTCAAGGAAAAATCAGACAATTGTCCAGATAATATTGAGCTTCACAGACCATATGTTGATGCAGTTACATGTAAGTGTCCTAAGTGTCAGGGAACAATGAAGAGAGTTCCAGAAGTTATCGACTGCTGGTTCGATTCAGGTTCAATGCCATTTGCACAGCACCACTATCCATTTGAGAATAAAGAATTATTCGAGCAGCAGTTCCCAGCTAAGTTCATATCTGAAGCTGTTGACCAGACAAGAGGATGGTTCTACTCATTACTTGCTATCTCAACACTGCTCTTTAACAAAGCTCCATATGAGAATGTTATCGTTCTCGGACATGTTCAGGATGCAGATGGACAGAAGATGAGTAAATCAAAGGGTAACGCTGTTGACCCATTTGACGCATTACAGAAGCATGGTGCTGACGCAATCCGTTGGTACTTCTACGAGAATTCAGCTCCTTGGGTTCCTAACAGATTCAAGGATGAGTGGGTTTCAGAAGGTCAGAGAAAGTTCATGGGAACATTCTGGAACACATATGCATTCTTTGTACTGTATGCTAATATTGATAATTTTGATGCTACTAAGTATCAGCTTGAATATGACAAGCTTTCAGTTATGGACAAATGGTTATTATCAAAGCTTAATTCTTTAGTTAAATTCGTTGATACTAACCTTGAGAATTACAAGATTACAGAGACTGCAAGAGCTCTTGAGGACTTCACAGATGAGCTTTCTAACTGGTATGTAAGAAGAAGCCGTGAGAGATTCTGGGCTAAGGGAATGGAGCAGGATAAGATAAATGCTTACATGACTCTTTACACAACACTTGTAACTCTTGCAAAGATTTCTGCACCAATGGTACCTTTCATGACAGAAAGCATTTATAGAAATCTTGTATGCAGCATTGATAAAAATGCACCTATTTCAATACATTTATGCGACTTCCCTAAGGTTAATGAGCAGTTCATTGACAAGAAGCTTGAGGAGACTATGGATGATGTATTAGACGCAGTTGTTATCGGACGTGCATGCCGTAATTCAACTAATATCAAGAACCGTCAGCCAATTGGCAAGATGTTTATTAAAGCAGACTGGAAGCT
>ERZ772880.1297-NODE-1297-length-21772-cov-5.049546_pt1 | contig 21772 bp, 21 predicted proteins | sample MGYA00580577_ERZ772880 | MGnify/ENA primary metagenome ERZ772880 (study PRJEB29015, sample SAMEA2737705) | human gut metagenome | biome: human gut; feature: human-associated habitat; material: faeces | place: China | collected 2012 ... | reverse complement strand
CATCTAATCTTATTTTTGTCAATGGCGCATTTGAGTAACTTTTTGATGTTGGATTAGGTAAAATAAATTGCGCAAAAAGGAAAAGGCGAAAAGAAATACATGGTTTGCAGAATCTGGTAGAATGAAGTTATCACACAAACATTCGGAAGGAGACAGCAAACTATGTCCGAGAAAATTGTACAGCTGAACGATGAAGTTATAAAGGGGCAAAGCAAGGAATTGGTCTGCGGCAGCGTAGAAGAGACGCTGAACGAACTACTGGAAAAGGAGGCGGAGTCCCTGACGCAGGCGGCCCGCTACGAGCGCAGCGAGGCCCGTCAGGGCTACCGCAGCGGCCACTATGACCGCAATCTCACCACGACCTCCGGCGATGTCACGCTACACGTACCCCGGTTCAAGGGCGTATCCTTCGAGACGGCCATCATCGAGCGGTATCGCCGCCGGGAGAGCAGCGTGGAGGAGGCGCTCATCGAGATGCATCTGGCGGGCGGTTTTAAAGATCTGCCGTCCGCCCTCGCTCGAGAGCGCGTAGATGCCCGCCTTTGGCGAGGATGCCAGAATTTTCAGTTCGCCGCACGCCTACACTTCCTCGCGGCGGATCGTGGTGTGCCGTGAATGCGGCACCATGAACGTGTCGTCAAAGCCGCGCATGAACATCGAACTCCGACGTGCCACCATGCGCGGGAACACGCCGAAGAGCTTTTCCTGCAGGTCGTGCTTGTGAATAGCATCCTGATAATAGAGTCCCGCCTGTGCGCCCCAGCAGATGTGAAACGTGGAATAGACGTATGTCTTCGTTTCAATCTTCATCGGCATCAGGGTTCAAAACCAGAATCTGCAGCGGTCGGATGTCCTGTGTCACGGTGCGCGTCTCCTCCTTCACGGAGATGTTTTCGCCGGCAGGCCGTTCGGTATTTTGATCGGTATCGGGGTTCCTCCTCATTTTTTCACAGTCAGACAAAGAAAGGCGGTCATGGACAACGCACCCATGACCGCCTTTGGAAATTTGTTCGAGCAGCTCTCAGAACAAACCAACGACGGTCTTGCACATCATCATAACCATACCGATATTCATGCTGCGCACCGTCCTTTCGTCTGAATTCCTTGGGGATATTGTAACGTGTTCTGCAGAACTTATCAAGAAAAGCGCTTACAGGAGCCGATACGTCCAGCCCATATCATCGGCAACCGTCCCGGTTTGCATGCCGTAGAGCGTATCATAGAGCTTCTGCGCCACAGGACCGACCGTCCCATCCGCGACCTGAACATCCGTGCCCATCACGTTCAGCCAGCCGATCGGCGAGATGACCGCCGCGGTGCCGCTGGCGAAGATCTCCTGCAGGCTGCCGTCCTTCGACGCGGCGACGACCTCGTCGATCGAGAGCTTCCGCTCCGAGACCTTCACGCCCCACTTTTTCAGCAGCTGGATGACGGAGTCGCGCGTGATGCCGGGCAGGATCGTGCCGGAGTCGAGCGGCGCGGTGATGACCTCGTCCGCGATGCGGAAGAAGGCGTTCGACGTGCCGATCTCCTCGACATACTTATGCTCCGCCGCGTCGAGCCAGAGGACATCCTTGCAGTTATATTTCATCGCGTCCTGGCTGGCGCGCATGCCGCCGCCGTAGTTGCCGCCGACCTTGGCATAACCCGTGCCACCGTGCGCCGCGCGGATGTACTTGTCCTGCACATAGATGCGCGTCGTGGACAGGCCACCGTCGTTTGCCGCGTAGTAGGAGCCCGTCGGGCTGAGGATGATCATAAATTTGTAGTGCTTGGCCGGCAGAACCGAGAACGAGACCTCATCGCCGAAGATGAACGGCCGGATATACATCGCAGTGCCCGGCGCGGAGGGGACCCAGTCGCGGTCCGCCTCAATCACAGCCTTGACCGCCGCGAGGAAGAGATCGCCCGGCAGCTCCGGGATGCACATGCGCTCGTTGGTGCGGGCCATACGCTTAATGTTCATGTCCGGCCGGAAGATCTGGATGCCGCCGTCCGGCGTGCGGTAGGCCTTCATGCCCTCAAACATCATCTGTGCGTAGTGCAGCACGCAGGACGCCGGCTCGATGAGGAACGGCTCGTGCGGCACAACGCGCCCGTCGTGCCAGCCCTGTCCTTCGTCATAGTCCATGACAAACATGTGGTCGGTGAAGTATTTCGCAAAGCCCAGCTTCGTCTCGTCGGCGGGACGGGGCTTGGGGTGCGTGGTTCTCGTCACAGGGAAGTTGTATTCCATTTTTCGTTCCTCCTGATATTCATATACATTATAAAAGCTGTTTGTCGGTTCGGGCGACCCATGGTCGCCCGCCAAAGGCTCCCCTTACACAGGGGAGGCTTTGCCCGCTGCGGCGGGGCATCGGTCAGATCTGATAGAGCTCCGGGCGGCGGTCGCGGAACACATTGATCGAGCTGCGGATTTCTCCCAGCACGTCCATCTCGCATTCCGCGGTCAAAATTTGTTCGTTTTCCGCGGCCAGCGCCAGCGTCTCGCCCCATGGGTCGATGATTGCGGAGAAGCCGCCGTAATGCGTGTCGCCCGCGTCGCCGCAGGAATTGCAGCAGATGACGAACGCCTGATTCTCAATCGCCCGCGCGACCGTCAGCGCCCGCAGATGTCCGATGCGTGCCGCTGGCCACTGGCTCACGACGAAGAGCATGTCCATCCCCTGCACGGCGAGTGTCCGCGTCAGCTCCGGGAAGCGGATGTCATAGCAGATTACAAGGCCGCAGTCGTGCCCGTCGAGCCGGAAGCGGCAGAGATGATCGCCGGGCGTGAAATACGCATGCTCGCCCATCGGCGTAAACAGGTGCGTCTTATCATACTCTGCGACGCAGTTCCCCGCGCGGTCAAAGACGCACGCCGTGTTATAGACCTTTCCGCCGCGCACATTCGCGACGCTGCCCGCCACAAGATTCACGCCAAGCTCCGCAGCCAGCCCGCCGAGTTCGCGTTTCACCCGCGCGCAGTCCCGCTCGGCCAGCACGGAAAGGCCCTGCTTCGGGAAAAACCCGGTGTTCCATGTTTCCGGCAGGACGACCACGTCCGGTTCGCTTGCCATCGCGTCGCGGATGAGCCGCTTCGCTTTCGCGAAGTTCTCCTCCGGCTGCGCGAAGAGCATGTCCATCTGGATGCAGGTGGTCTTCATCCGGCGAACTCCTTCCCAGCCTGAAGCGCCTGCATGTTGAGGTCGAAAAGGTCGGCCTTGCGCGCCGGGATGACCTTGTGCAGCGCATCCGCCAGGCTCTCCTCCCGGACACACCCGGTCTTCGAGATCAGCGCGCCGAGCAGGATCATGTTGGCAAGCGTCGGCATTCCCATGTCCATTGCCATCTTCGTGGCCGGGACGTAATAAGCCTCCACATCCGTGCGCGTAACCTTGCGGGCGATGAGCGTGGAGTCGAGGAAGATCTTCCCGCCCGGCTGCACGGCGTTTTCATATTTATCGAGCGAAGGGTTGTTCATAACCATGAGCACGTTCGGCGTGTTTACGATCGGCGAGCCGACCGGGGCGTCCGACAGAATGACGTTGCAGTTCGCCGTGCCGCCGCGCATCTCCGGGCCATAGGACGGCAGCCAGCTGAGCTCCCGCCCTTCGATGAGGCCCGCGTAGGCCAGAACCTTTCCGGAGAACAGCAATCCCTGTCCGCCGAAGCCCGCAATCACGATTTGATGATCTGCCATCTCTCAGCCCTCCTTGTCTCGGTAGACACCCAGCGGATAGTACGGGATCATCTTCTCGTCGATCCACTCCAGCGCCTTCTGCGGCGTCAGGCCCCAGTTCGTCGGACAGGCCGACAGCACCTCGATCAGGGAGAAGCCCTTGCCCTCCACCTGATAACGGAACGCCTTTTCGATCGCTTTTTTTGCGTTTTTCACGTTTTTCACATTGTTCACGGTCACGCGCTCGAGATACGCCGGGGCCTCCAGCGTCGCGAGCATCTCGCAGATCCGGATCGGCCAGCCGCAGGTGTTAACGTCGCGTCCATAGGGCGACGTCTGTGTGATCTGGCCGGGCAGAGAGGTCGGGGCCATCTGGCCGCCCGTCATGCCATAAATCGCGTTGTTGACAAAGATGACCGTGATATTCTCTCCGCGCGCCGCGGCGGAGACGGTCTCGCAGAGGCCGATGGACGCGAGGTCGCCGTCGCCCTGATAGGTGAAGACGATGTTGTCCGGCAGCGACCGCTTCACACCCGTCGCGACTGCGGGCGCACGTCCATGCGACGCCTCGACCATGTCACAGGTAAAGTAGTCATAGGCCAGCACGGAACAGCCGACCGGCGCAATGCCGATCGTCCGGCCCTCGATGCCGAGCGTGTCGATCGCCTCGGCGACGAGCCGGTGGATGATGCCGTGCGTGCAGCCGGGGCAGTAGTGGAATACAGCGTCGGTGAGCGCCTTCGGTTTTTCAAATACAACAGCCATCAGTCGTTCCCTCCTTCGTTTGCCTTACGGATCGCGTCCAGCACCTCATCCGGCGACGGGATCATGCCGCCCACGCGGAAGCAGAGGTCGACCGGCTTTTTGCACTCTACCGCCAGCTGCACATCCTCGCGCATCTGGCCCATGTTGAGCTCTACACAGACGAACCGCTTCACCTGATCGGCGGCCTTACGCAGCGGCGCCTTCGGGAACGGCCAGAGCGTGATCGGCCGGATCATGCCGGCCTTGATGCCCTGCTTGCGCGCTTCGACGATCGCGTTGCGCGACACGCGCGCGGTAATACCGCAGGACACGATGCAGACCTCGGCGTCCTCCATCATGAACTCTTCCCACATGCACTCGTTCTTCTCGATCTCGGCGTATCGCGCGAAGCGCTCGATGTTCAGCCGCTCAAGCTCTGCGGGACTTAAGTACAGCGAGTTGACGATATGGTGCTTCCGCTGGCACTTCGTTCCAGTAACGACCCAATCCTTTTCAGTTGTGTCCGGGTCACGCGGCTCCGGGAGCTGCACCGGTTCCATCATCTGACCCATCGTGCCGTCAGCCAGCAGCATCGCCGGCATCCGGTATTTTTCCGCAAGGTCAAACGCCTTTCCGGTCAGGTCGGCCATCTCCTGAACCGACGCCGGAGCCAGTACCAGCACATGGAAGTCGCCGTGGCCAGGTCCGCGCGTCGCGAGGAAGTAGTCGGACTGCGATGGCTGAATGCCGCCGAGGCCGGGCCCGCCGCGCTGCACATTGACAATGACTGCGGGCAGATCTGCGCCCGCCAGATACGAAATGCCCTCGCACTTGAGCGCGATACCGGGGCTGGAGGACGAGGTCATCGCCCGCTTGCCCGTCGCGGCCACGCCGTAAACCATGTTGATGGCCGCGATCTCGCTCTCGGCCTGCAAAAACGTCCCGCCGATCTTCGGCATTTTCTTCGCCATATAGGCCGCGACCTCGGTCTGCGGCGTGATGGGATAGCCCAGATAGTGGCGGCACCCGGCGAGGATCGCGGCCTCCGCGATGGCCTCGTTGCCCTTCATCAATACTTTTTCCTGCATCTTCCCGCCCTCCTTACTTTTCTACCGTAATGACACAGTCGGGACACATCGTTGCGCAGAACGCACAGCCGACGCACTTGTCCGGCTCCGTCAGCTCCACGGGCGCATGTCCCTTTTGATTCAGCCGCGTCTTCGACAGCGCCAGCAGTCCCTTCGGACAGGCGTTCACGCACAGGCCGCAGCCCTTGCAGAGTTCTTCCTGAAATATCAGTTTTGCCATTTTCTACCTCCCAATTATCGTAATTGATAGTATAATTGCTGAATGTCCATCGGGAACAGGTTTGGAATGCTCCCGCGCAGCGCATCAAAGAGCGGCGCAGCGCAGCAGGTCATCTTGAGCGGCAGCCCTGCCCGCGCGGCGACCGCCTCCGCATAGGGCATGCTTGACAGCACATCCACCGCCGCCGTCGCCTGCCCGAGATTCGTATTGTTGACGATCGCCGTGAACGGCAGACCGCAGGCGGCCTCGATTTCCCGCAGCACAAGGATCGTATCCGCTATCGTCCTGGTCAGCGGCCGGGCCCGGTTGATGACGAGCAGCATCTCATAATCACCCTCCGCCCGGATCTCCGGAACATAGCGCCCCAGTGCCAGCGCGCCGCGGTCGTCTCCGCCGATGTCCAGCACGCCGCATTCTCCCCGCTCCGCAATCAGCGCGTAGGTCTCCTTCGGCATGGCCGGAACATCGAGATTCGAATTTGCAAACGGTGAGACGATCAGTCCGATCCCCTCTTTTTTCAGATCTTCTTCTGAATCCTTCGTCCGGAAATAGGGATTTACGATGTCAAGATCGGCCACAGTCACGGCTTCACCTTTTCGCCGGAGCCACCGCGCATAATTCAGCGCGATATTCGTCTTTCCGCTGCCGTAATGTCCGGCAAAAAGAGTTAGGCGTTTGTGTGTCATGGCCGACTCCTCCTTCAGAGCTTGCTTCTGATGATTTTTCCGCTGGTGGTCTTTGGAAGCGCTTCGCGGAATTCCACAATACGGGGATATTTGTACGGCGCAGTATGCGTCTTGACATAGGTCTGAATTTCTTTTTTCAGCGCGTCCGTGCCTTCCGTGCCCTTGACCAGCACGATGCTGGCCTTGACGACCTGCCCGCGCACCTCGTCCGGCGCGGCAGACACGCCGCACTCGAGCACGTAGGGCAGCTCCATGATGACGTTTTCGATCTCGAACGGCCCGATGCGGTAGCCAGAGGACTTGATGACGTCGTCCGCGCGGCCGACATACCAGTAGAAGCCGTCCTCGTCACGCCAGGCGAGGTCGCCCGTGTGGTAGAAGCCGTCGTGCCACGTTTTTGCCGTGACCTCCGGGCTGTTGTAGTATTCGTAGGCAAGTCCGCAGGGAATGCCATTTTGAATGTTGATGCAGATCTCCCCCGTGTCGCCGGCCTCCGCTTCATGCCCGCTGCTGTCCAGCAGATGCACATCGTAGAGTGGGACAGGCTTGCCCATAGAGCCGATCTTATGGCTGTCGCCAGCCAGATTGCCGATGATGAGCGTCGATTCAGACTGCCCAAAGCCCTCCATGATGCGCAGACCGGTTGCTTTTTCAAACTGGCGGAACACCTCAGGATTGAGCGCTTCACCGGCGATAGACGCATGCTGAATCGAAGAAAGATCAAATCGGGACAGGTTCTGCTTGATCAGCATGCGGTACATCGTGGGCGGCGCACAGAATGTCGTGATCTGATATTTCGCAAACATCGGCAGAATTTTTTCTGCATCAAAGCGGTCGAAATCATAAACGAACACAGCCGCCTCACACAGCCACTGTCCATAGAGCTTTCCCCAGAGGCTCTTGGCCCAGCCGGTGTCGGAGATGGTCAGGTGCAGCCCGTCCGGGTTGACCTGATGCCAGTATTTTGCGGTGATAAAATGTCCAAGCGGATATTTATAGTTGTGTGCTGCAATTTTCGGGTATCCGGACGTACCGGAGGTAAAGAACATGAGCATCGGCTCGTCGCCGCAGGGCGCGTCATCCCTGCGCGTATAGCGGCGGGAAAACAGGCCGTATTCCGCATTGAAATCGTGCCAGCCTTCCCGGCTGCCGCCAACCATGATCTTTGTCAACTTCATCCCGGCGTCGGCCTCTGCAATGTCGACATGGTGCGCAGTATCGCCGTCTGCCGTGCAGAGAATTGCACTGACGCCCGCTGCCTGGAAGCGGTAAGAGAAATCATGCTCCACAAGCTGATTGGTAGCCGGAATCGCAATGGCGCCGATCTTGTGCAGCCCCAGAATGGCAAACCAGAACTGGTAATGCCGCTTGAGCACGAGCATCACGCGGTCGCCGCGTCGGATGCCGAGCGAGGTAAAGTAATTGGCGGCCTGGCTGGAAGCATCTTTCATGTCCTTGAATGTGAACCGCCGCTCCGTTCCATCCAGAGCCACATGCAGCATGGCGAGCTTTTCAGGCTTTTCACGGCCCAGCGCATCCACAATGTCAAATGCGAAATTGAAGGATTGCTCATTTTTGAAGGCGATGGACTGCAGTTTCCCGTTTGCATCCTCGGGCGCATCGACGAAGCGGGTGTAAATGCGCGCCTCCGGATCCGGACTCTGCGCCGTCTCGATCATGGCAGCGCGGTCGCCGCCGGCCTCCGGGAGGCTCGGCTCCTGTGGGCGGAGCACGATCGCATAGAACAGGCAATCCTGACCGTCCGCAGCGACCATGCCGTGCGGAATGGAGCTGTCATAGTAGATGCAGTCGCCTTCATGCAGAAGCTCGGTATGCTCGCCAACCTGCACCTTCATGCTGCCGCGAATGACAAGATCACATTCCTGCCCGACGTGGCTGGTCAGCTCAATGTCCGAATAGAATGCTTCGTCAGAGTATTTGTTTTCAACGAACAGCGGGTCTGCAATGCGGTTCTGAAAGCCAGAGGCCATGTTGTAATAGATCATCTCATGGGCCTGCTCGATCTTCTGTCCATTCCCCGCGCGTGTCAGCGTATAGGATCGAAGCTTTGGGCTGCTGCCCTCGATGAGATCTGTAACGTCAACGCCAAAAGCCAGCGCGCAGCGGTAGAGAAAAGCGAAGTTGAGGTCGCTCTGCCCGGCCTCACAGCGAAGATATTCTTCTTCGCTCGTGCCTGTTTTCAGCGCCATCGTCTGCGCCGAAAAGCCGGAGATCTCGCGCAGCTCTCGGATGCGTCCCGCCATTTCCTGAATTTTGAAGTCCAGCCCTGTGAGTGTTTTTTTCATGGTGTTACCTCCGTGGATGCAAAAAGCTCGTCTCAAAGAAATGATTCTTTGAGACGAGCTGCATACAACATACCCGCGGTACCACTCAAATTGCACCTGCCTCACGGCAGATACCACTCATCGACTTCCAACAAAGTCTAAGCACTGACGCAGCTGACGCGGGAGAGGTCTACTTGCCATTACGGGCGTTCTTCTCTCCGGCTCGGGAGCTACAAATTCTGCGCGTCTGTTACCGGTTCACACCATCCACCGGCTCTCTGAAACAGGACTTGCGCGGAACCCTCTCCGTCGTAGCCTTTATTGTTTTAAAGAATCATAGCGAAAAAATATGCAATTGTCAAGAAAAATTTTCGGTAATTTTCTGCCGCCGCGGACGGCGTGGAAGCCTTCGCCGGAAGCGGATGCGTGGGGAACAGCGCCGCGATCACAGCTTACTCCGGATGATCTTGCCGCTGATGGTTTTCGGCAGCTCCTCCTTGAATTCCACAATTCTCGGATACTTATAGGGCGCGGTATGCTGCTTGACGTAGTTCTGGATTTCCTTCTTCAGCTCCTCCGTGCCCTCGGTGCCCTTGACGAGCACGATGCTGGCCTTGACGACCTGCCCGCGCACCTCGTCCGGCGCAGCGGACACACCGCATTCGAGCACATACGGCAGCTCCATGATGACGTTTTCGATCTCGAACGGCCCGATGCGGTAGCCGGAGGACTTGATGACGTCGTCCGCGCGGCCAACGTACCAGTAGAAGCCGTCCTCATCGCGCCACGCGAGGTCTCCGGTGTGGTAGAGTCCGTCGTGCCAGACGGCCTCGGTGCGTTCCTTGTCCTGATAGTAGCCGAGGAACAGCCCGCAGAAATGCTCGCGTCCCGCGGTGTGGATGACGATCTCGCCCGTGTCGCCGTCGGCGGTCGGGTTGCCGTCCTGATCGACAAGGTCGATGCCGTAGCCGGGGATGGGCTTGCCCATCGAGCCGGGCTTGAGCGGCTGGCCGACGAGGTTCGCAATGCCGAGCGTCATCTCCGTCTGGCCGAAGCCCTCGGCGATCTGCAGTCCCGTTGCCTTTTCAAACTGATAATAGACCTCCGGGTTCAGTGCCTCGCCCGCGGTCGTCGCGTGCTGGATGGAGCTGAGGTCGAAGCGGGACAGGTCCTGCTTGATCAGCATCCGGTACATCGTGGGCGGCGCACAGAACGTCGTGATGTTGTATTTGGCGAACATCGGCAGGATCTTCTCGGCGTCGAACCGGTCAAAGTCGTAGACGAACACCGCGCCTTCGCACAGCCACTGGCCATACAGCTTGCCCCAGAGGGCCTTGCCCCAGCCGGTCTCGGAGATCGTGAAGTGCAGTCCGCCGGGCTGCACCCAGTGCCAGTAGCGGGCCGTGACGTAATGGCCCAGCGCATATTTGTAGCTGTGAACGGCGATCTTCGGATAGCCGGTCGTGCCGGACGTGAAGAACATCAGCATCGGGTCGTCGCCGCAGGGCGCGTCTGCCGTGCGCGTGTAGCGCCGGGAGAACAGGCCGTATTCCGCGTCAAAGTCGTGCCAGCCCTCGCGCTTGCCGCCGACGAGCACCTTCGTCAGATGCACGCCCGCGTCGGCCTCCGCGATGTCGACCTGATGTGCCGTGTCGCCGTCCGCCGTACAGACGATCGCGCTGACGCCCGCCGCCTGGAAGCGATAGGAGAAGTCGTGCTCCATGAGCTGGTTCGTCGCCGGGATGGCGATGGCGCCCAGCTTATGCAGGCCGAGGATCGCGAACCAGAACTGATAGTGCCGCTTGAGCACCAGCATCACGCGGTCGCCGCGCTTCACGCCGAGCGACGTGAAATAGTTCGCCGCCTGGCTCGAGGCGTCCTTCATGTCCTTGAACGTGAACCGCCGCTCTGTCATGTCGTTTGCGACATGCACCATCGCGAGCTTGTCCGGTTCACGCCGGGCAATGCCGTCCACAATGTCGAATGCAAAATTGAATTTGTCCTCGTTGTGGAACTCCAGCCGCTCCAACGAGCCGTCTTCCCTTTCCACGCCGTGGACGAACTGGTCGCAGAGCAGCTGCTGCTCCGGCGTCTCCTCGAGCGTCCGCGTCCGGACGGACAGGTCCTGCTCCTGTTCGCTGCTCGCCATGATCATGGCGAGGAACACACAGTCCTGCCCGTCGACGGCGATCATGCCGTGCGGCGTGGAGCTCTTGTAGAAGATGCTGTCGCCCTCATGGAGGACTTCCTCGTGTTCGCCGACGCGCACACGGAGCGCCCCCTTCACGACGAGGTCAAATTCTTGGCCGGCGTGCGTCGTGGTGTGGATGGGCTGGCTCTGCAGCTCCTTGGAATATTGATAGGTGACCCAATACGGCGTCGCCAGCTTCTGCCGGAACATTGCCGCCATGTTCTGAATGGTGATGCCGTCCTCGCTGGCCGTCACCGGACCCATGCCCCGGCGCGTCACCGTGTAGCTCGAGAGCTTGGCGCTCTGACCTTCGAGCAGATCGGTCAGCTCCACGCCGAACGCCAGCGCACACTTGTGCATGAACGTAAACGGGAAATCGACCGTGCCCTGCTCATAGCTGTGATACTGCTCGACGCTGACCTCGGTCTTCTCGGCCATCTCCGCTTCGCTGTAGCCGACGATCTCGCGCATTTCGCGGATTCGCTCTGCGATCTCCATCAGCGGATTGGCGGCAGGCTTTTTGGTTTGCATCATCATAGTGGGTTCCTCCTGTGTTAAACTGTGTAAGTTACTTCGAATGAAAAAGCTATGGCCATCCGGTGGTGCATGCCCGGCGAGAGATTTTCCGGCAAGACAAGGTGAAACGGTGAAGGCGTACGGTCTGTACGTCGAGCCGGTTCTAACGCCGTATTGCTGGAAAAGATCCGCCGGGAAAACAAAAAGCTCGCCTCAAGATCCATTTAAGGATTTTGAGGCGAGCTTGTAAATCACAATACCCGTGGTACCACTCAAATTGCAGCTCTGAGAACTGCCGCTTCAGGCTCTGACAAGCCCTATCCCGTAACGTGGGCGGACGGAAGGCGTCTACTTGCGAATGGTGTTCGGGCCTCCAGCTCGGAAGTGATAGGTCACAGGAGTTCGTGCTGCCGGTTTGCACCAACCACCGGCTCTCTGAAAGCAGTCCGTCCGACCGTCTTCGTCACAGCTTTTCTTGATTTGAACTTGCCCCAAATTTAACACAGTCTTTGCAGGTTGTCAAGTATAAATTTTGCTAATACTGGCTATCAGTGCTTACCGCTTCACCTGCTCGGCGGTCTGCGCCGTGTCGATCCCGGCTGCGTCCTTCAGGCCGAGGCGCTCCGTCGCCTCCTCGCGCATCTTGTATTTCAGGATTTTTCCGGCTGCGTTCATCGGGAATACGTCGACAAAATCGATGTATTTCGGCACCTTGTGCCGTGCCATGCTGGCCTTGATGTAGTCCAGCATCTCTTCCACGGTCACGCTTCCCGGCTCCTTGAGGATGATGCAGGCCATGGCCTCCTCGCCGTATTTCTTGTCCGGCACGCCGATGACCTGTACGTCCTTCACCGCCGGATGCGTGTAGATAAATTCTTCAATTTCCTTCGGATAGATGTTCTCGCCGCCGCGGATGATCATGTCCTTCAGCCGCCCGGTGATGCGGTAGCAGCCGTTTTCGTCCCGGCAGGCCAGATCGCCGGAGTGCAGCCAGCCCTCCTTGTCAACGGTGGCGGCCGTGGCCTCGGGCATCTTGTAGTAGCCTTTCATGGTGTTGTAGCCGCGCGAGCAGAACTCGCCGTTGACGCCGTCCGGCACTTCCTCGCCGGTCTCGGGGTCGATGATCTTGCACTCGATGTGCGGGAAAGCGTAGCCGACCGTGTTGCACCGCAGATCGAGCGGGTCGCCGCAGGCGCTCATGGTGCTGCCGGGGGCGGATTCGGTCTGGCCGTAGACGCTGACGATGTCGGTCATGTGCATCTCGTCCGGCTGGGCGGCCCGGCGCATCAGCTCCGGCGGGCAGCCGGAACCGGCCATGATACCGGTGCGCATGTAGGAAAAATCGGTCTTTTTGTAGTCCGGATGGTTGAACATGGCGATGAACATCGTCGGCACACCGTTGAAGCAGGTGATGCGCTCCTGATTGATGCAGGCGAGCGAGACCTTGGCCGAGAAATACGGCATCGGGCAGAGCGTCGCGCCGTGCGTCATGCAGGAGGTCATGGAGAGCACCATGCCGAAACAGTGGAACATCGGCACCTGAATCATCATCCGGTCGGCCGTGGACAGATCCATCCGGTCGCCGATGCATTTGCCGTCGTTGACGACGTTGTAGTGCGTCAGCATGACGCCCTTCGGGAAGCCCGTTGTGCCGGAAGTGTACTGCATGTTGCACACGTCGTCCGGCCGCACGCCCGCGGCCATGCGCAAAATCTGCTCGCGCGGGACCATATTGGCCCGATCCATCGCCTCGTCGAAGGTCAGGCAGCCCGGCATCCGGAAGCCGACGGTGATGACGTTGCGCAGGAACGGCAGCTTGCGGCAGTGCAAGGCGGAGCCGGGCTTTGCGTCGGCCAGCTCCGGGCAGAGGGTCTGGATGATCTCACGGTAGTTCGAGTCCAGACAGTGGTCAATCATGACGAGCGTGTGCGTGTCGGACTGCCGCAGCAGATATTCCGCCTCGTGGATCTTGTACGCCGTGTTGACCGTGACGAGCACGGCGCCGATCTTCGTCGCGGCCCAGAAGGTGATGAACCACGCGGGCACGTTCGTGGCCCAGATGGCGACCTTGCTGCCCCGGCGCACGCCGAGCGAGACGAGCGCGCGGGCAAAATCGTCCACGTCGTCGCGGAACTGCGCGTAGGTCCGCGTGTAGTCGAGCGTCGTGTATTTGAACGCGTACTGGTCCGGGAATTCCTCGACCATCCGGTCGAGCACCTGCGGGAAGGTCTCGGAGATGAGGCTGTCTTTCTTCCAGACGAACTTGCCGGTATGCGCGGCGTTGTCGTAGAGCGTCTTTTTCTTGCCGCGCGGGGAATCGAAGCGGTGCATGTAGTTGACGAAATGTGGGAAGATGACCTCCGGGTCGGTCAGGTCGGGCATCCATTCCGGCTTCCACTCGAGCGAGAGGAAGCCGTCATAGTCGATGGAGGACAGCGCCTGCATCATGCTGCCGACGGGCAGCGTGCCCTCGCCGATGAGGTCATAGCTGCCGTCGTCGTCCGAGTCGCGCAGGTGAACGTGGCGGACGTAGGCGCCGAGGTTCTTGATGGTCGTGTCGGCGGATTCGCCGTGGTCCCGGTAGGGATGGTGCATATCCCAGAGCGCGCCCAGCTGATCGCAGGCGAACGCGTCGAGCAGCGTGCGCAGCCGGGCCGTGTCGGAAAAGACGCCGCTGGTCTTGAGCAGGATCGTGATCCCCTGCGCCTCGGCGGCGGGGAGGAGCGCTTCGAGTGCGGCGGAGATCCGCGCGTCGTCATCGCGCTGCGCAGTCACGGAGACATACGGACACTGCACGTCGTGCGCCAGCCGCATGAGGGCTGTCACGGTCTCGGTGCAGTCCTCGCCCGCGATGTCGCAGGCGGTATCGAAGCACGGGATGCACAGGCCCTTCTGCCAGAGCTCCCGCGCCGTCGCGGCGGCGGTATAGCGGTGCAGCGGGCCGCCGCGGCCGGTCAGCTCCGGCGTTTTGTGGACGTTATAGAGCTCGATGCCGCCGAAGCGCATGGTCTCGGCCATCTGCACCTGCTGCTCCCAGGGGATCTGCTGCCAGCCGCGTGTGGAAAACGATACATTCATGTGCTGCTTCCTCCTCAGGCGTTCGCCGCTTCTTCGTAGACGATCTTGTTGATGGCGTTGAGATACGCGTGCACGGACGCGCCGATGATATCGGTCGAGATGCCGCGGCCGGAATAGAGCTTGCCGCCGCTGCGGAGCTTGACGACCGACTCACCCATGGCCTCGCGGCCCTCGGTGACGGCCTGGATCTGGAAATCATCCAGCTCGTAATGGCGGCCGAGGATCGATTCGATGGCCAGGAAGGCCGCGTCGACCGGGCCGTCGCCCAGGCTCACGCCCGAGAGCGTCTGGCCGTTTTTCGTGAGCTTCATCTGCGCCGAAGCGCTGATGGTGTTGCCGGTGTTGATGACGTAGCTTTCGAGCCGGTACGTCGGCGGCACCTGCAGCGCGGCGGAGGCGATGATGGCGTCGAGCTCCTTCTCGCCCACGGTCTGTTTCTTCGCCGCGATGCGGCAGAAGGCCTCGTAGACCTTCGCCCCGTCCTCCTCCGAAAGATCGTAGCCGAGGGCGGCGGCCATCTTCATGACGGCCTCCTGCGTGTCGTGCACGGTCAAAACTGCGCCGGAGGAGGTCTGCACGCCGTTGTCAAACGGCGAGAGCTGGCTGCGGCCCGTCTGACACATCCAGGCGATCTGTGACAGCAGGCGGTTCATCTGCGTGAACTGCAGCGTGCTGACGACGCCGAAGTCCTGGGCTTTAGCCGCCAGCAGCTTCGCCATGTGCGCGAGATTCGCAGTGTCGACGCAGTAGGCCGCGGCCTTGATCTCGCCGGCCCCGGCGGCGATGGCGCTCACGGCGCACGCGTCCGCCATCGACAGCGCGTCCGAGCAGCTCACGCCGAAGCGCACATCCTTCGTCTGCGGCACGGCTTCATAGATCCCGCGCACGAAGCTGCCGAACGCGTCCGGCAGCATGTTCCCCGCTGCATCGCAGACGGTCACGCCGGCCGCACCGGCCGCGATCGCGGTCTGCAGCGCCTCAGCGAGGAAGGCGGGATCGGCGCGCGTGGCGTCGTCCGCGAGGAATTCCACGTCCTCGCAGACCGCCCGCGCCGCCGCGACGGTCTGGCGGATCGCCTCGAGCATGGCGGCGGGCTTTTTGCCCGCAAGGTATTCCATCTGCACGGCGCTGACCGGCGCGGGGACCTGGATGCGCGGGTGCTTCGCCTCCCTGAGCGCGGCCCAGACCAGCGAAACGCTCGCCGGGTCCAGCGCGACCGGCACGCACACGGCGCTTTCCTTCACCGCAGAGGCGACGGATTTGATGAGCAGACTGTCGATCTTTGGGTTTTCGACCGCGTGCAGCTCAATGACGCTCACGCCCAGCCGGTCGAGGAGCTTGGCAAGCTCGATCTTCTCGCGGAACGAGAGCGTATAGCCCGCAGCCTTGCCCGCCTGGCGGATCGTGGTATCTGTCACGGAAATGTGTTTCATCATAGGTTCCTCCTTTTTTCGGAAAACAAAAAGTCCCTGAAGCCAACTGGCTTCAGGGACGAAATAGCTTCGCGGTACCACCCTGCTTATCCCCCGCCTCACGGCGGACGATCACTCTCGGACTCTGACAAGCCCATAGCCGGTAACGAGGCCAAACGGGCCATGCTACTTGTCGCCGTTCGCAGGGCCTACTCGGGAAGCAGACTGACCGCTGTCTTCGGTACCGGCTCACACCAGCCGCCGGTTCTCTGAGACGCTCCAACAGGGCCATAATTCCGTCATCGTATTTTGTGGTTATCAATACTTGCCGCCATTAAAGCACGATTCCCACCGCTTGTCAAGCACACAGTCCAAGATTCGACATTTTCACAAAACCATGCGTCCTCTCCGCACCGCGTCTTTGTGCAATCGGTGCTCTGCGCACGCGTCACCGCAGCGTCCCAGCGGCGCTGACTGGCACAATGGCCGCCAGCAGCAGTATGATCTGAAACAGGGAAGCACAGACCTTTTTCATGGAACACTCCTCTTTGTATACCCCCCTAGGGACACTCTGCAAACACGCAGGACTGATATTTCCAGAAGGGACGGTGAAAGCGGCAAGTACGGCATTCCGGCATAATACCCTCGCAGCCGCTATCGAAATGGGAATACGGTGTTTCCTGCATCAAGGCGTCAAATGCCTTGGCGGAATCTCTTGTGTTCATTGCCTTGACCTCCAATTTGACAAAAAATAAGCCCCGTTATTGTTCTGCTATGCGCAGTGCAATAACGGGGCTTTGCTATACGAATTATTCTGTTGTATCAAGTCTATCAAGAAAACTTTTGATGAGCAGCGTGTGCTTCCAAGTTTTTCGTGTAATGTCGAAGCTGTACTGAGAAACGAGGAAATCTACGAGGCTGATCTTTGGTATAAGGAACTTTCCGGAGATATTGAATGATTTGAGCTTCTTGGCGTTGCACCAGCGATGAAGCGAAGTATCGCAGTAGCCGATTGCCTCAGCCACTTCAACGACGGTCAGCAGATCGCCGTACTGACAAAACTCGTCTTCCATATATTTTCGGAAGTTGGCTCGTTCCTCTTCGGACAGCCTCGTCAGCTCATTCCGATAGGTGACACGCGAATTGTAATGACCTGAACGTTCTTGATACCAGCGATCCGGTGCGCGGTAGACCTCCGGGTGAAGCTCCCGGTCAATCAAATAGAAGATTATATCGTCGGTGCGGATTGTGTACCGGCGAGTTTTCTTGCCCGTATCTTTGCACGGGACTAAACCGTTTTGCAGAAGGTGCAGAGCAGTTGCTTTGCTGATATGGGCGATCTGGTAGAACTGATCTTTCGAGACCGTCTCAGGGTATTTGCGACGGATGGATTCGTAATATTTCATGCTTTCAGTCATGCGGATAACCACCTTGATTTTGATGTTCGGTATCGTCTGGCGCACAAAGAACAGTACAAAGGAGTCGAACATACTTCCAATCAGCAAATTGATCTGCTGATCGTTGTCGATCAGATGCTGACTGGTTTTGACTTCAAATGGATCAACACGCTATATTTGGATAAGATTTTGGTTTACGAAAAGTTGATTCAGGCATTCTTACGTACCAATCGTCTCTATGGTCCGGAGAAGCCCTTTGGCACGATTCGTTATTATGATCTCTCACGAAAAGCAGCATGAATATCGCTTCTTTCAGGTGGTCGGCCCAGATCAAAGCGCTGCGATGGCTGCTGACCGGCGTTTTGAACATCATTTAGCATATCCCTTGATAAAATGTATCCGGCAGTATATAATAACGATACGTTATATAACATATCGTTATTATACAAGGATGGTGCTTATGCCAGCTGTAAGGAAGGTTTCCAAAGAGCAAATCATCGACGCGGCGGTCGATGTGCTGCGTGACGACGGTTTTTCCGCCATCAACGCCCGCAGTGTCGCCAAAAAACTGGGCTGTTCCACGCAGCCGATCTACTTTTCATTCAAGAACATGGACGAACTGAAGGCCGCGCTGACGCAGCGTGCGATCGAATTGCACACACAGCGCGTGCGGGATTCTCTGCGCGCCCACGAGGGGAGCGACAGCCGCTACAGCAGCTACGGCATGGGCTTCGTCAAATTCGCTGCCGAAGAAAAGCAGCTGTTCCGCTGGCTCTATCTGGAGGGCGAACAGCTTGGCCCGTATCAAAATGACGTTCTGACTTCGGAGGTCATTTCGGTCATAACCGAGGAATTCGGCTACGAGGAGGACGTCGCCCGCCGCTTTCATCAGGACATGGCCTACTTTACCTATGGGCTGGCGATCCTCGCCAATACCGATCACCTGCATCTGACGGAGGCAGAGCTGCGTGAAGCGTTCCGCCGGGAGTTCCGCGCGCTGATCGCCATTTACGGAAAGCCGGCGAAACTGCCGGAATTTGCTGTGAAAGCCGGTGTTGTTCTATGAACCTGAAGGTGTCCTTCACATGGTTCGGGCTTGTGATTTTCGCGCTGCCCATGCTGATCAACATCGCCTATGTCCTGTTTCCGCCAGCCGGAAAAGCGGAACAGGCCGCAGCGGTCACGCATTGGATCGAAATCGTCGAACAAATCAGCCGCATCGCCTATCTGTTTGCGATCACGCTGCTTGTGAGCCGGGATAAACTCGGCTTCCGGAGTGGCTGGCTTTATCTTGCGGCAGCTTTCCTGATTTTGTACTACGCCGTGTGGTTCCGCTATTTTATGGGTGGCCGAGAAATCTCCCTGCTGAGTTGTTCGTTTCTCTTTGTCCCGATGCCGCTGGCAGTATTCCCCGTGCTGTACTTTCTGTGCGCGGCCATCTGGCTGCATAACCTTCCGGCGGCAATTATCATGATGATCTTCGGCGCGGCGCATCTGACGGTGGCGATCCAATCCTTTCACTGACGCGAATTGTGCGCTGCGGTACCGGGAAGCTCCAAAAGAGTCTTGACAAGTAACCACTCGGTAACTATACTATGAGTTACCGTGTGGTTACTTTCACGAGGAGGCGCTTTATGGCGGACGGCACAAAGGAACGGATCTTGGAAACGGCGCTGGCACTGTTTGCGCAAAGAGGCTATCTGGGGACATCTATGAATCACATTGCCTGTCAACTGGGACTTACAAAAGCGGCCCTGTATAAGCATTATACCAGCAAGCAGGAAATTCTGGATAAGATCGTGGAGCGGATGAACCAGATGGATTACGAACGCGCCGAAGAATACGAAATGCCGGAAACGGAGCCGGACGGCTTTGCGGAGGCTTATCTGCAAACACCGGTCAAAAGAATCCGTGCGTACAGCATGGCGCAGTTTGACCATTGGACAAAGGAGACGTTCTCTGCAAATTTCCGCAAAATGCTGACGCTGGAGCAATACCGCGATCCGAAGCTCGCGCAGCTCCATCATGATTATCTTGCGGGTGGGCCGCTGGAGTACATGGCGGCGATCTTCCGCAAGCTGACGAATTCCGGTGGGGCCGCCATGCAGCTGGCGCTGGAGTTCTATGGGCCGATGTATCTGCTTTACAGCGTCTACGACGGGACAGAGGATAAGGAAGCGGTTGTTTCTCTGTTGTCGGCGCACATCGACCGCTTTATTGCCAGGGCTGAATCCGACTATAGAACGTCAGGAGCAGCATTATGAAAGAAATCGAAGCAGAAAAGCGATGGGTCCTGTGCCCGCTGTGCGGCGCAAAAACGCGCTTACAGCTCCTGCCCGAAACGGAGCTGAAAGCATTTCCGCTTTTTTGCCCGAAATGCAGGCACGAGAGCATCATCAACGCCAGACATTTTATCATTGAAAAACAGCCAGACGCCAAGGCGCAGTGCTGACCGCAAAGCCGGTCATGTGCTGCGTTTTGCGTTTTGCTGTTTTTACGATGCCGGCCCCGTCGGCATGAAGACCGCAGCGCCGGAACTCACGCAGATCATCATCCTCCGGGGTATATCTGAAAACTGCCAACACACCCGGACAGCGGGCCTTTTCACGCTGTCGGCCACATTGCCAGTTTTCAGATACACTCTGGAAAGAGACGCGAATCGCGGCAGACCGCTTTCATACAGCGTTTGAAGAAGGGAAAGGATGGGGATACCGTGCAAGATCTTGTGATCTATATCCACGGAAAGGGCGGTTCGGCGCAGGAAGCTGAGCACTATAAAACGCTCTTTCCGGATCATGCGGTAATCGGGTTTGATTACCGCGCCAAAACGCCTTGGGAAGCCAAAGAAGAGTTTCGCACATTTTTTGCCGGGCAGAGAAATCGGTGTGAGCACCTCACCTTGATCGCGAACAGCATCGGCGCCTTCTTCGCATTATCCGCGCTGGATGATACGCTGGTTGACAGGGCTTATTTGATCTCTCCGGTTGTGGATATGGAAAACCTGATCTGCAAGATGCTGCAATGGTCGAATGTGACCGAACAGGAGCTTGCCGAGAAGCGGGAAATCGCCACGAAGTTCGGGGAAACGCTGTCCTGGGCGTATCTTTGTTACGTGCGGGAACGCCCGATCATCTGGAATGTTCCCACCTGTATTCTCTACGGCGAGCACGATTACCTGACATCCATCGAAACGGTATCTGCATTTGCAAGGCAGCATCATGCAGATCTGACCGTTATGCCCGGCGGGGAGCACTGGTTCCATACCGGGGAACAGATGCAGTTTCTGGATCGATGGATCAGAGCGCATCGCTGAAACGATGTCTGCGCCGGATGACGCCTCATGCCATACCGCCGGAGATCCCGATTTGCCGGAGTCCGGAAAAGGTGCGGCAGATCTTCGAATATTCCCTCCATGATAATACCATCAGCCGTTTCCGCCGCATGATGACCCTGGAACAGTTCCGCTCGCCAGAGCTGGCCGCGCTGTACTCCAGACGGTATGTGGAGCGGGTGCTGGCGTATCATGCCGGCATCTTCCGGGAGCTGATTGCGGCGGGCGAAATCACGGCGGAGGACCCCAATGCACTGGCGATGCTGTATGTTTCGCCGGTATTGACGCTCATCGGAATCTGTGACCGCCAGCCGGAACGGGAACACGAGTGCCTGGATCAGCTGAAGCGGCACGTGTCTCTCTTTTTTCGTATGGTTCACGCAAAGGAGACATAAAAGATGGGACCAACAAAACGGACGCTGACGCAAAAGCTTGGATTGCTGGGCGTTGTCAGCTTCCTTTCGTATACGGCGGCGGTGGTATTTGCGCCGCTGGCCTATCCGGGCTACAACTGGATGGCACAGGCGGTCAGCGACCTGAGCGCAGCCAATGCGCCGTCGCTGGCGCTGTGGAATCAGCTCAGCGCGTTTTACAATGTATGCGAGGTCGTCTGTGCGACCGTCGTCTGCATTGGGATTCAGGGACAGAAAACCAGGCTGCTCCGTTCGGGTATTTACCTGTTTGCCGTCATGGAGTGGATCTCGGCTGTTGGCTACAGAATGTTCCCGCTGAGTGACAGCGGGTATGCGGGGGCCTTTCAGGATGTGATGCACATGGCTGTCACCGCCCTGGTGGTGCTGCTGTCCATCGTATCACTGACCGTGATCATCGTCGCCGGAGCAAAAAGCAGGAGCTGCCGTTCTTACGGCGTATGCGCAGGCGTCGCCCTTGGCATGATGCTCGCCGGCGCACTGGGCATGAAGCTTGTGCCGGCTGAATGTTTCGGCGTGGTCGAGCGCTTCAGCGTGTTTGCCGCAACGGGCTTCAATGCCGCGCTGGGCCTGCACCTGTTTTGCTCGAAACTGAAAACCGCGTGATTACAAAGGAGAAAAAACCATGTCAGAAAAGAAAATTACCATTCGTTTGGAACGGAAAGACGACTATCACGATGTTGAAAACCTGACCCGCGAGGCCTTTTGGAATGTCTACCGCCCCGGCTGCAT
>ERZ772880.1290-NODE-1290-length-21863-cov-5.179430_pt1 | contig 21863 bp, 12 predicted proteins | sample MGYA00580577_ERZ772880 | MGnify/ENA primary metagenome ERZ772880 (study PRJEB29015, sample SAMEA2737705) | human gut metagenome | biome: human gut; feature: human-associated habitat; material: faeces | place: China | collected 2012 ... | reverse complement strand
GGTCTTCGCTGTTGTTGAAGATTTGGTTGAACCCGTTGATGAAGTGCAGGAAGCGTCCGGCTCGCAGATCGGCAAGAAGGAATCCATAGCCGACACGGCCCGTGTGCTAGGCCGGATGTTCGACGGCATTGAATATCGCGGCTTTGGGCAGGAGATCGTGGAGGATCTCGCGAAATACGCGGGCGTCCCGGTCTGGAACGGACTGACGAACGAGTTCCATCCGACGCAGATCCTGGCCGATTTCCTGACGATCCAGGAACATTTTGGCGAGCTGAAGGGCAAAAAGCTCGTCTACATGGGCGATGCGCGCTATAACATGGGCAACTCGCTGATGGTCGGCTGCGCGAAGATGGGCATGCATTTTGTCGCCTGCGCGCCGGAAGCCTACTTCCCGGACAAGGCGCTGGTTGCCACCTGCCAGCAGATCGCCGCCGAGACCGGCGCGACGCTCGAGTTCAACTCCGATCTTGCCAGCGCGGTCAAGGGCGCGCATGTCCTCTATACCGACGTCTGGGTGTCGATGGGCGAGCCGGACGAGGTCTGGCAGCAGCGCATCGACGACCTGCTGCCCTATCAGGTCAACGCGAAGGCGATGGCGCTGGCCGGAGCGCAGTGCAAGTTCATGCACTGCCTGCCCGCGTTCCACGACCTTGGCACCGGCATCGGCCAGAAGATCCATGAAAAGTATGGTCTCGAGGCCATGGAAGTGACTGACGAGGTCTTTGAAAGCCCGGCCTCCATCGTCTTTGACGAGGCCGAGAACCGCATGCACACGATCAAGGCCGTTATGGCTGCGACGCTCTGCAAAGACCTTTGATTTTTGAACATAAAACGACCCGGACGGCTGGAAACAGCCGTCCGGGTTTGTGTTTTCTGTATGTTACTGCGCGGTGTCTGTCATATCATAGAGCGTGGTTTTGCCGTCCCTCTGCCGCTGTGCGGCGGCGAGGGCGTAGAGCGCCTGTGTCGTTGCGGTCAGGTCGCTGCTGCCATCCAATGTGTGGGAAAAACTGCCGTTTTCCTGACGAAAACGCAGGAGAACATCCTCTAATGTGGCGTGATTCTTATAAAAACGTTCATCCTCGAGGGAGATTCCAAGCTCTGTCAGCGCCACGAGCACCTGACAGACTGACTCGCTGCTCACCGTGCCCCAGGAGACGAACGTCCCGTCCGGCTCCTGCTGCCAGACCAGCCAGTCCAGCCCCGCGTCCACCGCAGCGGAAACCGTTGAATTATCACGGTATTTTGCGAGCGCCTGCAAGGCCATTGCCGTCAGATCGACGTCGGAGCCGCCGCCGGCGAGGCCCCAGCCGCCGTCCGGATTCTGGCGGGAGAGGATCTCATCCACGTAGCCCTCGCGCGTGGCCTGCACGGCGGCGTCCGGGTTTTGCGGGATCGCATAGCCCGCAGAATCCAGCGCTAACAATGCGTAGATCGACCCGTTGACGCCCTGCATCGCGACGCGCTCAAGATCCGCTAACGGCACGAGCAGGTCATAGCCGCCCACGTCGCGCGGGTCACGCCCGATGGCCGTCAGCGCGAGCACGAGGCGGGAATACTCGGTGTACTTCGTCTCGCTGAGCTTGCCGCCCGCCTCCGTGACTGCGGCCTCGACATTTCCATAATATGTCTCATAGTATTTGCCCGCGACCTGCACGCCGGAGCGCGCGAGGCCGAACACCGTCCAGTCGCCGTTCAACGAACCATAGCCCGGATTCGGCGTGGCCTTTTTGAGATAGGCCGCCGCCTGTTCCAGCGGCGTTTTCGCTGCGCCGCATGCACAGAGCAGCAACGCGAGCGCGAGGAGCAATGCAACAAATCGTATTTTTCTCATCGCTTACTCCTTTATCACCAGTTTTGCATCGCAGAGCGGCGCAAGCTTGCTGTCCAGCAGGAAGAGCTTGATCTGTGCGCTGTCCTTGGTCAGATCATTCGTGCCTGCCGTCAGCGGCAGTGCCTTTGTTACCCGGCCGTTCGCGTCATAGCACGCCGCGAACAGCATCTGACCTTCCGGGATCGCATCCACGGTCAGAACGCCAGTGCTGGACTTCCAGTACCATGTGATGTCACCGATCTTGCCGTCCGTCTGTCCGCTGTCTACGCGGATGTCCACCTTCAGCGTCGGGGATGTTGTCAGTTTGCTCACCATGCCGCCGTTTCCGTCGGGCTGATTCTGGTACATGGTCAGGCCCTTGCCGTATTGAAGCGTGACGGAGGTATCGCCCGCCTGAATGGCGTCCGCCGGTGGGATCAGATATGCCGTCACGTTGCGCTTCACGCCACGCCCGAAATCGCCCACCACGGTCAGACCCGCCGTGTCGAACGTCTCGCCCGGCGCATAGGTCGTCTTTGTGGGCTGCGATTCGATCTCCATGCCCTCCAGCATACGGCCATAGGCCATCAGATGGCCGGAGTCGTTTTTGAAGTAGATCGTGCCCTCTGCGTCCGCGATCAGGCTGCAAATGCAATGCTCCGCGTGGCCGCTGCTCGGGGAGAACAGGGCATAGGCCACCTTCTTTCCGGATTCCATCGTGGTCAGCGCCGCGTCCGTCTGACCCTTCCGGTCGTACAGGAGGCGGATCGTGCCGGGGATGGTGTTCTCTGCGAAGTATACATAGACGCCGCCGTTCGCGTCGTTTTCATACGCCGTTGTGAGCAGACCGGACGCCTGCGGATAGCCCTTTGTGGGTACGCGGTAGGCGATGGACATTGCGCCGTCAAGGTCGATGACTGTGATGTTATGGCCGGAATACGCATCAAATTGGCTGCTGCCGGAGACGCCGACATAGGCCCGCCCATTGTAGACGACGGGCGTCGAGGTGCTCATGGCGACTCTGGTTGTGCCGTTTTGCAGCTTGAGCGTCTGCTTCGAGGCGATCTTCCGCCCTGTTGCGTCCAGCTTGATCTGGATGAACTCGCCGCCCTTGCTGGTCGCGTAGTAGGCATTGCTGCCGCTGTCATAGCAGATGGTGCTGCGCACGTCGCCGCGGATGCCGCCCACTTCGTCCAGCAGCGCACCCGTGGCCGCGTCGAACAGCAGCACGCGGCCGGTCGACAGCACCGGCGAGGTCAAGTTCTGGCCGTCGTCCGTGCCCACGAGGAGGACGCCGTTTTGGACGCATGCGCCCGCCCAGTAGAAGCCGCCGGCCTGCACGTGCCGCCAGGCGGCATATTTTTCTTCATTGCTGGCAGTTGGCCGCTCGTCCGCGATGGGGATACAGACGAAGCTGGCGTCGCCGGTTTCGCTGTTCCAGAAGCCGGTGTAGGCATAGCCGTTTGAGACGGTAATGGGGCAGTTCGGCTGGCCTTTGAGCGGGTCATGGTAGATCCAGAGGGATTCCAGCGAGTCGGCGTCGAACGCCTGCACCACGCCCTTCGCCAGTGCGACGAAGATCATGCCGTCCGCATAGGTCGGGCCGTTGATGGAGAAGCTGGACGAACCGGCCATTTTCCCGGTTTTGATCGTTTCGCCCGTGTCCTTGTTGACGCGGTAGAGCGTACTTCCGGCGTAGACAATCAGCTCGTCGTTCACGAGGATCGGATTGCTGACCTGGCCGCCGCCCATGCTGCCGCTGCCGGTGGCCGAGGAGCCGAGATGGACGGCCCAGTAGAGTGTGCCTTCCGTCGCGGAGATGGGCGTGGGCGCGTCTGTGACGGCGTTGTTGCTGTTGCCGTCCGCGGCCATCTGGCCGTTCACATAGGCCGTCCCGCGGAAATCCGCCCATTCGGCGCTCAGTGTGGTGTCCAGCGTTGTGTTTTTCTGCGCTGTCTGCAAGGAAATGGCGACGTTGCTGAGATCGGAGTATGTTTTGCCGCCCATGGTCAGCTTCTGCACGCCGTTTTCCGTGCTGAGCGTCATCTCGCCGCCCTGCCCGATATAGCCCGGACTGGTGATCGAATAGAGATAGGTAAAGCCCTCGGAGAGCGCGAAGACGCCGTCCTCCGGCCAGACGCGCTGATTGCTGCCCGATTCTATGACGCAGATCAGCGCGTCCTTCGGCGTGGTTTGGAAGCGGACACTGGTCGCCACCGCCTTCTGGACGGTGATGGTATAGACCGTTTTCGCGGTCTCGTTGTGCCGGTTCGTCAGCGTGAAGCGGAGCGTCTCGGTGCTGCCGCTGCCGTTCAGCGGCAGAGACAGCTCGTATACCGGCCTTGTGGACGAGGTTTGATCCTCCGGGAACGGCGTCCCGTCCACGAGATAGCCCACGTCTTCGTCGCCGTATTTTGGCAGTTTTCCGTGCGCCTGGAGCTTCAGATCCAGCGAGCGTGCTGCCGCCGGGACGAGCACGGTATAGTCTGATTGCGTGGCTGTATAGCCCTCTGCCTGCGTGCCGGAGGCGGTTTGATAGCGGAGCGGCACGGATACGCCGTTTGCCGAGGCGGACAGGCTCTCGAGGCTGAGCGACCGTTTCAGCGTCACCTGATAGTCCGTATAGCTGGTGATCTTCGTTGCCGCGTCATAGCGCGAGGCACGGAAGGTGAGCGTATTCTCGTGGGCGCTGCCGTCCAGCACGGCCCAGTTCAGATGGGTGCTTTTCCCGGAGCTTAAATCGATCTGCTGCGGCGTCTCGGGCTGCTTTGTGCTCTGTGTGGGGTAAATCACACAGACAGGGCCGAGGGAATCTCCGTCCTCGTTCTGCTGCGCAGCCTGCGCAGAGGGCGTCACCGTGGCGTCCCAGTATGTGGCGGAATAGGTGTGCTGCGCTGGCGTGAAGCTCGTGCCGCCGTCAAACGGCACGTCAAGCGTCAGCTCGGTCAGCCAGTCTCCGGCCGTCACCTCGACGGCCATGGTCAGGCCGCTGCCCACGTCGCTGAGCGTAAAGTCCTTCTTCGCGTGATACCAGGTGTCCTTCGTTGCCACGTAGCTGTAGGTTTCGTTCGGGACCAGTGTGTAGGTATAGACCGGTTCCCCAAGCTCCAGAACCGCGGTATAGGCCAGAACCTCGCCGTTTTTGTTCCGCACCTCAAGCTCGTCCGCGTCCGTCAGGATGAGCTTGACGCTTTGCCCCTTGCCGGGTTGGATGTGCAGGGTATAGGCTGTCTCATACGCGCCGTTTTTCACCGAGACGGTGACGTCGGTGTTCCCGTTGACCGGCACGGCTGCGCCGCCCTTTTCGTCGAGCAGGTAATCTGTTCCGTTGGAGGAGATGGTTATGCTGCTGCCCGTGAGCGTCGCCGTGGGGTAGATTCGCAGCTCTTTGGCGGTGTCGACGATCTGGTAGGTGTATTCCGTATCCGTCGGGGAGAACGCCTTGTCTGCGGCCTGCGCGGTCTCGGCTGCGTTCGTCACGCGGAGAGAGGCCAGTGTCGGCATTCGGTTGAGCTGCAAGGTCAGGTCGACGCTCTGGTCATAGCCGTCTGTCCCCGTCATGCTTGCGCGGAGGATGACAGTATTGCCCGCCGCGCCGCGGGAAAGCACGTTCGGAAGGCTGGTTGTTTTGACGAATTCCGGGATGATCTTCTCCTGCGGCTTTCCGCTGGCGTCGGAATAGAGGGCCGTGACCGTCGCGGCCTTCGTATACGGCATGTTCAGCTCGATATAGGGGTACAGATCACCGGAGAGAACGTCTGGAACGAGGACCGCCACTGTGTGGTCACGGATCGTACAGGCTATTGCCTTGAAATCATTGCCGCTTTCGGCGGAGATCTGGAACGCCGCTTCATTGAACCAGTCATCCGAGGACGGAAGCGCGGCCTGGATCGTCGCCGGTCCGCTGCTGACGTTCAGTGTGCCGGAGACCTGGCGGATGCCCTGACGGATGCAGAAGGTGTAGCCGTCGCCCATCGGGAGCGTAAGAACGCCGGGATGGCCCGTGTCCGTAAAGCGTTTTCCGAATTTGTTTTCGGCGTAAACCTCATAATTTCCGTCCGTATAGCCGGAAAAGGTGATCTCATGGCCATCGGTCAGCGTGGCGCGGTATTCCGCGATCGCTGCGGTGATTGCGTCCGCGCAGCGCTGCGCGTCTGCGTCTGAGATGCCGGGGTAGGCGGCGGATGCTGCCTGATAGGGCGTTTTTGCGGCGTTCTGCACGTCGGGATCTTCGGCAAGATAGTCCGCCATGGCGCGCATCAGCGCTTTTCGCCCATCCGTCAGTGCCGCAGTGAGATCTTCGGTAAAAAACAGATAATGCACCGAGCCTGCGGGCAAAGCCAGCCCCTGTTCAGCCGAAAAATCTCCGCAATAGAGGTATTTGCCGGAGACGCCGTTGATGGCGGTGACGAAGCTGCTGCCGCTGTCGATGGTCAGCTTGATTCCGGCGGCTGTCAGCGCTTCGGTGATTGTCTGATCGTCGGAATATGGAATTTTTTGTGGAGAAACCACAAGCGTTTTGGAAGTTTCTGCCGAGAAATAAAAACTATTCTCGTCATCTGCCGCCGACACGCCGAGCGGGAGGCAGGAGAGGAGCATTGCGAGTAAGAGCAATGCGGAGATGAGTCGTTTGAGTTTCATAAGGTACCTCCCATCAGTAGAGACAATTCAGCCACTTGAGGCGCAGCTTTCTTGGCCATTTTGTGTTGGTTTTGAGCAGATTCAGGACTGTTTTGTGGAAATCTTGCATCGCTTCGCGCTCCGGATCGTCCGGCGCTTTCGAGGAAAAGAGCGCCTGTTCGTTCAGGAAGACCATGGCGCGGAACGCGTTTGCGGTTTCCTCACCGAACTGTCCCGAAAACGGGTCATAAAGCGCAAGCATCGAGCCGCCGCGGCGGTCGAAGCCGAGGGCGGACAGGAGCTTTGCTGCATCGGAGAACAGGCTGGAAATGGACTCGGAATTGTCCGGATCATCAAAGGTTTTCTGCCTGTTTTTGAGGATGATATGGTGGCGAATGAGGATAAACAGAACGAACAGGAGCAAAATTCCCGCTATGAGTAAAATCCAGAACGCGGGCTTTGCGAGCAGGCCGGTGCGCTGACCGCCGTCCGGCGTATTGTCCGGGTCTTCGGACTGTTCCGTATCGTCCTGTTCCGGTTCCTGACCTTCGGTGACGCGCGGGCCGCTGCCTTCGCCCTCGCCAGTGCCGACCGGCTTGATGCCGCTCTCGGTCTGCTCCGGCGCGAGGCTCTCGAGTCCCGGCGTCAGGGCCAGCGGCAGCCAGCCGACGCCGTCCTGATACACCTCGACCCACGCCTCGGCGTTCTCATCCGTGACGGAAACGTTCTCGTTTTCGACGGTTTTGACGGTAAATCCCTCGACATAACGGGCCGGGATGCCGTAATAGCGGAGGGCAAGCGCCGCGACGGTCGCGTATTGGTAGGTCGTGCCCTTGGCGGTGCTGTCCAAAGGAAGGGACGTATCGCCGCCGAAGCAGGTCTCCAAGAAGGAGAGGGCGCAGAGCTGGGCCTGTTCCTTGGATAACTCGCCGGAAAAGTTGAGATTCTTCCTAGTTTCTTCGAGCAAAGCGCCGAGTTCGTCCGTAAATTCTTGCGGGACGGCGAGGGCGTAGGAGTCGACGAAGTCGCGGTAGGCGCTCTCCATTTGGAGGTAGGAGCTGCTTGGCTCGCCTTGCTGCAAAGCATTCAGAATTTGCGGGAGGATGGTGCTTGCATCCGCAATCACGACGTAGGAATATTCGCGTTCGCCGTTCCAGCCGGAGGTTTCCACGACGGAAGGAAGGAGAAGGTTTTTGCTTGTTCCGGCATTGGTTGATAAAACGGAGAACGGCTCATAGCGGTAAAGCGAACAGGTAGAAAGATTTGAAATTTGGATGGTTTCTGTTTTGTATTCTGCGGTTTGTGCGGCAGAAAGTGCAAATTGGGACTGCGGGTAGAAGCCGTTCTCGTGGAGCCAGTAGAACAGATCTTTTTCCGCCGCGGCGGTTTCGGCATCCAAGGCAGACCATGTGCCGTTTTTGTAGGTATCGCCGACGAAGCCGCGCAGATAGAGCGTATCGGTTTTGTCCGAAGTAACGGACAGAATGGCTTCTGTTCCGTCTGCCGATGGGACGGGCTTGGTCAGGTCGCCTTCCGGCAAAATTTCTGTTTTTTCATAACGCCAATGATGCAGGGCGTCTTTGGCGGTCTGGGAAAGATTCTGTATTGTGCCCGCTTGAAGCACTAATGCGGCAATTCCAAGCACAACTGCGCCGAGCAAGAGAAGGTTGACTGCGGAAACGGTATTTTTCTGCCACGCCAGCAGCAAAAGCGCAATTCCCGCCGACACGAAAAGCCATGCCGAGATATGAATGAAGCCTGCCGCGACGGTGAGGACGATGAGCAGCGTTGAGGCCAAAGTCGGAACACGTGAAAGGGTGAGGCTGAGGGCCGCGAGGAAGAGGCCGAGCAGGATGCCGGCCAGCCAAAGGCCGGAGTTGTCGGTTTGCGCGAGGGGAAGCAGGATACCTTTTTCATTGGCCCAGAGGTCGCGCGTCTCATTCCAGAGCGCGGCGAAGCCGTTCAGGAGCGTTGCTCGCGCAAAAATTACTATTACAATAAGTATCACGAGCGCGGCGGGCAGCAGGATGGCCTCTTTGCGGAAGTGTTTTGCCGCCGCAAACAGCGCGAGGCAGACGAGTCCCGAGGCGAAGAGGGGCAGGATGCTGCTCAATCCGGTGACGGTGATAAGCAGGCCCACGAGGGCGCAGAAGATCAGCGCTGCAGGAAGAACCATTACGGCGAGATTTGTTTTGAAATCTGGCTGTTTTCGGTATTTTCCGACGTGGAGGCCGGATGTTTTCTGTTTCATTGGGCCTCCTTAGATGGTCAGCTCGGAGAGCCGGTCGGGGTAGTTGATTTCGGTATAATCCGCACCGCAGACGAGGGCGGTGAGGTGGCCGAGAATTTGCAGGTTCGGGTCGGCGGGCAGTTCACCGCTGATGTAGATGAGGTGGGAATACGCGCCAGCCGGTACGGTCTGCAACAGCAGCTGTGCGCCGGAGAGGCCGGGTTCGGCCTTGGCAGTCAGCAGGCGCGGCAGCAAGGCAATCAGCTCGTCGAGGTCACGCACGAGATGGCGGATAAGCTGGCCGTTTTCGTTCCAGCAGAGCGTGAATTGGACAGACTGGGCCAGCAGGTTTCGGCAGAGGGACGCGACAATTTCGGCCTCGGCGTCTGTGCGGGAAGCGGTCGGGTATTCCTCGGTGCGCTCCCAGAAAAGGGCGGCGGAGCGCGTGATGGGCAGGGAGGCATCTTTCACAATTAACTTGCCGTATTTTTGGCTCAGCTTCCAATGCACTTGACGCGGGCTGTCGCCGGGGACATAGTCGCGGATCTGGAAGATTTCCGAGAGGTCGGAGCCGGGACGCTCGGTCGAGTAGTCCTCGGCCTCTTCGACGCGCGCGGAAGAGGGCGTCAAAAGGAGGGACTGCGGGAAGGTGTCCGGCTGGACGACGGAGGCCGTGTGGGCGTCCGTTTTCGCTTTTACGCCGATCAGGCCGAAGCAGTCGTAGAGGCACGCGGAAGCGACCGTCAGGCGGACTCTTCCGCAGAACGGGCTGCCAAATGTGGCGCGGACAGTCTGTGTTTTCTTCGGCCAGACGCCGCAGGAGAGGGTCATAGACTGGACTTCCCCGTTCAGCTGATTCTCCAAGCGGACACGGCAGGCACACAGGCAGATTGGAACGAGAGACGGATTTTGGACAGTTACTTCCAATAATCCTTCTGTGCTCTTTTTCAAATTGACTGGCATGTTTGCGGATAATTTCAGCTTTTTGGCCGCGAGTAAATTCAGGGGAAGACACAAAAGCGGCAATACGACCATGCAGATCATGAGGCCAAGTGCCACGGGACTGGCGGTCTGGACGGTGAGGACAAGCAGCCCGAGCGTCAGCAGCAGCCAGACAAATTTTCGGAGAATGTTCATGCTTTCAGCACCGGCATATCCACGGATTTCAGAATTTCTGCGAGGATGTTTTCAGCCTTTTCCTCCATCATGCGGGCTTTGGCCGACAAAATGAGACGGTGCGCGCAGACGTCCGGGAAGACGGCCGCAACGTCCTCCGGTACGACGTAGTCGCGCCCAGAGAGGAAAGCGTGGGCCTTGGACATCCGGCAGAGGGCCAGCGCGCCGCGCGGGCTGACGCCAAGCTCGACCATGGGGTGGGTGCGGGTGGCCTCGGCGAGGGTGGTGACATAGTCAAAGATGCGGTCGTTGGCCTCGACGTTCCGGGTTTCCTGCACCAGCTGAAGCAATTCGTCCTTTGTGACGACGGGCTGGACGCGATCCAGCGGGTTTTCGCTGTGACGGTCACGGAGAATGTTGATCTGGCTCTTGTGGTCGGGGTAGCCCATGCTGAGACGGATGAGGAAACGGTCGAGCTGGGAGCTGGGCAGGAGCGTTGTGCCAGCCGAGCCGGTGGGGTTCTGGGTCGCGAGGACGACGAAGGGCGTCGGGAGGTCGTAGGTTTGACCGTCCACGGTGACGCGGTGCTCTTCCATCGCCTCCAAAAGCGCGGACTGCGTCTTGCTCGAGGTACGGTTGATCTCGTCGGCCAGCAGCAGATTCGTCATGATCGCGCCGGGCTTGTAGACGAAGGAATCCGCCGATTTATCGTACACCGAGTAGCCGATGACGTCCGAGGGAACGGTGTCCGACGTGAACTGGACGCGGCGGGTGTCGAGGCCGAGGACTTTGGCGAAAGTCAGGGCCGTGGTCGTTTTGCCGACGCCCGGCACGTCCTCCATGAGGACGTGGCCTTGGGCCAGAATGGCCATTAGGATCTTCTCTACGTTCTCGTTTTTGCCGACGATGACGGACTCAATTTCCGTCAGAATGTTCTGGATTTTCTCATTCATCTTGCTTTTCTCCTTCTTCTGAGTCAGTGGGAGTTTCAGGCTCGGTAGGTTTGGTGGGGTCGACCGGTTCGGACGGATCGATGGGGTCGACAGGCGGATCGATGGGTTCAACGGGATGCGAGGCGAAGCCGCAGACGGAGCAAGTGCCGTTTTCGCCGTTCTGGTCATGCACTCCGCCGTTGGCGGAGACGCCGCAGATGGGGCAGAAGATCGTGTGCGTTGCGCCGTCGGCATTAGGCGTGCCGGTCAGTTCGCCGGTGCAGCCTTCGCTGTGGGTGTAGTAGCAAGTGGGACAATACAGCTCGTGGCTGGCGCTGTCGTAGAGCCAGCTGTGCGGGGTGTAGTCGCCGACCGGCTGCTCACAGCGGGTACAATAGGCACGGTGACCGGCGGCGATGCTGTCCCAGCTGCTGCCGGTTTGATGGCCCGCCGGGGGAATGGTCACGTCCTTCTTCGCGCCGCAGCCGTCTTTACATTCGAGCGTGAGCGTGACAGGCTCGGTACAGGTGGCCTGCTGCGCAAGCTCTTCGTCGGTGGGCCAGCGGTGCGCGGATTGCGCCTCGAAGACGTAGGAGCATTTGCTGCACTTGACGGTATGGGTCTGGCCGTCGGCATTGTCTGTGAAGGTTTTCTCGTGCGATTCCTGTACGCCGGTGACCGGCTGCTTGCAGGAGGTGCAGTATTCCATATGGTGTTCGCCGTCGTCCAGGGCACGCCATTCGTGCGGGGCGGTGTGGGTGCAGCTCGTGGAGGAGACTGCGCCGCAGCTGGTGCAGACGAAGTTTCCGTCCGCATCTGGCTCGGCGGAGTAGTTGTGGCCGTGGTCGACCCAGCCGCCGGATTCCCAGGTGATGCAGTAGCCCGCGCCGCCGTTGCCCTTGTCGCCCATGCGGCCGCCGACGTCCCAGCCACAGGCCAGCGTATAACGGAGGATGAGGACGTCGCTGCCGCTGCTGGTGAAGGATTCGTTGGAGAGGCTGTGTCCGGGGTAGACGGTTGTCTGGCCGGTGGTGTACATCCAGCCGGATGCCTCGGTGAAGTTGAATTCGCCGAGAGAGCCATCGGAATAGTATCGGCCGCTGCTGAGCGGGACGCGGTTTTTGTAGAGGCAGCGCCAGAGGCGGGCGAGATTTGTGCCCACGCCGAAGCGGCCGTCGATGTAGTCGAAGGCGGCCTGATCGTCGCTGAAGGTGGACCAGCCGTTCGGGAGCTGATCAATGCTGAGGGCTTTTGCGCTGGAGGCAAGCTGACCGTTGTTGAGCGCGGCGAGATAAAAACCGCTGTCGAGCGAGCCTTCGATGATGCCGGTCCAGTCACCGGGGAGGAGGGCGCATGGCTTGTCGAACGGTGCGGGTACGGTCTCGTTGAGGATGACCTTGGCGACGACGTAGGAGAGCGGTTCGCCGGAGAGGATCTCATAGGAGACTGGCCCGTAGGTCCCGAGGCCGAGGACGCCGAGATCAATGTAGATCTGGGCGGTGTGGCCGGTTTTCTGGCCCTTTTCGCTGCGCTTGGCGTGAAGCGTGAGCGTTTTCTCGCCCCAGTTGCCCTCTTCGTCTTCGGCGCGGATACAGAGTTCAAATTCGAAATCTTCACCGGGGGCATTGGCCGGGATCGTGGGATGGAAGACGTATTCCTGGGAACCGTCGGAGCCTTGGCCGGTGGAGGCTTCGGGCAAGAAGGTCTGGACGCGGCTGCCGTTTTCCAGACGGTAGAGCGAGACGGTGATCTGCGAGCCGTTCAGGCCGGAGGCATAGATGATGCTGGTTGTGCCGTCGGCGTTTTCGCGATATGCGCGGATGCTCGGACGGAGTTCTAGTCCGCCGTCGGCGGACACGGAGATCTCCTGACCGTCCGTGTAATTGTTGACATCGATTTTGACGGACTGCTCGCCCTGATGCTTATAGGGCAGGACGAAGCTGAACTGGTAGGTCGTATCGCCCTGCTTTGCGGTGACGGTGAAGGTGTTATTGCCGGTCGTCTTGTTGTCATGACCAAGGGTGAGCGCGGCGGTGCCGGAGGCGGTAGGGCTGCTTGGGGTGGAGGAGGTGGAACGGCCACGGCCATTGAGAAATTCGACGTTGGTGATGATTGCGTCGGAGGCCTCCTCGCCCTCGATGGAGAACTGATACGTCAGGAGGCCGTCTGCCAGCTGGTCGTCCCGAATAACGTCGGCGGTAAAGGTTCGGCCATTTTCGCAGGTCAACTGGCGCGGCCGCTCGATGTCGTTTTCAAGCACGGAATAGGTCATTTTCAGGCTGACATCGCTCTGATAGCGGAGCAGGAGCTTGAATGTGATGGTTTTGCCGCCGGATTCGGCGGTGACGACAATCGTGTAGGATGCGCCGCCTTCGGCGGACTGGAGCTGGATGCTGCCCGCGTCCGTGCTCAGCGCATCAGAGTTGAGCGTGGCGGAGGTGATGGCGGCCGTGTCCGCGCTGCGGCCTGTGAGGGCAAGCTGATACTGCAAGAGGCCGTCCTTGAGCTGGTTGTGCTTGATGGTGAGGCTGGCACCGCCGTTTGCGGCGCAAAGCGTGTCGCGGCGGGTAACAGAACGTTCCAGCCACGAGAATTTCAGTTGGAGATCCAGCCCGTCCTCATAGGTGAGAACGAAGGAATAGCGGACGGTCTGGCCGGAGGCGCGGGCCGTGACGCTGAGAAAATAGGTTTCCTGATCCTGTCCGTCAGCCGGGGACATTTGCAGGACGCCGGACTGGGACAACGTGCCCGTTTCGCCGTCTCCGGCGCGGTAGTCTGCGCTGACAAATTCGGCGGTGCGGGCGCTCTCGCCGAGGAAGTCGAAGCTGTACTGGAAGAGGCCGTCGGTGAGCGTGTCGCTCTTGACGGTGCGTGTGGTGGTGTTGTTCGCGCCGCAGGTTGCTTCGGCGGGACTGGACGTGGTCTGCCAGGTGAGGCGAAGATCGAGGTCGAGGCCGGACTCCAGACGGAGGAGGAAGGTAAATTCCACATCCGTCTCGACGGGTTCGCCGTTTGCGGTTTTCTGCGTAACGTGGGCTTGCAGGAGAAAGACGTAATTTTGGAATTCCGCGCCGTCCGGCAGCGTCATGACGACGGAGCCGCTGGGGTCGATGGGGCTGGGAACGCCGTTTCCGGCGGCGAAGAAGGCCCCGGTGATGCGGGCGTCCGGTGCGTTGAGGCCGGTGAGACGCAGGTCATAGGGAAGCATGCCATTGTTCAGCTGGGAGAGGAGGATGCGTTTGCCGACGGTCTCGCCGGGGGTGCAGGCGATGGCGGCGGGCTGTGCGCCGTATTTATACCACGTCAGAGTCGCGCCGAGGTCGAGATCGGGAAGCGGGAGCGATTCATCCGTTTCGCCGGTATCGCCCGGCTCTTCACCTTCGCTGCCGGAATTGGAATCAGCGTTTGTGCCGATGTCCAGGTCGGAATAGTCGGGCTGGGCGGGCTGCTCCTGCGGGGCGGGTTCGGTGCTCTGGCCGGCTTCGCTGTCCACCTCTTCAGGGTCGGGCTGCTCGGCTTCGCCGGTGAGATCGCTCTCTGTGTCGCCGTTTGCGCCGGAGCCGGAGGCGTTCAGACCGTCGCCGGAGCCGGAATGGCCGGGGGCATTGCCCGCCTGCAGGACGGTGATTTCCTGGGGTTCGGCTTGCAAAATGGGGTTGTCTGGTTCGGCGGCGCGCATCCCGAGCAGCGGCAGGCAGATGCTGAGCACGAGGGCACAGACAAGCAGGCCGCAGCCCAGCGGGCGCAGCCATGGAAATTTGGAAAAGAATCTGTTCATGCGTATCGTCCGCCCCAAGGTGGGGACTGTCCTTCCTGTGACGTGGTTCTGGGGCGGCATTTCTCCATACAAAAGCCGCCAATCTCAATTCTGAAATCAGCGGCAAAAGCTCCGGCAGGAAGTCTGCTCCTGCCGGGTGCAACCGGGAAATCGCTCGCCGCTGCACATACCATACGCAGCGAAAAAGCTGCGGTAATACAGGTCTTCTGACTTGCGTTAGGGAGCAAATGCTCCTGCGGCCACATCCTACCTTCTCACAGGTTTCCCTGCAATGGCGGACATTTCGTCCCGGCGATTCAATCGCTTCGGCGTGGCCTCGCGCGCACAGCACCGTTTCGTGTCGGCCTTGCGGCCTTCTTCCTTGCGGCCCCTGCCGGAGGACGGCGGGAGCGGCGTGTATTACGGTATCTATTCGGTTTTGGGGAAGCGGAACGGGCCGCTTCGGATGCTTTTATAGCTCCTTATATCATATCGGAAAGAGGCGTATTTTGCAAGCGGATTTTTGGGCAGTTTCCGCTGCGGCGTCTGTTTCAGGTGGGAAGGGTCAATCTTCCAGGTCGGTGGGGGCGGAGGCGCCGAAATACTGATAGAGGTGCTGTAGGAACTGCATTTCCGTGGGCGTGAGCGGGTCGCCGCGGCGCTTGATCCAGACCAGCTCGGATTCTTCATCGCCGGACTCGAGCACCTTCAGGACGCGGATGCGCGGATCGCGGAAGCAGCCGATGGCCCACTTCGCAACGTAGAGCACGGCCTCCGTTTCGAGCAGGAAGTTCTCACAGGCTGTTGTGGAATTGAAAAAGATGACCTTGTCCATGTTGAAATGGTTGTCCTTGTTGTCGACGAAGAGATCCTGCGTGGCAGCCTCTTCCATGTCGAGCACGACCTGCGGACATTTTTCCACCTCGGAAAAGCACATACTCTTTCGATGGTAATAGGGCGAACATGGCCCGAGGCAGACATAGACGCCCGCCTTATCGAGCGAATGGAGGCTCAGGCGCTTGGATTCGGTATTCCAGAGGTAGCTCTTGGCATCCGCGCTGCTGCGGACAAAGAGTCCAATGTCCGCCTTGCCGTTGAGCACCATGCGCGTCACATCGTTGCGGTCGGTCTCCACGAGGTTATAATGCAGGCTGCGGTCCTGATTTTGCAGATAGGTCTTCAGAATGAGCGGATGGACAAAGTCGAGCTGCTGCGAGGCGATAAACAGGCGCGAGCGGCCCGCGCCGCCCTGACCGGAAAAGTTGCTCTCGAGCGCGCTGGCCGCCGTGACGACGCTGCGCGCGTAGTGCAGAAAGCTCTTGCCCTCAATCGTCAGCTCCACGCCGCGCGGTTTGCGCAGCAGGAGCTGCACGTGGAATTCCTCCTCCAGACTGCTGATAGCCTTCGTCAGGCTAGGCTGGCTGATGTACAGCTCCTGCGCGGCCTTTGAGATGGAGCCACATTCGGCAATTTTAATCAAATATTCCAACTGCTTCATTTTCATGGGCCGTGGTGCTCCTTTCTGCGCGCCGGTTTTTGTTCAAGTTCACTATATCTGAACGAACAAATTTTGTCAATATGTGAAAGTATGCCTTTTGGTTATATGTTCAGGATAGAATATCCGTATTTGTCAAGGGCTGATATTGGTGATAGACTGCAAATACAGACATCAAGTCCCAGATATTTTGTGCAATAAGTGCAAATTTATCGATTACAAGTGACCTGAATCATCTATGCGCTATTTCGAAAAAGTAATGGCAAAACGACGAAGGAGGAACCTGTAAACATGGCAGAATTCTATGACATTTATCCGAAGGATCGCTGGAAGGACCCGTCCTACCGGCTGATGGACAAGTTTTCGCTGAAGGGCAAGAAGGGCTTCGTCACGGGCGGCGGCGGAGGCATTGGCCGGAACGTCGCGGCAGCTTGGGCGGAAGCGGGTGCGGACGTCGCGCTGGTGGACATTCCCGCCGCGAAGGAACGCCTCGAGCCGCTGTGCAAGGAGATGTCCGAGCGCTACGGCGTGAAGATCATTCCGCTGTACTGCGACGTGTCCGACAAGGCGCAGGTCGACAAGCTGGAAGAGGATCTCGTCCGCGAGCTTGGCACTGTGGACATTGCGCACATCAATGCGGGCGTCTGCCTGCCGGGCGACGACGTCGACGTCCCCTACGAGACCTGGAAGAAGGTCATCGACATCGACCTGAACGGCGCATTTTTGACTGCGCAGGTCGCACAGCACATCATGCGCAAGCACAACCACGGCGGCTCGATCATCATGACGTCATCGCTGTCCGGCTACAACGCGAACTTCATCGGCGGCGGCCCGTCCCCGGTCTGCACCTATGGCACCGCGAAGGCCGGTATCTCCCAGATGGCGCGCTATATGGCGGCGGGTCTCGCGCCCTACGGCATCCGCGTAAACACCATCTCTCCGGGCTACATCTGGTCCGGCATCCATGAAGGCGTGATGGACAAGGCCGGACACGACATGTGCCTCGAGGTCGTTCCCATCAAGCGCTTCGGCACCACCGACGAGCTGCAGGGCGTGCTGCTCTTCCTCGCGAGCGATGCCTCTTCCTACGTGACCGGCATCAATATCCCCGTGGACGGCGGATATTCGATCTATTAAACACAACAGAAAGGACGGCTTTCAAAACATGGCCAAAGTTTACATTGAAAATGTGCGGGATCTGGTCGAAAAGGCCGGCGAGATCCGTGAGAAGCTCGCTCTGGCGACCCGCCGCATCGGCAACGTCCACATCGGCGGCCCGATGTCCGCGACCGACGTGACCACCGCGATCTACTACAAATACATGGGGTTCGATCCCGAAAATCTCGACGATCCCAACCGTGACCGCTTCATCCTCAGCAAGGGTCACAACGGCATCCTGCTGTTCACGATCTTCTGCGACATGGGCATGTATGACTGGGATCTGCTGCTCGACACGTACAACACCATCGGCCATCCGTTCGGCGCGCATCCGAATCACAAGCGCGTGAAGGGCATCGAGGTCTCCACCGGTTCTCTGGGCCACGGCCTGTCCTGGTGCTGCGGCATCGGCCACGCGAACCGCGGCCGGGGCATCAAGTCCCGCATCTGGACGCTGCTGGGCGACGGCGAGATGGAGGAAGGCTCCAACTGGGAGGCCATCCTGTACGCCGCATCCCACAACCTCGACAACATCGTTGCGGTCGTCGACTTCAACCACGCTTCTGCGGCGTATGAGACGAACCAGAACGAGCGTTGGGGCGAAAAGGGCGGCCCGGAAGGCATGGCGGACTGCTTCCGCGCGTTCGGTTGGAATGCGACCGTCATCGACGGCACCGACATGAAGGAGATCGACAAGACGCTCGCCGCGCTGCCGGAGGTCACACTGAACGGCAAGCCCAACGCGATCATTTGCAGCACCACGAAGGGTCAGGGCGTCGGCTTCATGATGGAGCGTCCGTGCGCATGGCACATCGGCGGCTTCGATGATGACAAGCTGGCCGAGGCCGAAAAGGACATCAAGGAATATACTGCGAAAAAACTGGCGGAGGTGTAACAATGGGTGGATTTACATTTTGCTGCGGTGATATGGGTCCCGTGATGGAGGCCAAGGGCACCGTTACCAACGAGATTCTGGAAATGATCGAAGACGATCCCAGAGTATGCTATATCAACGCGGATGGCACCGGCCGCGGCGGCCGCGTCCAGCAGGCGCAGCTCCGCTATCCGGATCGCATCCTCGACGTCGGTATTCAGGAAATGAACATGGTCACAATCGCGGCGGGCCTCGCGAAGGAAGGCTTCCTGCCCTATGTGCAGACCTTCGGCCCGTTCCTCTGCGTCCGCGCGCTCGACCAGATCCACAACGACGTGGCTTACAACGACTATCCCGTCCGTCTCATCGGCACCCACGCCGGTCTGTCCTCGGGCTATGGCCCCACGCACAACACCATCATCGAGTTCGGCGTGATGAACTCCCTGCCGAACATGACCATGGTGGCCCCGTGCGACGCCGAGCAGTGCAAGAAGCTGCTCCGCAAGTCCCTGAACTATCCGAAGCCCATCTACATCCGCATCCCGCGTGGTGAAGAGCCGCTGGTCTACACCGCGGATCATGACTATGACTACGAGATCGGCAAGGCAATCGTGATTCAGGAAGGCACCGACCTGAACTTCATCGCGACCGGCATGGGCGTTTACAACTGCGTCCAGGCGGCCCGTCAGCTTGAAGAAAAGGGTTACAGCGTCGGCGTCATCGACATGCACACCATCAAGCCCATCGACAAGGACGCCGTTGTCCACGCGGCCAAGCTGAGCGGCAACATCATCACCGTGGAAGATCACAACATTCTCGGCGGTCTGGGCAGCATCGTGGCCGACACCCTGCTCGAGGCGGGCGTGTTCGCCAAGCTGAAGAAGATCGGCGTGCCCGACAAGTTCATCGAGTTCGGCTATCCGGAAGAGATCTATCCCGCCCTCGGCATGGACGCCAACGGCATCTACAAAACTGCGCTGGAAGTCCTGAAGTAAGCGTCAAGCTTCCGGAATCCAGAGAAGTCATTCATGGTTTGCGCCGGGGCGGCGGAACGCCGCCCCGGTTCAGATCACTGCGTTCTATGGGAATGCTCCGACAGAGCGTTCCCCCAAACTGGGAAAGAGAAAGGAATGAGGCCATTATGAAACAGCTGTTCATCACGTCGGTCCGCGACTTTGAGAAAAACACGATGGGAACTGTCGAAATGCGGGAAATGCCCATGCCGGAACCCGCAGAGGACGAAGTCCGCATCAAGATCATCTACTCCTCGATCTGCGGCTCTGATGCCCACACCCTGACCGGCCACCTCGGTGAATTCGAAGAAGGCACCAAGGCGATGCTCCCGATGACCTTTGGTCATGAGCTGTCCGGTGTGATCGACAAGGTTGGCCCGAAGGCCGAAGCGCTCGGCTATCACGTCGGCGACAAGGTCATCGCCAACTACGCCAAATACTGCTACGCCTGCGACAACTGCCGCAGCGGGCATGAAAACCTGTGTTCCCATGTGCAGTTTTGCATGAACGGCTTTGCTGAATATGCGGTCTATCATGTCACGCAGGTTCACAAACTCCCTGAAAACTACGATCTGGAGACCGCCGCGCTCATCGAGCCGCTGACCATCGCGTTGGCCGCCGCCGAGCAGGCGCACATCTCCTACGGCAAATCCGTCGCCATCATGGGCGCGGGCGGCATCGGCCTGATGCTCGTACAGCTGGCCCGTCTGGCGGGCGCGTCCTGTGTCACGGTCTTTGACCTTGTCGAAGAGAAGTGCGAGCTGGCCAAGCAGCTCGGCGCAGACTATGCGTTTGACCCGCGCAAGGAAGGCGCGCTCGAAGAGGCGATGAAGGTCGCCGGTGGCCTGTATGACTGCGTGCTCGAGGGCACCGGCGTTGTCTCCTCCGCGGAGAACGCGCTCAAGCTCCTCGCCCGCAACGGCGACGGCGTCTATTTTGCAATGTACGGCAAAGACCCGTATTTGCAGGTCAATCTGCACACGGACTTCTACTGGGATCAGAAGCACCTGCACGGCGTCATCATGGGCGCGGGCCTGTTCCCCAAGGCCATCAAGCTCGCTCCGCGTGTGAATCTCAAGGCGCTCATCCAGAAGGAGCATCCGCTGAGCCGTTATCAGGACGCGTTTGCCGATCTTTACACGAAGAAATACGCAAAAATCGTCATTAAAATGGACGAGTAATTTTATAGTAGGATGTTCTACAAGTCTTGGTTGCGTGCCAGGGCACGGCGGATAGCCTCAGCTTTCCCTCAGCGTTTCCCAAGCTGATTACAGAGAAAGAAAGGAGCATGTATGGCGACTGACAGCCATACAGACAAAATTTATGTCGTACGAACCGAAAACCACGGTTGGAACCGAGGAAAAGACTTATTATCACGGCGGCAAGGCCGTGGCAAGAAAGTTTGCTTTCGCATCCGGCGAGCTGGTCTACAACCTGCCGTGGATGCTGGTCAGCTCGTATCTGGCCTTCTTCATGACGGACGTCGCCCTCATCCCGGCGAGCGCAGTCTCCATCCTGTTCCTGATCTGCCGCATCTGGGACGCCATCAATGACCCGATGATCGGCTCTCTGGCCGACCGCACCAACACCAAGATGGGCCGCTATCGCCCGTGGATGCTCGGCGGCGCCATCGGCCTGATCCCGCTGGTCGTCCTGCTGTTCTGGGCACATCCGGACTGGAGCGTCGGCGCCCGTACCGCTTACGGCTGCATCCTCTACTTTGTTACCGTTGTTGCCTCCACCTCGTGGAACATCCCGTTCTCCGCGCTGAACGGCGTCATCTCCCCGTATCCGCGTGAGAGAGCCTCCTTCTCCAGCTATCGTATCTTCATCTCCTCGATCGCCTGCTCCGTTGCAACGGCGCTCTTCATCCCATTCGTCACCAAGTTCTCCGGCGCCGAGGGCAACACCGTCCGCGGCTACCTGCTGGCAGCGCTCGTGATCTGCTGCATGGCGATCCCGTTCGTCTTCACGTCCATCCTTGGCACCAAGGAAGTCGTCAAGGCGCCTCCCCAGCAGAAGCAGAAGTTCCACGCCAAGGAAATGGCGGCCTGCTTCACCAAGAACCCGCCCCTGCTCATCGTGTGCTTTGCCTTCCTCGTCTACGGCTTCCTGAACTATGGCCGCATGACCGTCGGCATGTACTACTTCACCTACGTCTGGGGTGACGTCAGCCTGTTCACGCTGTACGCGACCGTCAACGGCCTGATCTGCGCCGTGGCTGCGTTCTTCAGCGCGGCTCTGGTCAAGCTCTGCCGCGGCAAGCGCGGCGCGCTGCTGCTCTCCTATGGCCTGAGCTTCATTCTGAACATCATCCTGTTCTTCCTCTCCCCGGAAAATGCATCTTCCACGCTCGTGCTCGCGCTCCTGTTCGGCACCGGCATCTTCAACGGATTCTGCACCGCGCTGCTCTACGGCATGATCGGCGACACCGTTGAATACGGCCAGTGGAAGACCGGCGTCCGCGCGGACGGCCTGTGCTCCTCCGGCACGAGCTTCATGCTGAAGCTCGGCGGCGCCATCGCCCCGACGATGCTGCTCGCCATGCTGGCTGCCAACGGCTATGCGGAAGGCGCTGCCACGCAGACCGCGGGCGCCCTGTCCACCATGAACGTCGTCATGAACCTGGTTCCCGCCATTCTCGCGGCCATCAGCTTCATCCTGTTCGTGTCCTACAAGCTCGACAACAAGCTGCACGCCCAGATCATCCAGGATCTGAAGGATCGCGGACAGTACGTCGTCGAAGAATAATTCCATTTTTCTCTCTCTTTCCTATGGGGGAGCGCCGGGCCGGCGCTCCCCCGACCCTTTTTTAGGGGGTATGGGGGGTTGGCCGCTGAGGCGAGGAGGGGCGG
>ERZ772880.1286-NODE-1286-length-21883-cov-6.793247_pt1 | contig 21883 bp, 14 predicted proteins | sample MGYA00580577_ERZ772880 | MGnify/ENA primary metagenome ERZ772880 (study PRJEB29015, sample SAMEA2737705) | human gut metagenome | biome: human gut; feature: human-associated habitat; material: faeces | place: China | collected 2012 ... | reverse complement strand
GGCCAGCCGAACCTGAGCCGCATCCTGCACGATATGGAAGACACGCTCGGCTTCAAGATCTTCGAGCGCACGAGCCGCGGCGTCCGCCCGACCGAGCGCGGCACGATCTTCTTGCAGCACGCGAAAAGCATCCTGCGGGAGATGGACTCGATCGAGGCGCTCGGCCCGCGCCGCCCCGTGGCCAACCGGCTGCGCATCTGCATTCCGCGCTCGGCGGCGATGCTCGATCTGACGAGCGAATTCATCGCGACGCTGCCCGAGGATCAGAATCTCGACGTCGCCATCCGCGAGTGTCACGCACGCAAGGCGCTGGAGCTGCTGGCCAACGGCGAGGTCGAAATCGGCATTATCCGCTTCCGTTCGGAATACCGCGATTATTTTGAGGAACAGATGACCCAGCGCGGCCTGAATTTTGAGATCCTCAGCAAATATCGTTATCAGATCCTGCTCTGCCGGGATCATCCGCTCGCGCAGAAGAGCGTCTTGCAGCGGAGCGACCTGGCCGACCTGCCGGAGATCGTCCACGGCGACACGTTTCGCCAGTCCGGGCAGCCCGACCAGCACGTCAGCCGCAAAATCTACACGGTCGACCGGCTCGCGCAGCTGAGTCTGCTTGAAAAGCTCCCAAACTCATACATGTGGGCCTCCGCCATGCCGGAGCGATGTCTGCGGCGGTGGGGCTTCGTGCAGAAGATCTGTTCGGACAATCAGATCGTCTATCACGATGCCATCGCTTTCAACGCGCAGTATAACATGTCTGAGATCGAGACGGAGCTGCTGGAGTACATTTTCAGCCGCTACCACCGGTAAAAAGCACATAGCATACGGCAGCGCCGGGCAATCGAGCCCAGCGCTGCCGCGTTGTTATATGCTTTTCAGCATAACAAATCCCAAATAAGCATTTCAATTCTTCTTTTTATATCGATATAATCTTACCGTAAGATAGCGGTCATACTATAGGGAAACATACCGCACTATACAATATGAAAAGAGGAGTATCACAATGAGCAAGATCACTGTTATCGGCGCTGGCAATGTGGGGGCAACCATCGCGAATGACCTGATGATCCAGGGGATCGCATCGGAGATCGTTTTAATTGATATCAACCGGCCGAAGGCGTTCGGCGAAGCGCTGGACATCTATCAGGGTGTTCCGTACTGCGCGCCGGCCATCGTCCGTTCCGGCGACTATCCCGCGGCCGCGGATTCCGACATCGTCGTCATCACGTCCGGCATGCCGCGCAAGGCCGGCCAGTCCCGGCTGGAGCTGGCGCAGGTCAACGTCAATATCATGAAGGACATCGCGTCCAAGATCGTCCCGGTCGCGCCGAATGCGCTCTATGTGATCGTCTCCAACCCGGTCGACGTGCTGACCTACGTCTTCCACAAGGTTTCCGGCGTGCCGGAAAACCACATCATCGGCTCCGGCACCATCCTCGACACCAGCCGCCTTCAGGCCGCGCTGGCCCGCCGGTTTCACATCAGCCCGAAGAACGTCCACGCCCACGTCTACGGCGAGCACGGCGATTCGTCCTTCGTGCCCTGGTCGCTCGTCCACATCGCAAACAACCATATCGACAGCTATCGCGACCATTCGCCCGACAAGGACAGCATCGAATGGAATGGCCCGGCGGACTATGCTGACATGGAAGAGTTCGTCAAGAAGTCCGGCGCGCAGGTCATCAAGAACAAGGGCGCGACGTTCTATGCCGTGGCCGTTTCGGTCTGTCATCTCTGCAAGTGCCTCCAGAGCACCGCGGGCACGGCCCTGACCGTCTCGACGCTGATGCACGGCGAATACGGCGTGGACGATGTCTGTCTGTCGACGCTCGCGCTGGTCGACCGCACCGGCGTGCGCGGCAAGATCCTGAATCATCTGACTGAGGACGAGATCGCCAAGCTGCGCCACAGCGCCGAGTGCCTCCGGGCCGTCATCGGCGACGTCGAGATCTGAGAACCTCCCGCATCCATTGCCGCCGGGCCGCGCGGAATGCGCCCGCCCCCGGAATCAGAGGTTCCCTGCCAAAACATCCCTATCACGTATTTCCCGACGAGATCGTCCGCAGCGCTGCGGACGATCTCATCGACGCATTTCAAATTCTATAATTGGAGGATACATACACGATGGAATACCGCATCGAGCATGATTCCATGGGCGAGGTCAAGGTTCCGGCCGACAAATACTGGGCCGCACAGACCGAGCGCAGCCACGAGAATTTCCCAATCGGCGTGGGCCTTGAGACGATGCCGCGCGAGATCACCCATGCCTTCGGCATCCTGAAGCAGGCCGCCGCGCGCGCCAACCATGCGCTCAAGCCCGAAAAGATGACAGCCGAAAAGCTCACCGTCATCGAGCAGGCATGTCAGGAGGTCGCGTCCGGCAAGCTGAACGACCATTTCCCGCTGGTCGTCTGGCAGACCGGCTCCGGCACGCAGTCCAACATGAACGCCAACGAGGTCATTGCCAACCGCGGCAACGAGCTGGCAGGCAAAAAGCTGCTGCACCCGAACGACGATATCAACATGTCCCAGTCGTCGAACGACACGTTCCCCACGGCAATGCACATTGCCGCTGTCCTCGCGCTGGAGGACAAGGTCCTGCCCGCAATCGACAAGCTGGCTGCGACGTTCCGCCGCCTCGAAGAAGAAAACGAGGGCATCGTCAAATCCGGACGGACCCATCTGCAGGACGCGACGCCGATCAAGTTCTCGCAGGAGATCTCCGGCTGGCGCACGAGCCTCGAAAAAGACAAAAAGATGATCGAACTTGCGCTGCCGGAGCTGCGCGAGCTGGCCCTCGGCGGCACCGCCGTCGGTACCGGCTTGAACGCGCCGAAGGGCTTCGATGTCAAGGTGGCCGAAGAGGTCTCCGCGCTGACGGGGCGGGAGTTCCGCACGGCGGAAAATAAATTCCACGCGCTGACGAGCAAGGACGAGATCGTGTTCGCACACGGCGCGCTCAAGGCGCTGGCGGCGGACATGATGAAGATCGCCAACGACGTCCGCTGGCTGGCCTCCGGTCCGCGCGACGGACTCGGTGAGATCTTCATTCCGGAAAACGAGCCCGGCTCTTCCATCATGCCCGGCAAGGTCAACCCGACGCAGTGCGAAGCGGTCACGATGGTGGCCGTGCAGGTCATGGGCAACGACGTGGCCGTCGGCATGGCGGCCAGCCAGGGCAACTTCGAGCTGAACGTGTTCATGCCCGTCTGCATCTACAACTTCCTGCAATCCGCGCGCCTGCTGGCCGAGTCCATCGAGTCGTTCAACGACCGCTGCGCATTCGGCATCCGCGCCAACCGCGAGAAGATGGCGCACAACCTGCACAATTCGCTGATGCTGGTCACGGCGCTGAACCCCTACATCGGCTATGAAAATGCTGCAAAGACTGCGAAAAAGGCGTATAAAGAGAACATCTCGCTGAAGGAAGCGTGCGTGGCGCTCGGCTTCCTGACGGCGGAAAAATTCGACGAAGTGTTCCATCCGGAACAGATGGTCTAACCCCGGAGGACAGAAAATGAAATTCAGTTATTTCCCCGGCTGCACGCTCAAGACAAAGGGCGTGCAGCTGGACACCTGCGGCCGCAAGGCCGCTGAGGCGCTTGGCTTCGAGCTTTGCGAGCTGCCGGAATGGCAGTGCTGCGGCGCGGTCTATCCGCAGGCGACGGACGAGATCGCAACGCGCCTTTCCTCCGTCCGCGCGCTGGCCGCGGCGGACGCCGCCGGACAGGAGCTGGTGACACTCTGTTCCGCCTGTCATCACGTGATCAAGCGCGTGAACGGCGACATGCAGCGAAACGACGACATCCGCATGAAGGTCAACAACTATTTGCAGCTGGACGTGCCCTATGAGGGGCAGACGACGGTGCTGCACTATCTGGAAGTCCTGCGCGACCGCATCGGCTGGGACGCCGTGGCCGCGAAGGTTCAGAACCCGCTGAAGGACAAAAAGATCGGCGCCTATTACGGCTGTCTGCTGCTGCGCCCGAGCCGCGAGATGCAGTTTGACGACCCCGAAAATCCCACCATTCTGGAGGATTTCATCCGGGCTATCGGGGCCGAGCCGGTCTATTACGGCATGCGCAACGAGTGCTGCGGCGGCTATACCACGATCGAAAACCGCGCCTACGCCTCGAAGCAGGCACAGAAAATCGCAGACAGCGCGAAGGCGCAGGGGGCGGAGCTGCTGATCACGGCATGTCCCCTCTGTCTCTACAATCTGAGCCAGAATACGGACGGCACGCTGCCCGTCCGGTACTTTACAGAACTTTTGGCCGAGGCGCTCGGCGTCGGGGAGGATGCGGAATGAAGGAAGATCTGATGAACGAAATTCAGCGCATCGCCGGCGTCAACCCGCGCAAGTGTATGCGCTGCGGCAAATGCTCCGGCGCGTGTCCGGCCTATGACGAGATGGAATACCATCCGCACCAGTTCGTCTCGATGGTCGAAAACGGCCGCATCGACGAGCTGATGGCCTCGAAGGGCATCTACACCTGCCTGAGCTGCTTCGCCTGTGTCGAGCGCTGTCCGCGCAATGTCGAGCCGGCGAAGCTCATCGAGGCCGTCCGCCTCGCGGTCATCCGCCAGCAGGGCATGAACCATCTCGCGCCGGAGCAGATCCCGGAGCTGCTCGACGACGAGCTGCCGCAGCAGGCCATCACCAGCGCATTCCGGAAATACAGAAAGTAAGGGGGGACGAAGATGCAGAGAATCGGTGTATTTGTCTGTCATTGCGGCACGAACATCGCCGCGACGGTAGACGTCGAACGGGTCGCGGAGACCCTCGGGCATGAACCCGGTGTTGTCTTCGCCACCCACTATCCCTATATGTGCTCGCAGACCGGGCAGGACATGATCCGCGAGAAGATCGCGGAATACGCGCTGACGGGCGTGGTCATCTGTTCCTGTTCGCCGCGTATGCACGAGCAGACGTTCCGCAAGGCCTGTGAAAAGGCTGGGCTGAACGGCTACATGGTCGAGATCGCGAACATTCGCGAGCAGTGCTCCTGGATCCACAAGGACAAGGAAGAAGCGACCGAGAAGGCCGTCATCCTTGGCCGCGCGGCCATCGCAAAGGTGCAGCTCAACGCGCCGCTCACCGCGGGCACCAGCCCCGTCACGAAGCGTGCGCTTGTCATCGGCGGCGGCATCGCCGGCATCCAGACTGCGCTCGACATCGCAGAGGCCGGCTTCGAGGTCGACATCGTCGAGAAAAAGCCGACCATCGGCGGCAAAATGACCCAGATCGACAAGACGTTCCCGACGCTCGACTGCGCGGCGTGCATCCTGACGCCGAAGATGGTCGACTGCGCACAGAACGAGAAAATTCATATCTACGCCTACTCCGAGGTGGAGTCGGTCGGCGGCTTCGTCGGCAACTTCCACGTCAAGATCCGCCGCAAGGCCCGCTTCGTCGACGAGACGAAGTGCACCGGCTGCGGCGCATGTACCGAAAAATGCCCGCAGAAGAAGGTCCCGAACGAGTTCAACCTCGGCCTCGACACCCGCCGCGCCATCTATATCCCGTTTGCGCAGGCTGTGCCGAAGGTGGCGACCATCGACGCCGACTACTGCAACATGCTGAAAAACGGCAAGTGCGGCGTCTGCGCCAAGGTCTGCACGGCGGGCGCGATTGACTACAAGCAGCAGGACACCGTCATCGAGCAGGAATACGGCGCGATCGTCGCCGCGACGGGCTTCGACCCGATCAAGCTCGACCAGTTTGACGAGTTCGCCTACTCGAAGAGTCCCGACGTCGTCAGCTCGCTCGAATTCGAGCGTCTGATGAACGCGGCCGGCCCGACGGGCGGCACGCTCCTCCGCCCCTCCGACGGCGCGCACCCAAAGACCATCGTCTTCGTGCAGTGCGTCGGCTCCCGGTGTGACGGCGCGCAGAAGGGCAAGAGCTATTGCTCGAAGATCTGCTGCATGTACACGGCGAAGCACGCGATGCTCTGCCGCGAAAAATATCCCGATACCGACGTCTACGTGTTCTATATCGACGTGCGTACCCCCGGCAAGCTCTTTGACGAGTTCTACCGCCGCGCCGTCGAGGAATACGGCGTCCATTACATCAAGGGCATGGTCGGCAAGGTCGTCCCCGAGGGCGGCAAGCTGAAGGTGCAGGCGAGCGACCTGCTCGATAACCGCCAGCTCCATATCGACGCCGACATGGTCGTCCTGGCCGCGGCCATCGAGCCGGACAAGTCGGCCAGAAGCATCGCCACGATGCTGACCGCGTCGATGGACACGAACGACTTCTTCACCGAGGCGCACCCGAAGCTCCGTCCGGTCGAAAGCCCGACGGCGGGCGTCTTCCTCTCCGGCACGTGCCAGGGCCCGAAGGACATCCCCGAGACGGTCGCGCAGGCGTCCGCCGCGGCGGCAAAGGTCATCGGCCTTCTGTGCAAGGACAGCCTGACCTGCAACCCGTGTACGGCCCAGCCGGACGAGATGATGTGCAACGGCTGCTCGAGCTGTGAAAAGGTCTGCCCGTACGGCGCCATTACGTACATCGACAAAGAATTCCGTGGCCCGAACCGCACGACGCTCATCCGCCGCGTGGCGCAGGTCAACCCGGCGGTCTGTCAGGGCTGCGGCGCGTGCACGGTCGCGTGCCCGTCCGGCGCGATGGATCTCAAGGGCTTCTCGAACAAACAGATCATGGCGGAGGTGGACGCGATATGCAGGTAAATAACAACTGGACCCCCACCATCGTGGCCTTCTGCTGCAACTGGTGCTCCTACGCGGGCGCGGATCTGTCCGGCACGAACCGGCTCCAGTATCCGGCGAACGTCAAGATCATTCGCATCCCCTGCTCCTGCCGCCTGAACCCGATGTTCATTCTCCGTGCGTTCCAGCGCGGGGCCGACGGCGTGATCCTCTGCGGCTGCCACCCCGGCGACTGCCACTACACCACCGGCAACTACTACGCACGGCGGCGTATGACGCTGCTGTTCTCGATGCTGGACTTCCTCGGCATCGAGCGCGAGCGGACGAGAGTCGAATGGGTTTCCGCCGCCGAGGGCGCAAAGTTCGCCGCCACGATGAACGACTTCGTCGCCACTATCACAAAGCTCGGCGAAAACCGCAGATTGGAGGACTTGAGATGCAAAGAGTAAAAGAAAAGGCCATCGAGCTTCTCCAAAACGGCACCGTTGACCGCGTCCTCGGCTGGCGCGCGGGCGAGTTCTTCTACGATCTCACGCCCGGCTGCTTCACGAGCGTCGAAGAGGTCGAACGTGATTTTGTGTACAGCGTCTTTTCCGGCGCGAACCTTTCGAAATATCTGATCGCCGAATCCCGCAAGGGCGGGAAGGTCGGCGTGTTCCTGAAGCCGTGCGATAGCTATTCCTTCGTGCAGCTTTTGAAGGAGCACCGCATCCTCCGTGAAAATGTCTACGCCGTCGGCGTACAGTGCGACGGCATGTGCGACATGGAAAAGATCAAAGAAGCTGGCCTCGCAGGCGTGACGGCTGTGGAGGAGGACGGCGAAAATCTGAAGGTTTCGACCATCTACGGCAATGAGACCATTGCGAAGGACGCCGCGCTGCTCGGCAAGTGCGCAAGCTGCAAGAGCAAGAAGATCGTCACCTGTGACGAGCTGCTCGGCGAGCAGGGCGAGGAGATCGCCTCCGACCGGTTTGACGAGGTCGCAAGACTCGAGGCGATGACCGCAGAGGAACGATATGCGTTCTGGCGCGGAGAGCTCTCCCGCTGCATCCGCTGCAACGCCTGCCGCAACGTCTGTCCGGCATGCTCGTGCGAGAAGTGCGTCTTCGATAACCACGACCTCGGCACCGACAACAAGGCCCCGGCCGACAGCTTCGAAGAAAACTTCTTCCACATCATCCGCGCCTTCCATGTGGCGTCCCGCTGCACCGACTGCGGCGAATGTTCCCGTGTCTGTCCGCAGCACATCCCGCTGCACCTGCTCAACCGTAAATTCATCAAGGACATCAACGAGCTGTACGGCGAATATCAGGCCGGCGCGGACTTTGACAGCCGCCCGCCGCTCATGAACTTCACCAAGGACGACTGCGAGCCGTCCGTCGTCTACGAGAGAGGAGGCGCGAACGGATGAAAAAACTCGCACTTTCTGCCCTGAACGACTTGTTCGCGGCGATCAACGCCGCCGAGGCCCTGTACATCCCAGCGGATGACGCCGCCGGTCAGGCCAGCTTCACCCGCTGGCAGGCGGGCATGCAGCTCTCCAAAAAGCTCAACACCGTCCGCTCGGCCAAGGATCTGTTCTTCCCGCAGGTGGAAAACCTGATGGGCTTCCGTGTCAGCGAGAAGCAGATTGAGCTGATCGAGATGCGCGACGAGACTGCGCCGTTTGTCCTGTTCGGCGTCCGCGCGTGCGACGCGCGCAGCTTTGAAATTCTGGACAAGGTCTTTCTGGCCGAGCCGGTCGACACCTACTATCAGGCCCGGCGCGAACACGGCACGGTCGTCACGATGGCATGTACGCGCCCCGAGGAGACCTGCTTCTGCGGCGCGTTCGGCATCGACGCGGCAAATCCTGCGGGCGATGTGACCTGCTGGATCGCGGGCGACGCGCTCTACTGGCGCGCGAACACCGAAAAGGGCGAGACCCTGACCGCGAAGCTGCCGATGCTGGAGGACTCCGGCGAAGAGGCCGTCGCGGCGCAGCAGGAGGCCACGCGCGCGATCCTGAAAAAGCTCCCACTCGCAAGCCTCGACCTGTCGAAAGTCGGCGCGGGCAAGACGAAGGAGCTTTTCAGCCGCCCCGAATGGAAGCAGCTCTCCGAGGCCTGCCTCGGCTGCGGCACGTGTACGTTCGTGTGCCCGACGTGCCAGTGCTATGACATTCAGGAGTTCACGGGCGGCAAGACGGTCCGCCGCTTCCGCTGCTGGGACAGCTGCATGTACTCCGACTTCACCAAAATGTCCGCCGGACAGCCGCGCCCGACGCAGCTCGAGCGCTTCCGCCAGCGGTTCATGCACAAGCTGGTCTACTTCCCGGACAACAACGACGGCTGCTTCGGCTGCGTCGGCTGCGGCCGGTGTCTGGCCAAGTGCCCGATCCACATGAACATCGTCAAGGTCGTCAAAACGTTGGGAGGTGCCGAAGCATGAGACATGACCCTTTGATCCCGGCCATCTGCGTCGTCACCAAGATCCGCGTCGACACGCCGGACGTCAAGACGTTCCGCGTCGTCGGCCTCGACGGCAAAAAGCCCTTTGAGCACATCCCTGGCCAGTGCGCGATGCTCTCCATCCCCGGCGTGGGCGAGGCGCTGTTCTCCATCACGTCCAGCCCCACGGAGCCGGATTTCGTCGAATTTTCGATCAAGAAATGCGGCTGCGTGACCCAGTGGCTCCACGGCATGGAGGAGGGCCAGCAGATCACCGTCCGCGGCCCGTATGGCAACGGCTTCCCGGTCGACACCGACTTCGCGGGCAAGGACCTGCTCTTCATCGCGGGCGGCATCGGCCTCGCGCCGCTGCACTCGGTCATCAACTACTGCCGCCATTACCGCGACCGCTATGGCAGCATCGACATCGTCTACGGCTCCCGCTCGAAGGAGGATCTGGTCGATTTCCAGGAGATCCTCGACGTCTGGTGCAAGGAGGACGGCATCAACGTTCACCTGACCATCGACCGCGAGCAGCCCGACTGGGACGGCCACGTCGGCTTCGTCCCGAACTACGTCAAGGAGCTTGGCTTTGACACGAGCAAGACCGTCGTCATGTGCGGCCCGCCCATCATGATCAAGTTCACGCTGGGCGGACTGATGGAGCTTGGCTTCGACCGCACGCATATCTATACGACGATGGAGCTGAAGATGAAGTGCGCGCTCGGCAAATGCGGCCGCTGCAACATCGGCAACAAATACGTCTGCAAGGACGGCCCGGTGTTCCGCTTCGATCAGCTCGACGAGCTGCCCGACGAGTATTAAGGAGAAAGACAATGGAAAAAATGGTAACTGTTTTCCTGTTCGGCAAAAAATATGAGGTGCCGGCGAGCCTGACCATCATGGAGGCCATGGAGTATTCCGGCTATCAGCTGGTGCGCGGCTGCGGCTGCCGCAACGGCTTCTGCGGCGCGTGCGCCACGATCTACCGCATCAAGGGCGACCGCGAGCTGCATGCCTGTCTCGCGTGCTCGACAAAGGTCGAGGACAATATGTACGTCGCGACGCTCCCGTTCTTCCCGCTGGTCAAGCAGGTCTACGACATCGAGCAGGTGAAGCCCACGCAGCAGATCATGATGCAGCTCTATCCCGAGATCTATTCCTGCGTCGGCTGCAACGCCTGCACCAAGGCCTGTACGCAGGGCCTGAACGTCATGCAGTACATCGCCTATGCGCAGCGCGGCGAATATGAAAAGTGCGCGGAAGAGTCGTTCGACTGCGTCATGTGCGGCGTCTGCTCGTCGCGGTGTCCCGCAGGCATTTCGCATCCGCAGGTCGCGATGCTGGCCCGCCGCCTGAACGGCAAATATCTCGCCCCGCACTGCGACCATCTGGACAAGCGCGTGGAGGAGATCCACGAAGGCGTGTTTGAAAAGCTCATCGAAGACCTCATGGGCAAGCCCCTGAGCGAAATTCAGGAGCTTTACAACAACCGCGACATCGAAGCGTAAGGAGGCGAGCGGTATGTATCAGGACAAAGCATTGCAGGAATCCATCAAGAAGGTAGAGGCCGCCCGCGCGGAAAACGTCAAGCTCAATCCCCGCCGCATGACGGCGGAGGAGAAGGACGTTCTGCTCAAGACCTTCCACCCCGACTATCGCGACAACCAGTTCACCACGCTCCACATCGGCGCGAACAAGGGCGAAAAGGTCCCGCTGGAGCTGTGTGCCCTGCTCGAGGGCCAGTCCCGTCTTGCGGGCCGCGACATCGACCTGACCAAGCCCGACTATGAGGCCGATGTGCTCATCATCGGCGGCGGCGGCGCGGGCTGCTCCGCGGCCATCGAGGCTGACAATGCGGGCGCAAAGGTCCTGCTCGTGACGAAGCTCCGCATGGGCGACGCGAACACGATGATGGCCGAGGGCGGCATTCAGGCAGCGGACAAGCCGAACGACTCCCCCGCGCAGCACTTCCTCGACGCCTATGGCGGCGGTCATTTTGCCGCGCAGAAGGATCTGCTCTACAAACTCGTTACCGAGGCGCCGGAGGCCATCCAGTGGCTCTCGAACCTCGGCGTGGAATTTGACAAGGCCCCCGACGGCACGATGATCACGACGCACGGCGGCGGCACGTCCCGCAAGCGCATGCACGCGGCCAAGGACTATTCCGGCGCGGAGATCATGCGCACGCTGCGCGATGAAGTGCTCAACCGCGGCATCGAGGTCGTCGACTTCACGTCCGCCATCGAGCTGATTAAGGATGAAAACGGCAACTGCGCCGGCGCAGTTCTTCTGAACATGGAGACGAAGGAGCTGATGGTCGCGAAGGCGAAGGTCGTCATTCTGGCGACCGGCGGCGCGGGCCGGCTCCACTATCAGGGCTTCCCCACCTCGAACCACTACGGCGCGACCGCCGACGGACTCGTCCTCGGATACCGCGCGGGCGCGAAGCTCCTCTATCAGGACACGCTCCAGTACCATCCGACCGGCGCGGCTTTCCCCGCGCAGATCTACGGCGCGCTCGTCACCGAGAAGGTCCGCTCCGTCGGCGCGATGCTCATCAACGCCGAGGGCGAGGCATTCATGAACCCGCTCGAGACGCGCGACGTCGCCGCGGCGTCCATCATCCGCGAATGCTCCGAGCGCCACAAGGGCGTCAAGACCCCGCTCGGCGACGCGGTCTGGCTGGATACGCCGATGATCGAGATCAAGGGCGGCCCCGGCACGATCGAAAAGCGCATCCCTGCGATGATGCGCATGTTCGGCAAGCACGGCATCGACATCCGCAAGGAGCCGATCCTCGTCTATCCGACGCTGCACTATCAGAACGGCGGTCTGCACATCACGCCGGACGGCATGACGGACGTGGAGAACCTGTTCGCCGCGGGCGAGGTCGTCGGCGGCATCCACGGGCGCAACCGCCTGATGGGCAACAGTCTGCTCGATATCATCGTCTTTGGCCGCAACGCGGGCAAGTCCGCCGCCGCCAAGGCGAAGGACGTCACCGTCGGCAAGCTGACGCTCGACCATGTGGCCGCGTTTGAGGCCGAGCGCAAGGCTGCCGGCATCGACAGCGATATGCCGTCGCCGCGTCTGCTCCCGGACTACACCAGAAAGACCGAGACGCTTTAATTTCCCTGCCGCAAAGACCGCTGCCGCGCGATCTGCGACCAACAAAGCCGGTCGCGCGGCATTTCTATACCCATTTTTCATCATTTTTGATCAAAAGAGCGCCGCTCAAAGACAGGTGTGCGCCGCTTTTGGACATTTACGCTTTCACAATGTGAGGAGAGAAAGAAGAAATGGATTTTATCAACAGCCTCTTTGGCATGGGCACGACGTCGGTCGTGCTGCTTGGTGCGTTTTTCATCGCGTTCATCGGCTATGCGCTCGGCAGTATCCAGGTCAAGGGCGTCAGCCTCGGCACGGCGGGCGTGTTCCTGATGGCGCTGCTCTGCGGCTATCTGTTCACGCAGCCCGGCCTGCAAAATATCCCCATTCTGTCGAAGTTCTACATCGAGGGCAGCGCATCCACTGCCGTCACGAGCTATAAATTCATTGAAAGCGTCGGCCTTGTCCTGTTTGTCACGGGCGTCGGCTTCATCGCCGGGCCGAACTTCTTCCGCAACCTGAAGAAAAACGCGAAGTCCTATGTGCCGCTCGGTGCGATCATCATCCTGATCGGTGCGGTCTGCACGGTCATCTTTGCGCTCATCCCCGGCATCGGCTCCGACTATTCCACCGGCATCCTCTCCGGCGCACTCACGTCCACGCCTGCGTTCTCCGCGGCGAAGGCGGTCGCCAAGCAGGAGGGCATGGTGGCCCTCGGCCACGCCGTGGCCTATCCGTTCGGCGTCATCGGCGTCGTGCTCTTCGTGCAGATCGTGCCGAAGATCCTCCATGCCGACATGGCGGCGGAGCGCCAGCTCATTCAGGGCGGCGACGAGGAATACGCCCCGAAGGAGATCAAGCGTTATCTCACCGAGTTTGACGAGTTCGGCTTCGCGGCCTTCGGCCTTGCGATCCTGCTCGGCATCCTGCTCGGCTCCATCAAGATCCCGCTGACCGGTGCGGGCTTCGACGGCGCGTGCTTCTCGCTCGGCAACACGGGCGGCCCGTTGATCGTCGCGCTCATCCTCGGCCACTTCGGCCACATGGGCCGCATCAACCTCCGCATCCCGTCCTCCACACTGAAGGTTTTCCGCGAGCTCGGCCTGATGCTGTTCCTGATCGGCGCGGGCGTCGAGGGCGGCGTGGAGCTGGTGGCGCAGGTGCAGGCGTCGGAATACGGCGCGATGCTCGTTGTCTACGGCTTCATCGCGGGCGTCATCATGACGACGCTGCCTCTGATCGTCGGCTTCCTGCTGGCCAAGCGCGCGTTCAAGCTCCAACTGCTGAACAACCTCGGCTCGCTGACCGGCGGCATGACCTCCACCCCGGCGCTCGGCACGCTCGTCGCCGTGTCCGGCACGGACGACGTCGCTGCGGCCTACGCCGCAACCTATCCAGTCGCGCTGGTGCTCATCGTGCTGGCCTCCAACCTCATCAGCACATTCATCCCCTGAGCATCCAAATAACCAAACCCCCGGCTCCAACTGGCGAACACGCATAAGGACAACAACAAAATACCGCTCAGAGCAAAGGAAGTCCTTCCGGGAAACCGGAAGGACTTCTCTTTTGCCCAAAAGTCTGCTGGTTTACGCTTTGGAGCCCTGCAATAAAAATGCGAATTGCATTCAGGCTTCGGTTCTGCCGTTCTGCTTGTGTCGGCATCCAAGCCGGAGGATGCAGTATAATGACCTCCTGAATCAAAGAACGATTTGCAGGAGGGACTGCCATGAACGAGAGAAAATTATCTGCATCCATACTCGCGGCCTACGACCGTTGGCTGCAGCAAGAGGAGCGAGCCGATGCTACGCGGGAAAAATATCTGCGCAGCATCCGAGTCTTTGCCGCGTGGCTGGGCGGCGCGGCGGTCACGAAGGATGCCGTGACGGAATGGAAGGCACATTTAGTCCAGCAGCGGCAAGCACCATCTACCATCAACACCGCGCTTGCCGCGCTGAACGGCCTGTTCCGCTTCCTCGGCTGGGAGGACTGCCGCGCAAAATTTCTGAAAGTCCAGCGTCGCATCTTCCGCGCACCGGAGCGCGAGCTGACGCGCGCGGAGTACGCCCGCCTGCTCGCCGCCGCAAAAAATTCCGGCGATGCGCGGCTCGCACTGCTGATGGAGAGCATCTGCGCGACCGGTATCCGCGTCAGCGAGGTGCAGTTTCTCACCGTGGAAGCCGCACGATGCGGCCGTGCCGAGGTCGCATTGAAGGGCAAGATTCGCACGATTCTGCTGCCCGCGAAGCTCTGCCGCAAGCTGCTGAAATACGCCAAAAAGCAAAAAATCGCCCGCGGCGAGATTTTTCTCACCACGGGCGGAAAAGGCATGGACAGGCGGCAGATCTGGTCTGCCATGAAGCGGCTGTGCCGCAAGGCGGGCGTCGCGTCGTCGAAGGTGTTTCCGCACAATCTGCGGCATCTGTTCGCAACGGCGTACTACCGCGTATATCGTGACATTGTGAAGCTCGCGGATATGCTCGGCCACAGTTCGATTGAAACAACGCGCATCTATCTCGTCGAGAGCGGCGCGGAGCACCAGCGCCAGCTCGAACGGTTGGGCCTGATCACATAGGACAGAATCCATATTCTGTCCATGCCTGTACCAGCAGAGCGCAGTATTCCACATTGCTATCTATTGAAAATATAGCACGGAATATGTCAAAAATCAATAGTGGGGCTACTTCTGCGCGCAAAAAATCCAGTCTCAAAAACTCGGTTTTTTGAGACTGTGCTTTTGTGCGCATTTTTCCTTTTCGTTGGTCGTTTAGCCTGCGTTTCAAGGGAGCGTTTCCCTATTTCATCATGATTCTCATCTCGCTCTGCGGCAAGCGGCGGAACGGAATATGGATTCCGTCTGACGAGGAAGGTGAGCGCATGGGGGGAAAGCCTGCGCGAGTTCTGCGAGGAAAACGGACGCAGGGAGCTGCTACGGCAGTGGGCCACGGAGAAAAACGGTGGCAAAACACCGGACGGCGTTTTCTGCGGCAGCTCTGCGATGACATGGTGGCGCTGTGATAAGGGCCACTCATTTTCCATGCGTGCCGCGTTCCACACAACGCGCGAGCAGAGCTGCCCCTACTGTACACGGTGCAAAGTGCTCATGGGGGATAACGATCTTGCGACTGTCGCGCCCGACGTTGCCGCCGAGTGACATCCAAAGCTTCACAACGGTGAGCTGACGCCGGAAATGGGCATGGTGGGCAGCACAGCGGCCGCTCTGTCTGCTCCGGAAACTGCTGCACACGCGCCCATACTTTAACACAGCACCGCTGACCGTAGGGAACAGGAAATGAGGCGGCTGGGCGTCGGATAAGATGCACTTTTGGAGGAGATGCCGTGCGGGAAGCTTTATACGACTTCTGTATCGCAAATCGAAAAGAAACGCTGTTGCGTCAGTGGGATCGTGAGAAACATGCACCGCTCACGCCGTCGAATGTCTCACAGGGCAGTCACAAGAAAGTTTTCTGGCGCTGTGAAAACAATCATGTGTGGAACGCAGCGGTTTACGCCCGCACGAAGGCAGTGGATGCCCGTATTGTACGGGATGCTGACACCGCAGATGGTCACGGCGGGCAGCCGGAAAAAGGTCTGGTGGACGTGTCCGCTGGGGCACGTCTGGAAGGCTGCCATCTACCCGCGAACCGGCGCGAAGAAATGCGGTTGCCCCGTCTGCGCCGGCAGAACGAGAGCCGGGAAGACATAAAAATCAATGCCTGCCGCAAGGCGGACTTTATATAGATATTTTGTATTTTGGAGGAAAGCAAATTGAAAAAGAAGTTCTTATCACTCCTGTTGTGCTTCTGCATGGCTATTTCCCTTTTGCCCTCTGCCGCCCTTGCGACTGACGGCACGGGCTCTACCGAAACTGCTGCGCCAGGCACTGCTGGCACAGCAGAGGGCACTACCACAAAAACCAGTTTTGTTTGTGGCGGCTGTGTGATCGAATTCTCGAAAAACGACACCACCACCGAAACCTATACGGCGACCGTCCGGGCGCTGACGTCGGAAGAGGCAACGAAGAATGGTGTTGCCGACGACAGGATCGGCAAGCTCAGTACCGGGAATAGCTGGGACGGCAACGGAGATTGGGCAACCGCCGGAAAGAATGAAGACGTCGCCCCCTATTGGGCGACGTACAAGGATGTCACAACGAAAGTCGTCATCAAGAACGGCGTAACCTCTCTCGGTGGTGCTGCTTTCACCCGTTTTGACAAGGTGACTTCCCTTGAATGGAATGGCGAGCCGACCGTGACGCAGATCGGCAGCAATTTCCTAATGTGCAGCAGCATCGATCATCTGGTGATCCCTGCCACGGTCCGGTCGATCGGCGGTTATGCCTTCGGACGCTACGGGGGCTTTGGCATCGCGCCGAGCAAGGTCTCTCTGGGCAACCCTGCGGCCGCGCTTGGCGATAAGGCCTTCACATATTACGATACTGCGAAGGTCCTGATTGAGGTAAATACAGAAAGTGACATCTCCGGCCTGCTCACGTATGCTGAGACGAACGGCTATCGTGTCAAAAACCTTGCGGATTTCGGTGAGGGTACCGAGAATGGCATCTCCTGGACCTACACCAGCGGCTTGCTGTCTCTGTCCGGCAGAGGTGCAATGAAAGATTACTCCACTGAAGCCCTCGCGCCGTGGAGTAAACATATGGGCAAGATCGCCACTGTGAGCATTGCGGACGGCATTACCAGCATTGGCGCGAACGCCTTCAAGGGTGCTGCGAGTTTGAAGAGCATCCGCTTCCCGCAGAGCGTCACTTCGATCGGCGCCTCGGCCTTTGAAGGCACCGGCCTCACCGGTACGGTGCGCGTTCCGGCCACTGTTTCGGCCATTGGCAGCAATGCATTCAAGGGTACCAATGCGACCGTGTACATCTACAACGGTATCTGGAACAACGACGGTAAGACTAATCGGATCGACGATACAACGATCGGTGCTCAGCAGGTAGTCCACTATATCTACGGCGCTAACATCGGCGGTAGCACCTATCCGCGCACGACGAACGTACTGCTGGGCGTTGCAGCGGACGGAACCGCCTATGTGGACGCTTACAGCAACGGTATTGTCGGCGGATTCGACTGGGATGGCGGCTATCATTACGTTGAAGTCGCCCCGGAAGACGATAAGTATAAAAATAATAGTAAGGACATCATTTCCCCGCTGTACATAAAAAGCACATCGGTCTGGCCCTACAGCGGCAAAGTTAACCCGCTGGTGAAAAAGGTCGTTATCGGCGACAATGTGGTCAGCTTGGCTACCGGCCTCTTTGCCTACTGCAGCAACCTCACGGAGCTGGAGATCCCCGGCCATCATCTTACTACCATCGGAAATAACGTCTTCATGGGAACGAGCATTGAAAATGTGAACCTCCCGGCTACGGTAACTTCCATCGGTGCCTATGCTTTCGGCCAGTATGGTGGCATCGGAAAGAACCCCCTGTCGATCACGCTCAACTGCAAGGATGTCCAGATCAAGTTTAACGGTAAAACGGAAGAAACAGCAGCTGCTCCCTTCTCCAAACTTGTCTTCAGCAGCGCCGATCTGAGCAATCCTCAGAGCATCCTTCTGCGCGCGCATGGAAGCACGAATGCGAAGGCCTATGCGGATTCCGTTGGTTATACGTTTGTCGATCTGGACGCAAAGGGCGACCAAATCGGTTCGACGAACACCTATTGGAGCATCAAGAATGGTAACACCCTGCTGATCTATGGCAACGGGACTACCGGCGATTTTACAGCCGATACGGCAAAGCCTTGGGCTGAAGTGAACGGTATCACGAAGATCGAGGTTGCCGCCGGTGTGAAGACTGTCGGCGAGTATCTGTTCTCCGGGATGAATAAGGTGACCGATGTCTCGATCAACAACGGCGTTGAAACGATCAGCAACTATGCATTTTATGACCTGCCCGCTTTGAAGCGCGTGGCGCTCCCGTCCTCCGTTTCTTCCGTTGGCGAATACGCCTTTGCGCTGGCTGCGAAGAGCGAGGAAGCGTTTGCGTTCGGCGTGGCCAACGCAGATGCTGTCATTGCCAAGACCGCGACTGATAACCGAAATGCAACGATGGATCAGCCCAGGGCCAACGGTAATTGCGGCAAAGGCAACAACGGCTCCTATAGAGACAATGTGGTCTACAAGCTGGATGAGGACGGAACGCTGACGCTGTCTGGTACCGGTGAGATGGGATCGTTTGTCTGGGACGGCAGGGATCAGCCCTGGAAGAATCTCCGCAACCAGATCAAGAATGTCGTTATCGGTGAGGGCATCACTGCGATCGGTTTCGGAGCGTTTGCGTATTGCAAGAACATCGAATCCGTCACGCTGCCGACCAACAGTCTTACATCGATCGGTGGAAATGCGTTTATGGATGCGGGTACGAAGGATGCGTTTGCCAACTTCACGGTCCCCGCGTCGGTCACGAAAGTCGGCACCTACGCATTTGGCTATTATCAGGAAAACGCCGACGCAAAGCTCTCCGGTATCACGCTTGACAATCCGAACACCGAGATCACGAAATCTTCCTTTAACGGAAATAGCAACACCCCCAACAGCACCGTGACGATCTACGTCAGAAATAAAGGCGCGGATTGCCCTGTGAAAACTCAGGCCGCAGCGTTTGGCTATAAGTATATCGATCTGGATGTGTATTACTCCGCTAATCTCACTACAAATAACCTGAAGTATGAGCTTTATGACGGTATTCTGACCTTGACTGCAATCGATCCCGAGAAGGAAGCAACCATCCCGAGCGTGCAGCCCTGGGCGGATGCGGATAAGGCGGGCGAGATCACCAAGATCGTTATCGGAAGCGGCGTGAGAGAGATCCCCGCAAATGCGTTTAAGGACTACACCGCGCTGAAGGAGATCGAACTTCCCATGACGCTGCGTACCATTTGCAGCAGCGCGTTTGCGGTTACCGCCGCAAATGACACCGAACTGACCGTTACGATCCCCAAGTCGGTCACTGCTCTGGAGGGCGACGCATTTGCCAAGCGCAGCAATGTGAAGATGACTGTTTACGCCAACACGGACGGCGCTAATTTCTCCGCCTTCGGTGTTACCAAAACGGTCAAGAAAGAATTCAAGGTCCTGCTGATCGGCAATAGCTACTCCGAGGATGCCTCTGACTGGAACAGCAGCATGATCAGCCAGTCGTATAAGATCTTCAAGAGCCTTATGGACGACGATGTTGAGCTGGAGATCGGCCTGATGGCCCACGGCGGCAAGGTCCTTGCCTGGCACGCCACCAATGCCTTTACGAACGCGGCGAAGTACTCCCTGCGCCTGGCGGGTGAGGACGGAAAATGGACGACCGACAGATCCGTTAGCACCATCAAGGATGCGCTGGCCTATGACGAGTGGGATGTTGTTTCCCTGCAGCCATATGGTGTGGAAACGACCACCGGTATCGCCGGTAACAATGAGGGCGACTATGCCTTCGATGCAGATCGCTTCGGCAAGCTCGAACAGTCTATCCCCTACTTCCTCGACCTGACCGAAACCTATGTTCCCCACGCCAAGGTGTATTACTATATGCACCTTTCTGAGCATAATACGACGAACTACGCCGACGCTCTCAAGAATACGAATAGTACCTATGTTGCTCGTGCATCGGTGGCACAGACGGTCATGGACTACAACGGGACTGTGAATACCAGCAAGCGTCTGGCGGGCGTGGTTCCTGTCGGTACTGCCATCCAGAACGCCAGAACGACTTATCTGACCACACTGTCTAACGCCACGAGTAGTAGCGCGGTCACTCTCGAAAACGATCCCGTTTTTGGCCTGCAGCGTGACGGCGGACACCTGAGCTTTAATGTCGGTCGCTATATCGCGGCGCTGACTTTCGCTGAAAAGATCATCCCTGCCAGCTTCCGCAACGGCAAGATCGATTGCGGTATGCGTACATCGGAATCTGTTGGCAAGCTTCCCGCTCAGTATGAGGAGATTGCCCGCAAGGCTGTTGACGCCGCGATCCAAACACCGAATCAGCTGACCACGATCAGCGGATACGAGACAGATCCCATCGGTGCGATCAAGACTGCGGCAGAAAGCACCTATGAGGACAGCGCATGGGCTTCCGCGGCTGCGTTTAAGGCTGCCGTTGAAACGAAGATCGCCGACTTTGCCGGTGCAAAGGTTGAGTCCGTCGCTTTCTCTGACGGCACGGCGACTGTGACGCTGCGCTATGGCTACTCCACCGCCACGGCAGAGATCACCTATTCGCCCGATGCCGTTGCGGCGCAGTGGACTACCTACATTGAGTCTACCAAGCTCGGCTCCATCAAGGTTCCCGGCTCTGACATGAAGTACAGCGAAGTGCCGCAGATTCAGAAGGCGATGACCAAGGGCTACTCCGATATTTGGGCCGCGAAGACCGAAGCTGCTGCAACCAAGGCGCTGGAAGATTCCAAGGCTGCACTGCTGAAAGCTGTGAAGGACTATGTCAAGTTCCTTGCCGACACTGTTTACAACAACGGTGAGGCAACCGTCATCGGTGATAAATCCTACACCGTCAGCGAAACCGACTATAAGTCGGCTGTTACCGCAATCACCGGCGCAGAAAATGTTGCCGACGTGCTGAACGCTTATAACACCATGCTGTCCGCGCAGGCCAGCAAGCAGCACCCCACTCTGACCAAGACCGAGGCCAAGGCCGCGACCTGCACCGAGGCCGGCAACAATGCCTACTGGACCTGCTCCGGCTGCGGCAAGTACTTCTCCGATGAGGACGGTACGACCGAGAGCACGAAGGACAGCTGGGTGCTCAAGGCCCTCGGTCACGACTGGAGCAACAAGAATGGTATCTGCGCGCGCTGCGACGCCAAGTGCGGCGAAACGCATCAGCCCGGCATGACCTGCTCGGTGTGCGGCAAATACACGCCGATCCCGGTCATTCCTGCGGGCGAACCCGCGAAGAATCCGTTCAACCCCGACGCTGGTAAGGCCGGATTTGCAGACGTTTCCGGCAACGCATGGTACGCATCCGCCGTCAACTATGTGGTCGACAAGGGCCTCATGAACGGCACGGGCGAGGACAAGTTCTCTCCGAACGCGGATACCACGCGCGGCATGATCGTGACCGTTCTGGCGCGTCTGGACGGCAAGAGCACCGCTGGCACGCCGTGGTTCGCCGCTGGTCAGCGCTGGGCAATGGAGTACGAAATCTCCGACGGCACGAATATGACCGGCGCGATCACGCGCGAACAGCTCGTCGCAATGCTGTTCCGCTATGCGGTCAAGAACGGCCTCGAAGCGGTTACGCTCTCTGAGAATCTGACGCAGTTTACGGACGCTTCCGACATCAGTGCGTGGGCCGTCTCCGCGATGCAGTGGGCCGTCGGTCAAGGCCTGATTCAGGGTTCGAACGGCCAGCTGCACCCGCAGGCGAATGCCTCCCGCGCCGAGGTCGCCACGATCCTCATGCGCTTCTGCGAGCTGATGAAAAAGTAAATCGTGATGATTCCCTGTTGCGCTTGCGGCATACGCCGTTTGCCGGAACGTCACATCGCAAAACCCGGAAGGGGCGGCTGCGGCCGCCCCTTCTTTCTATTGGAATATCTTCCTTGGGCCGTGCCCCATTTGAAGAATAATCGTTAGCCGTTTCGTTCCAATATCAAAAAGTTACTCAAATGCGCTATTGACAAACGTTTGTTCTGGTGCTATCA
>ERZ772880.1284-NODE-1284-length-21886-cov-18.250011_pt1 | contig 21886 bp, 20 predicted proteins | sample MGYA00580577_ERZ772880 | MGnify/ENA primary metagenome ERZ772880 (study PRJEB29015, sample SAMEA2737705) | human gut metagenome | biome: human gut; feature: human-associated habitat; material: faeces | place: China | collected 2012 ... | reverse complement strand
TCATTATTCAGGACTTCTATTTCCCTTTCCATTTCCTTCAGGTGGGAAAAGGCCATCGAAGCCTCTTCAAATACCGTACGCCCGTCTTCCGTCATCAGATGCTGTGGCAGATAAGCTATCACACAATCCTTAGGAGCCGTGACACGTCCTCGCGTCGGCTGCCTCACCCCCGCCAATATTTTCAATAATGTACTCTTTCCTGCCCCGTTTTTTCCCATCCGGGCAATACGGTCTTTCTCGTTAATCTGAAAAGAAATATCGCTAAATAAAGTCGTTCCGCCGAATTCCACGGCCAGTCCGTCTACAGATACCATAAATTATTTTTGAATATGAATAAAAGCTTTCAATCTCTTCCGCTATGCGTAATCAGCATACGGATTTTCCGGTTCAAGTCGTCGCACCCCATCAATTCCTCTATCGTCAGGTGCATACGGTAATGCCAGTAGTTCCGCGGATTGGAAGGTACGTTAATACGTTCAAAATCCACATCGGGATAACGCAACCGTTCGTCTATCGACATCCAGTCCTGCCACGAAATCAGACAGAGCATCGAAGGAGAATAAAGATGACGTGCCACTACTTCTTCGCACAACCACCCCGGTATGGAAGCAGGAGCCTCCCCGTCTTTTTGCAACACCTCGTTGAAATATTGTTGCGCGCGCACGGCATCCTCTTCCCACCACCCGCGAAGGGTGGGCATATCATGGGTAAATATGGTGGCCACGCTCCGGTAAGGATTTTCTTCCAACCGTCCGAATTTCAGCCCGAACTTCTTGGGCATGGTTTGAATCTCAAGCGTCAGGATGCGCAGATCGTCCATGACCCAAGGGACGCATTCCGGCACCATGCCCAAATCTTCGGCACACACCAGCATTTGAGTCGCTTCCACCAAGACGGGCAGTTTACGCATGGCCTGCCCGTACCAGAACTCGTTGTGCCGATGGTAATAATAATCTTCGTATAAGGCATCGAAAGCCCGTTTCTCTTCCTCGCTCAATGTCTGGTACAGATAATCGTACCGGGCCGAAATACGCGGATGATATTTGTCCGGCTGTTTCGGGTCGGGAATGAAGAGCACATTACTGATAAGCGCATATAACCCCTCACACAAAGCCGCATCCTCGGCCGAAGACTTCCCGGCAAAAGCCGCTTCCACCTTACGTTGCGTGTCATACTCGGGCTTCAACGCATACCAATCCATGCCCAAAGCATCCAGATAAACGACCTTCACTTCCTCGGCACGTTCACCGAACAGTTTATCCAATACCCAATCACTGATATTGGGATGGGTAAAATAATTTTTCCGGAACCGAAGCCCATAGCCCTCAATCTCTTCCACACTCATCGGAAGCGAAGGGGAAAAATGTCCCAGCAGACCATGTACCGAGTCGGACGGAATCTCCCATATCCGGAAGAATCCCAGCACGTGGTCGATACGATAGGCATTGAAATACTCGGCCATCTTACGGAAACGACGCACCCACCAACTGCAACCGTCCTCGAGCATGACCTCCCAGTTATAAGTAGGAAAGCCCCAGTTCTGGCCGTTGACCGAAAAATCATCGGGCGGCGCACCGGCCTGGCCATCCAGATTAAAGTAGTACGGCTCCACCCAAGCCTCCACACTGTTGCGGCTGATGCCGATGGGGATGTCTCCTTTCAGAATGATACCCTTCGCACGGGCATAATCGGAAGCCGCCAACAACTGTTCATGCAAGCAGAACTGTACATAATAATAGTAAGAAACTTCCTCGTAGGCCGGAGCGGACGGACGGCAAAAAGCACGTATGTCTTCCGTCCTGTATTCCGCATACTCCGGCCATGCGTGGAAATCGGCCGTCCCGAAACGGTCGCGCAACACGCAAAACGCCGCATAGGGCACCAACCAATCTTCGTTCCGCTTGAAAAAAGCCGTAAAGCGTTCGGAGGACAGCATTTCTTTACCCTCACGACGGAACACGGCATGCAGATACTCTTGCTTCAAGGCACTTACCGCCTCGTAGTCCACTTGGGGCAAAGCATTCAAAGCCGCCCGCCGCTCTTCGTATTCCGCCATTTCCTTTTCGTCCGCAAGCTTCGGCAACTGGCGCAAATCGACATACTGGGGATGGAGCGCATAAATGGAAATACTATTATATGGATAAGAGTCCAGCCAATTCTTATGAATAGTCGTGTCGTACACGGGCAACAGTTGAATGACGCGCATCCGGGTAAGCACCGTCCATCGACCTCTACGCCTCCATCCCGCTGCGCAACGACCCCATCACCCTCACAGAGCAGCAGCAGGCCGCTTACGACACGCTGCTGCCCAAGCTAGAAGATGCTGCGCCCCATTCGGCTCTGTTGTACGGCGTTACCGGCAGCGGCAAGACGCTGGTATTTTTAAAGCTGATTTCCCGCTGTCTGGAACTTGGCCGCAAGGCGCTGGTGTTGGTGCCGGAGATCAGCCTGACCCCACAGATGATCCTGCGGCTCAAAGGACAGTTCGGCCGCCGCGTGGCGGTGCAGCACTCCGCGCTCAACCACACCGAGCGTCTGCTGCAATGGCAGATGATTCAGGATGGCGGCGCAGATATCGTGGTAGGCACCCGCAGCGCGGTGTTTTCGCCGCTGGAAAACATCGGCCTTATCATCATTGACGAGGAGCAGGAGCACACCTACCGGTCGGAATCCGCACCGCGCTACTCCGCCCACGAGGTCGCCCGGCAGCGTGCCGCCGAAAACGGCGCCCTGCTGCTTCTGGCCAGCGCCACCCCCAGCACCGAGAGCTTCTACGCTGCACAGAACGGACGCACCCAGCTGGTGCGCCTGACCAAGCGCTACGGCGGCAACCCGCTGCCCAGCGTGCAGATCGTGGATATGCGGGCAGAGCTGGCAGCAGGCAATCCCCGGGAAATCAGCCTTGCGCTGGAGGATGCCATCCGCCGCAATCTTGAGGCAGAAAAGCAGACCATTCTTCTGCTCAACCGCCGGGGCTACCAGACCATTGCCCAGTGCGAGGACTGCCGCGAGGTGCTCAAGTGCCCCAAGTGCAGCGTGCCCATGGTGTACCACAAATCAGCGCATAAGGTGCTGTGCCACTACTGCGGCTCCCAGCAGGAGCCGCCGCCCACCCTTTGCCCGGCCTGCGGCGGCAAGCTGCAGTACCGGGGCTTTGGCACCCAAAAGGCCGAGGAGGAACTGGCAAAGCTCTTCCCGGAGGCGCGGGTGCTGCGCATGGATCAGGACTCTACCGCCGCCAAGGACGCCCACGAGAAGCTGCTTGCCAAATTTGCAGCGCATGAATACGATATCATGGTGGGCACCCAGATGGTGGCGAAGGGTCTGGACTTCGAGGACGTGACCCTTGTGGGTGTTCTGGGCATTGATTCGCTGCTGTTCGCGCAGGGCTTCCGGGCATACGAGAACGTGTTCAGCCTGATCACACAGGTGGTGGGACGCAGCGGCCGCGCAAAAGAGCCCGGCTTTGCCATCATCCAGACCACCGACCCGGACAACCCGGTGCTCACCCTTGCCGCTGCACAGGATTATGATGCCTTCTACGAGCAGGAGATCGCTTACCGCAAGCTTGGCTTGTACCCGCCCTTCTGCGGGCTGTGCGTCATTGGCTTTGCCGGTGCAAGGGAGAACGAGGTGGCGCGCGCCGCTGCCCGTTTCTCGGCGCTTTTAGGGCAGCAGGCGGCCAAGCAGCCGGATCTGCCCCTGCGCATTCTGGGCCCTACGCCCGGCAGCATTGAAAAGATCAACGACACCTACCGCTATAAGCTCACCGTCAAGTGCCGCAACGACCGCCGTTTCCGCGACCTTGTGCGCAGTACGCTGGCACTGTATGAAAAAGAAAAACTGCCGTCCAAGGCATCGGTCGTGGTAGACCTGCACTCGGACGGAGACATCTGATAAAACTGGAGGTACCATTATGGCTATCCGTAATATTGTTAAAGAAGGCGACCCCATCCTGAACAAGGTCTGCCGCCCTGTGACCAATTTTGACGACCGTCTGGCCACCCTGCTGGACGATATGCGCGAGACCATGATCGCCGCCGACGGCGTGGGTCTGGCTGGCCCGCAGGTGGGTATGATGCGCCGCCTGTTCGTGGTGTGGGACACCACCGACGCCCCGGAGGAGATCCCCGAGGATTACGAGTACAAGTTCATTGATTTCGTCAACCCCGAGATCCTTGCTGTTTCTGAGGAGGAAGAGACGGCCTACGAGGGCTGCCTGTCCTTCCCGGGGCACAACGGCGCTGTGACCCGCCCGGTTGCCGTCAAGGTGCGTGCGCAGGACCGCAACGGCGAATGGTTCGAGCTGGAAGCCGATGGCCTGCTGGGCCGCTGCATCCAGCACGAGAACGACCATCTGGATGGCATCACCATCATGGAGTCCAGCGAGTACTTCTATGAGGATACCGAGGAAGGCAAAAAGGCCGCCCGCGAAGCGAAAGGAAACAACTGATGCGCATTTTGTTCATGGGCACGCCGGATATTGCTGCCGAGTGCCTGAAAGCCCTGTATGCTGCCGGGCATGATATCTGTGCCGTGTACACCCGGCGGGATAAGCCGGTCGGCCGCAAGCAGGTGCTCACCGCACCGCCGGTCAAGGAGGTTGCACTGGCGCACGGCACGCCCGTGTTCCAGCCCCGCACCCTGCGGGACGGCAGCGAGGATGAAAATATCCGCGCCCTTGCCCCGGAACTGATCGTGGTGGTGGCCTATGGCTGCATCCTGCCGAAGTCCGTGCTGGAAATGCCCCGCTATGGCTGCATCAACCTGCACGTTTCGCTGCTGCCGAAATATCGCGGCAGCGCCCCAGTACAGTGGTCGGTGCTGAACGGCGATGCCGAGACCGGCGTTTCCATCATGCAGATGGACGAGGGGCTGGATACCGGCGATGTGCTGTACTGCAAAAAAATCACCATTGACCCCGAGGAGACCAGCGGTGAATTGTTCGACCGCGTTACCGCTGTGGGCGCCGAAGCTCTGTGCGAGACTATTCCCCAGATCGCCGCAGGCACTCTGACAGCTGTGCCGCAAGACCACGAAAACGCCACCCTTGCCCCTATGCTGAACAAGGAGATGGCGGAGTTCCACCTGACTGACACTGCCGCCCATATCCATAACTGGGTGCGCGGCATGAACCCCTGGCCGGGTGCGTGGTTTATCACTTCCGGCGGCAAAAAGCTCAAGGTGATGTCCAGCCGCGTGGCCGCCGCCAACGGTGAAGCCCCCGGCACTGTGCTTGCTACAAAGCCTCTGACCATAGCCTGCGGCGAGGGTGCTATCCAGCTGTTGGAAGTTGTGCCGGAGGGCAAAAAGCCTATGGACGGTACTGCCTTTGCAGCGGGTCTGCGCCTGAAAACGGGGGATAGTCTCTGATGGCCGCAAATCCGCGTGCGGCGGCAGTTGCCGCACTGGTACGGCAGGAGCAGGACGGCTTTTCCAATCTGGTGCTGGACGCAGAGCTCAAGCGCCAGAAGCTGGAAGGCCGGGATAAGGCTTTTGCAAGTGCCATTTTCTACACTGTGCTGGAGCATCGCGGCACACTGGACTATATTCTTGAGCAGTTTCTGCCCAAGGGTCTGGCAAAGCTGGATGCCCCGGTGCGCGAGATCTTGCGTGCTGCGCTGGCACAGGCCCGCTATATGCAGGTGCCGGTGTCGGCTGCCGTCAATGAGGCGGTCAAGCTGACCCGGAGCTTTAAAAAATCCAGTGCATCCGGTCTGGTCAACGCTGTGCTGCGCCGCGCCTGTACCTATGATCTGGACACGGCAGTGTTCAGGGATGACATAGAGCGCCTGATGGTGCTGGGCTCGGCCGGGCGGGATGTGGCAGAATTCCTGCACAAGAACTACCCGGACGAAGCACGGAACATCCTCACCTACAAGGCGGACGGCGGCCTGACCAGCCTGCGGGCAAACCCGCTCAAAGCGGACGCCGCTGCGCTGTGCGAAAAGCTCACTGCACTCGGTGTGCGGGAGGTGCGGCAGGGCGTAGTGCCCGGCAGTGTGTTGGCCCGATTCGAGGGCAGCCCCGCCGACCAGGAACTGTTCCGACAGGGATATTACCATGTGGAGGGGCAGGCCAGCCAGCTGGCGGCTCTCTGTGTGGAGGCAAAACCCGGTGAGACCGTGCTGGATCTGTGCGCCGCGCCCGGCGGCAAGACCCTGCTGCTGGCCGAGGAAATGCGGAACACCGGCACGCTGTACAGCTGCGACGCGGCGGAGAACCGCGTACAGCTCATCCGCACCGCCGTGGAACGGATGGGCTTTACCAATGTGAAAACCCTGTGCAATGACGCAACGCAGACAAACCCGGCCCTGCCGCAGGCCGACCGCATTCTGGCGGATGTGCCCTGCAGCGGTCTGGGCATTCTGGCAAAAAAGCCGGACCTGCGCTATAAAAAGCTGGACCCGGCCCGGCAGGCTGAATTATTGGCCACACAGGCGGCCATTCTGGATACAGCGGCCCGGCTGCTCAAGGCCGGCGGGCGGCTGATCTACTCTACCTGCACCATCGAGCCGGGAGAAAACCAGCTGCAGATCCGCGCATTCCTGCAGCAGCACCCGGAGTTCTGCGTGGCAAAGCCTGCCGTGGCCTTCCCGGCAGGCATGACGGTAACCGAATATGGGGCGCTCTCGGTGCCCACCCGCACCGGCATGGACGGCTTTTTCCTCTGTGCGCTGCAAAAAACGCGCTGAGAGGTGCAATGCCGCCGTGTACTGGTTCGTATTGATCAATAGGAGAACACAATGGAACAAAAACGCTGTATTTCTTCGCTGACGCTGGCGGAGCTTTCCGCTGAGCTCAAGGCGCTGGGGCAGCCGGGCTTCCGGGCCAAGCAGATCTTCCACTGGGTGCACCAGAAGCTGGTCACCGAATTTTCGGCCATGACCGACCAGCCCAAGACCCTGCTGGCCAAGCTGGAAGAAGCCTTCTACATCGCTGCCCCGCAGATCGAGCGCCGTCAGGAAGCAAAGGACGGCACCGTGAAGTATCTGCTGCGCATGGCCGACGGCAACTGCATCGAAACGGTGGTCATGCGCTACCACTACGGCAACACGGTGTGCGTGTCCACTCAGGTAGGCTGCCGCATGGGCTGCCGCTTCTGCGCATCCACCCAGGCCGGGCGTGTGCGCAACCTGGAAGCCGGTGAAATCTGCTCCGAGATCTACACCGCCCAGAAGGACATCGGGGAGCGCATTTCCCACATCGTGCTCATGGGCATTGGCGAACCGCTGGATAACTTTGACGAAGTGATGAAGTTTCTGGAGAACATCACCTCGCCCGAGGGCGTGAACATCGGGATGCGCAACATCAGCCTTTCTACCTGCGGTCTGGTGCCCAAGATCGACCAGCTGGCCGAGAAAAAGCTGCAGCTGACCCTCTCGGTGTCGCTGCACGCACCCAACAATGAAATTCGCAGCGGCATGATGCCGGTGAACGATGCCTATCCCGTGGAAGTGCTGATGCAGGCCGTGCGCCGCTATCAGGACACCACCGGCCGCCGTGTGAGCTTTGAATATTCCATGGTGCGCGGTGTCAATGATTCCGATGCCTGCGCCAAACAGCTGGCAAACCTGATCCGGGGCATGGGTGCCCATGTGAACCTGATCCCCATCAACCCGGTGGACGGCAGCCCGTACTCGGCCACCGATGCAGCCAACGTGCACCGCTTCCAGCAGAAGCTGGAGAGCCTTGGCGTGAACGCTACGGTGCGCCGCCGCCTTGGCAGCGAGATCAGCGCCGCATGCGGCCAGCTGCGCCGTGACGAAATGAACGGGAAAGCGTAAATATTAAAGGGAGAAGCCTATGAAACTTGCAGGAAAAACGGATGTCGGCAGGGTCCGGCAGGATAATCAGGACGATTATCGCGCAGGAGAACTGCCCGGCGATGCCGCATGGCTGCTGGTATGCGACGGCATGGGCGGTGCACGCGGCGGCAGGGAAGCCAGCCAGAGCGCGTGCGATGTGATCGAGCGCTGCTTTCAGGAGCAGTATGCTTCCAAGTGCCTGCCCGGCGAAGAGGAGACCTTTTTGAAAAAGAGCCTGCTCAGCGCCAACCGCTTTGTGTTCCAGAAGGCCCTGCGTGAGGAATCGCTGGCGGGCATGGGCACCACGGCTGTGTGCGCACTGGTGCGCGGCGGCAAGGTGTTCCTGTGTCATGCAGGCGACTCGCGGGCGTACCTGTACCGGGACGGCAGGCTTGCCCAGCTCACCCACGACCACTCCTATGTGCAGGAGCTGGTGGACTGCGGCACCATTACCGTGGAGGAGGCCGAGCACCACCCCCAGAAGAACATCATCACCAAGGCGCTGGGCGTGGACTACCGGCTGGACTCGGAGTTCACCACCGCACCGCTGCAGAAAGGGGATATCCTGCTGCTGTGCTCGGACGGCCTGACCAATGCCGTGCCCAGAGAACAGCTGGAACAGCTGCTGCGCACCGGCAGGTTCTACGACCTGCCGGACCTTCTGATCCGCACGGCCAACGAGAACGGCGGCCCGGATAACATCACCGCGCTGCTGCTGTGTGTGGAGGAGGTGCGCTGATGGACAACCTGATCGGCAAAAAGCTGGACGGCCTGTATGAGGTGCGGGAGCTGATCGGTTCCGGCGGCATGGCAAACGTCTACAAGGCGGTCATGCTGGGGCACAACGGCCCGGTGCCTGCCGGTACCGTGGTGGCGGTAAAGGTGCTGCGGCAGGAGTATATGCACGACCCGGACCTTGTGCGCCGCTTTAAAAATGAATCCAAGGCCATCTCGCTGCTGAACCACCCCAACATCGTAAAAGTGTACGATGTATCGGTGAATGATGATCTGCAGTATATCGTGATGGAATATGTGGACGGCATGACATTGCGCGAGTACCTTAACCAGCGCGGCGGCAGGCTGACCAACCGGGAGACCGTGCACTTCATCTCCCAGATCTTAAAGGCGCTGGAACATGCCCACGCCAACGGTGTGGTGCACCGGGACATCAAACCCCAGAACATCATGCTTTTGGACAACGGCCAGCTGCGCATGATGGATTTTGGCATTGCGCGCATCTCCCGTGCCGAGAACCAGCTGCTGAGCGGCAAGGCCATGGGCAGCGTGCACTATATCAGCCCGGAGCAGGCCAAGGGCGATGAGACCGACTGCACCAGTGATATCTACTCGGTGGGCGTGATGATGTACGAGATGCTCAGCGGTCATCTGCCCTTTGATGCAGACGACATGGTGGAAGTTGCCATCAAGCAGATCTCCGATCAGCCGAAGTCTTTGCACGAGATCGCGCCGGAGGTGCCGAATGCACTGGTGGAGATCACCGAAAAGGCCATGGCAAAGCTGCCGCAGAACCGCTACGCATCCGCCCGCGAAATGCTGGATGCGCTGGACACCTACGTGCACAACCCCTCCGTGATGTTCGAGTACAAGTATATTACAGAAGATGCTCCCGAAAAGGTGGTGAAACGTACCATGAACCAGAACCGTGCAAACCGTCAGGCCGAAAAGCCTGCGCCTCGCGGCAAAAAGGCCGCACCGCGCAAGAAAAAGCGCACCATCTTCCTGCCGGCACTGTTCGGCGTTACCATTGCATTTGCACTGGCGTGCCTTGCGCTGTGCTGGATGATCCTGAACGATTCCTCCAACCTGATGAACAACAAGGCCGATATCACGCTGGGCGATTATATCGGCATGACGCAGGATGAGGCTGCTGCCACCGAGCAGGTGGTCTCCGGCCAGATCAGCGTTACCTGGGAGCAGGAGTACAACAGTAACTATGCGGCGGGCTATATCTATAAGCAGTCGCCGGTGTCCGGCCGCACGGTGCGCGAGGGCCAGAATGTGACCCTGACTGTGAGCCTTGGCACCCAGTACGTTACCGTGCCGGACCTGACCAACTATGTGCAGGCCGATGCAGAGCAGCAGCTCAAGGAGCTGGGTGTCTCGGTGCTGGTAACGCAGGCTGTGGATACCTCTGTGGCATCCGGCGCGGTGATCCGCACCGACCCGGCGGCGGGCAGTCAGGTGGCTGCAGGCAGCACTGTGGTGATGTATATCAGCCGCCCGCAGGTGGCAACCACCACCAAGGTGCCCTCGCTGACCGGCATGAGCACCGCTGATGCCCGCACCCTGCTGGTGCAGAACCATCTGGGCCTTGGCAGCCAGACCGAGCAGTACAGCGACCAGCCGGTGGGCACTGTCATCAGTCAGAACCCGGCGGCAGGCTCTACCACAAAGCTGAACGGCCGCGTGAACATTGTGGTAAGCGCAGGGCCGGAGCCTGCACCGGAACCGGAAGCACCCAGCGACAGCACCACCGGCGGCGACTGGTGGAGCGGCCTGTTTGGCAGCAGCTCCTCTTCTTCCAGCACCGAGACCGGCACCGAACAGGGCACAGCGGGCAGCGGCGACCCTTCGCAGAAACCGCTGACCGACTGGTGGTCCTCGCTGCTGAGCTGACGGAGGCGTGCATGAAGGGATATATCACAAAGGGCATCGGCGGCTTTTACTATGTAAAAACGCCGGAGGGCATTGTGGAATGCAAGCCCCGCGGCATTTTCCGCAAACAGAAGATCACGCCGGTGGCGGGCGATGAGGTGACGCTGGAGACCGAGAACGGTGCAGCCGTCATTGCCGAGATCGCACCGCGCAAAAATGTGTTCGTGCGGCCTCCGGTGGCAAATCTGGATGTGCTGTTCCTTGTGGCCAGCACCACCCAGCCCACGCCCAGCACGCTGGTGCTGGATAAGCTTGCCGCCATTGCGGTGGACAAGGGCGTGCAGCCGGTGATCGTGTGCACCAAGGGCGACTTGGCCGAGGCGGAATTCCTGCGTAAGGCCTACGAAAAATCGACCCTGCCGTTCATCCGCATCGATTACGAGACCGGCGGCGGGCTGGACGAGGTGAAGCAGTGGATCAGCGGCAGGCTGTGTGCGTTCTGCGGCAACTCCGGCGTGGGAAAATCCACCCTTTTGAACCACCTGCTGCCGGAAGCAGAGCGCGAGACCAGTGCCATCAGCCAGAAGCTGGGCCGCGGCCGCCACACCACCCGTGAGGTGACGATCTTTGAAGCCTTTGGCGGGCGTATTGCGGATACGCCGGGCTTTGCCAGTCTGGAAGCGAACCGCGCCGGGTTCATCCCCAAGGAAAATCTGGAGCATGCGTTCCCGGAGTTCGGGCCTTATCTGGGGCAGTGCCAGTTCACCGGCTGCTCCCACCGCAGCGAAAAAGGCTGTGCCGTGCGCGCCGCACTGGCCGAGGGCAGGCTCTCCCAGACCCGGTACGACAGCTACTGTGCCATGTACGAGGAAGTCAAGGACGTGAAGGATTGGCAGCGCCCGAAAGTATAAAGGATAAGGAAGAGATTCATGTCACGCTGTGTGATCATTTCGGCCTGCCCGGTTTCTCCGGAGCTGGCAGAGGCCCTGCGGCCGGACGACTTTATCATTGCCTGTGATGCAGGCTACCGCAACTGCGCACCTCTGGGGCGCAGACCCAACATCATCGTGGGCGACTTTGACACCGCCCCCTGCCCGGAACAGCAGGACGACGATATCATCGTGCTGCCCCATGTGAAGGACGATACCGACACCGAGTATGCCGCAAAGCTGGTCTCGGAAAAGGGCTTTGACGAGGTGCTGCTGCTGGGCGGCCTTGGCGGCAGACGGGTGGAGCACACCCTTGCAAACCTGTGCACCGGCCTTGGGCTGGAACAGCGCGGTGTGCGCACCACCCTGCTGGATGAGCGCAGCCGCATCACCTACGTGATGCCCGGCGAGACCCGCCGCTACCCGAAGGAGAAGTACTTCTTCTTCTCGGCCTTCCCGATGGAGGGCAGGGCGCAGGGCGTGTGCGAGCGCGGCTCCTACTATGAGCTGACCGATGCGGAGCTGACCGCCAGCTACCCGCTGGGCGTCAGCAACGAGTACGCTGCCGGGTCGGACTGCATCACCATCTCCACCCGCAGCGGTGCGCTGGTGGTGGTGGAGACCATCGCAGACTGAGCGCTGCTGCCCTTGCCGGAACGTTCCGGCCCCTGCCTGCATAGGATGGGCCAGAAAACGGAAAGGCGGGGAGCATATGCAGGTAGTTGTGATCCGAAGCCCCAAGGCGCTGCGCGGCATTCTGCGCAGACTGTTCGGCATTCAAAAACAGTAAAAAAGATCCCCTCGCTGCTGGTCGGCGGGGGGATCTCGCTTCATAATACTCCTTTTTATTGCGTCAGGGCGTTGTAACAGGCATCGAACGCCTGCATAAAATCAGTGATCCCCTGTTCCGTAGTCAGGTGGCTCAGGCTGATGCGCCACGAGGACAGCGCGTTGCGCCGGTCATGGCTCACGGCAAACACGGCGCGGGAGGGCAGGCCGTCCGAAGAGCAGGCCGATTTGACCGAGACGCATACGCCCCTGGCATCCAGCTCCCGCTGGAACACGGTGCCCTTCACGTTCTGTACGCTCAGGTTTAAAATCTGCGGCACGGCGGTGTCCGGGCTGTTGATGCGCACCTTGGGGTATTGGGCAAGCCCGGTGCGCAGGCGGGCGTTCAGGGCGCGGATGTGCTCCACCCGGGCGGGCAGCTCGCTCACTGCCTTTTCCAGCGCCAGCGCCAGCGAACAGGCCAGCGCCACGGTGGGGGTGCCGCTGCGGTAGATGGTGGTGCTCTCGCCGCCATGGATGAGCGGCTCCAGCGCAAGGCCGCGCCGCTTGACCAGCACACCGATGCCGTTCAGCCCGTAGAACTTGTGGGCGGTCAGGCTCATGGTGTCGATGCCCGCAAAGCTGACCGGCAGCTTGCCCACGGCCTGTGTGGCATCCACATGGAAGTGGCAGTGGGGGCAGGCCTTCAACATTTCCGCGATCTCGGCCACCGGCTGCACCACGCCCAGCTCACTGTCCACGGCAGTGACGGCCACCAGAATGGTGTCCGGGCGCAGCAGTTCTTTCAGGTGGGCAAGGTCCACCGTGCCGTCCTGCCGGATGTCCACAAGGTCGATCTCGTATCCCTGCTCCTGCAGGGCGGTCAGGCTGCCGCTCACCGAGGAGTGCTCCAGCGGGGTGGAAATGATGTGTCTGCCATGGTGGCGCTCCAGCCGGGCGATGCTCTTGATGGCAAAGTTGTTGGCCTCGCTGGCACCGGATGTATAGATGATCTCGGCGGGCTGCACATTCAGACTGCGGGCAATGCTCTGGGTGGCGGCATCGATGGCAGCCTTTGCGGCAGTGCCTGCTGCGTGGCGGGAATTGGCATTGCCCGGGCAATTGCGCTCCACCTCGCAAAAGCGCTGTAAAACCGCTTCGTCTACCGGGGTATTGGCGGAATAATCCAGATAGATCATAAACTCTCCTGATAATTCTCTTATAATACAGATTACAATGGTAGGTTATATTATAGTGCGCTTTGGGCCGGATTGCAAGAGAAGCGGCGCAAACTTCCGGGCTGGAAATACAGGAGAATTAAGCAAAATGGTTGCACGGCGGCAAAAAGTCTGCTATAATCTCTTGAAGGACTGCCCGCTGCGGCCTTTTGCGGGACTTTTGGCGGCGGTTTGGAAAGAGCCTGAATGAAAGGGGGAGCGCACTATGCTGCACAAGAATCATCGACTGCGCTGTATTGCACTTCTCATTTCCGGGCGGGATCATTGTTCCCAAATTTCAAGGGCATTGCCGTTTTGCTGACGGCGGTGCCTCTTTTTTTGGGCTGCGAGTTCTGTAGGAGGCAGAAAAACTTCATGAGCGAAAAGATCGATTACTCCAAAGGCATTTACGACGCGCGCCAGCTGGGCGCAGGCCGCATGTTCATTCTGGGCGTGCAGCACATGTTTGCCATGTTCGGCGCAACGGTGCTGGTGCCGCTGCTCACCGGCCTGAGCGTTTCCACCACCCTGCTGTGCGCAGGTCTGGGCACCCTGCTGTTCCACCTCATTACCAAAAAGAAGGTGCCTGCTTTTCTGGGCTCCTCCTTTGCGTATCTGGGCGGCTTCTCCATCGTGGCTCCCATGCTGGCAGATGCAGACGGCAACCTGACCGTTGCCAACACCAAGATGCTGCCCTACGCCTGCGCCGCCATCGCATTCTCCGGTCTGGTGTATCTGGTGGCCAGCGTGCTGATCTCCACCTTCGGCATCCGCCGCATTATGAAATTCTTCCCGCCGGTGGTCACTGGCCCCATCATCATTTCCATCGGCCTGATCCTGGCCCCCTCTGCTATCAACAACTGCCAGTCCAACTGGATCCTGGCCTTTGTGGCACTGGGTGTCGTGATCGTGTGCAACATCTGGGGCAAGGGCATGGTCAAGATCCTGCCCATCCTCATCGGTGTGCTGGTGTCCTATGCAGTGGCACTGGTGACCGGTGCAGTGGACTTCCAGCGCATTTCTGAGGCTGCATGGGTGGGCATCCCTCTGCACAAGGAGGCCATGGGCCTGTTTGCCATCGACGGCAGCCCGGAGTTCATCAGCGCACTGTTCACCATCATCCCCATTGCACTGGCAACCATGATGGAGCATGTGGGCGATATCGCCGCCATCAGCGCAACCGTGGGCCACAACTATATCAACGACCCCGGCCTGAACCGCACCCTGCTGGGCGACGGCCTGGCTACCACCATGGCCGGCCTGCTGGGCGGCCCGGCCAATACCACCTACGGCGAGAACACCGGTGTGCTGGCTCTGAGCAAGATCTACGATCCGCTGGTCATCCGCATTGCTGCCGTGCTGGCCATCATCCTGAGCTTCAGCCCCAAGTTTGAGGCTGTCATCAACACCATCCCCACCGGCATCATCGGCGGCATCAGCTTTGTGCTGTATGGCATGATCTCCGCCATCGGTGTGCGCAATGTGGTGGAGAACCGCGTGGACTTTACCAACAGCCGCAACCTGATCGTGGCTGCTGTCATTCTGGTGTGCGCACTGGGCTTCAACTCTGTGGGCGGTGTCAGCTTTGCCGTTGCAGGTGTTACCATCAACCTGTCCGGTCTGGCTGTGGCCGCGATCGCAGGCATCCTGCTGAACGCTATCCTGCCCGGCAACGACTACGAGTTTGATGCTGCCGACGGCTCCGAAGCCGCTACCAGCAGCAACCTGCAGGTCTGATCTCCCATAGAAGAAGGAAGAACAAGGCAGAAGCCGTCCTGTGTGTGCAGGGCGGCTTTGCTGTTTTTAAGGTGCACAGGGCAAAGCACACAGTTTTTGATGATGGTTTTTAGTGACCCTGCCGGAATTTATCTGTAAGGCAAAATAAATAGGAATTATTCTTAAAATTATCCTTGACTAACTAGGAATAATTCGCTATAATAGAGCCATGACAAGGGCCGGTGAGTACCAACACCGCCCAGCCTGTTTTCTAACTGATATAAAAAGAATGATGGAGGTCTATTCTTATGAAAAAGTACGTTTGCACCGTTTGTGGTTATATTGCTGAAGGCGAGATCCCGGCACAGTGCCCCGTCTGCAAGGCTCCTGCTTCCGCTTTTGTGGAAAAGACCGGCAACACCTATGTCACCGAGCATGTTGTGGGCATCGGCAAGGCCGAGGGCGTGCCGCAGGAGATCGTGGATGGCCTGCGCGCAAACTTTGAGGGTGAGTGCAGCGAGGTCGGCATGTATCTGGCAATGGCTCGTGTGGCTGAGCGCGAGGGCTACCCCGAGATCGCTGAGGCTTACAAGCGTTATGCCTACGAGGAAGCAGACCACGCATCCCGCTTTGCAGAGCTGCTGGGCGAAGTTGTCACCGACAGCACCAAGAAGAACCTGATGATGCGTGCCGAGGCCGAGTGCGGCGCATGTGCAGGCAAGATGGATCTGGCCAAGAAGGCAAAGGCCCTGAATCTGGATGCCATCCACGACACCGTTCACGAGATGGCAAAGGACGAGGCCCGTCACGGCCGCGGCTTTGAGGGCCTGCTGAAGCGCTACTTCAACACCGAAGTCTGATAAGGTTTCCCCGGTTATCCATTCTGACCGCTGCATGGCTTTGCCGCTGTGCAGCGGTTTTTTGCTGCCTTCAACCCCCTGAGATGTCTGGTTGACAGGTGCCGCAGTGCGGTTTATAATTTGTCATATCGTATTGCGAAACACAGCAAAGGGGAATATGGATAATGGAAAACGAACGACGAGTGCAGCAAAAGGCCCCGGCGAGCCGTTACGCCCTGCTGGACGAACTGCGCGGACTGGATCTGATCAGCATGATGCTGTACCATGCCTGCTGGGATTTGGTGTTTCTGTTTGACATGAATATGAGGTGGTATGCCGGTACGCCGGGCCGTTTGTGGCAGCAGTCCATCTGCTGGGTATTCATTCTGCTGTCCGGCTTCTGTGTGCCGTTGGGGCGTCATACGCTGCGGCGCGGTGTTACCGTGTTTGCCGCTGGAGCGCTGGTAACGGCGGTGACGCTGGTGTTCATGCCGGGAGACCGGGTCATTTTTGGCGTGCTGACCTTTCTGGGTACGGCCATGCTGCTGACCGGTGTGCTGGAACCGCTGCTGAAAAAAGTGATGCCCGCTGTGGGCCTTGCGGTGTCGGCGGTGCTGTTTGCACTGACTTATCATCTGGACGAGCGTTGGCTCGGCTTCGGCGGGCTGCGCCTTGCGCTGCCGGATGCATGGTACGCGAATTACTTTACAGCGTTTTTCGGCTTTCTGCCCTTCGATTTTTATTCCACCGATTATTTTGCCCTGCTGCCGTGGCTGTTTCTGTTCTGGGCAGGGTACTTTCTGCACGGCGTGGTGGGCCGGGCGCGGATGGAACCGCTGCGCCGTTCGGTGTGCCCGGCGCTGGGCTGGATGGGCCGGCACTCGCTTTTGCTGTATCTGCTGCACCAGCCGGTGATCTACGGTGTACTTTCGGCAGCGGCAGTTCTTTTTGCATAAAAGGCTTGACACAGCCGGGAAGCTGTGGTATTCTATCGGTGGTTAGAAGATACTAACCAAATGGGGATGCGTCTGCGTGGTTGGACGCATTTTCATGGAACATAAAGTTAGATATATCTAACTAATATTGATTTGAGAGAGGACGATCTTTATGAGCAAAGTAGCAGTCGTATTCTGGAGCGCAACCGGCAACACTGAGACCATGGCAAACTGCGTGGCAGAGGGTGCAAACGGCACCATCGTGCCCTGCAGCGAGATGAACGCCGCAAAGCTGGCTGAGTTTGATGCAGTGGCTTTTGGCTGCCCCGCAATGGGCGCGGAGCAGCTGGAGGAGAGCGAGTTCGAGCCGATGTTCTCTGATCTGGAGGGTTCTCTGAACGGCAAGAAGATCGCCCTGTTCGGCTCCTACGGCTGGGGCGACGGCCAGTGGATGCGTGACTGGGTGGAGCGTGCTCAGGGCGACGGCGCACAGGTGCTGAACGGTGAGGGCCTGATCTGCAACGAGGCCCCGGACGATGATGTTCAGGCTGCATGCCGCAAGCTGGGTGCAGATCTGGCTGCATGGTAAACAGGAGAAGCTTCTCTTGACAAACAGAGACAGCTGCGATAAACTATGAGAACACCGAAAAACGGTGTTTTTGCAGAGCTGAAAGTTAGTAAGCGCTAACTTTCACGCAAAAGCAGCAGCCTCTGTACAGAATGCATCAAAACTGCGGCAGGGGACAGCAGGCGGAAAGGTCTGCGCTCCTGCCGCTTTGGTTTCAGAAGGCGGTGTATATGGCAGTGGCTGCAGCAATTGGTGTTACGGTAGGCTTTGCATTTTTGCGCCGTGCGGTGCGCCGCGCTGCAATGCGGTCGGACCGTAGAAAAAAATAAGGCAGCAGGAGGCCCCGTCCCATGCAGGATACCCCGAAGAACTTGGATCAGAAGCGCGCAGATGAAAAGATGCTGGTGAGCGAGATGATCGCTCTTTACTGCCGCAGGCAGCACAAAACACCCAAAGGCAGCCTGTGCCCGGAGTGCCGGCAGCTGCACGATTACGCCCTGACCCGCATTGACAAATGCCCGTTCATGGAGACCAAGACCTTCTGCTCGGCCTGTAAAGTGCACTGCTACAAGCCGGAAATGCGGGAGAAGATCCGCGCGGTGATGCGCTGGGCAGGCCCGCGGATGCTGCCGGTGCACCCGGTGCTTTCCATCCGGCATGCGGCAGTCACACTCCGGTCTAAGCGCGAAGCGAAAAAGACTGGCTGAGTTTTCCAGAATAAACACCCTGCCTGCAGGCCATACTGTGGACAGAGAGGTGATAAATATGGAAAACATCGGCGTTACCTGTGATGTCTGCGAGTGCTGCCACAATGTGAGCGGCTGCAAGTGCGACCTGCCCCAGATCAAAGTGACCGAGCAGTGCACCTGCGATACGCAGCAGGTGGAGACCCCGCACTACTGCCAGAGCTACGAGAAAAAGTAATTCCTAAAGCAGCAAAACAGCTCCTGCCAGAGCATTTCCGGCAGGAGCTGTTTTGGGTCACGGAGGTCAGCGCAGGGCCACATTGCAGGTGGCAAGGCTGCGGATCAGGGTGCCCACGCTCTCCTTCATCCGGATGCCCACGAAGCCCAGCGTGAATGCGGCCTGCACATTGGCCAGATTGTCGTCGATGAACACGCACTCGCTGGCCTTCAGGCCGTATTGATCCAGCAGGGCCTGATAGATGCGGGGGTCGGGCTTGTTGATGTGCACCTCGCAGGAGGCTACGCCGCCGTCAAAGCGGTCCAGCACGCCGCGCTCCTTGAGCAGGGCCAGCACGTCCTCCGGGATGTTGCTGAGATAGTACACGCTGTAGCCATGGTTCTTCAGGCGGCGCACCAGCTCCTGCATCCGGCGGCGCGGGCGCAGGATGTGCAGCCAGTCGTCCAGCACGCCCTGCACCTCAAACTCGCGCCCGGCGGCCTTGGCGTTGCGCAGCATGGCCTGATTGCCGTCAAAGCGGGAGACAAGCCCCGCATCCAGCTGCTTCCACTCCTCGCTGCCAAAGGTCAGGTCGTACACCTGCTCCTCGATCTCTTCATTGCAAATGCGGTCTACCAGATAGGCGCGGGGGGCAAAATCCACCATGACACCGCCCAGATCAAACACGATGCTTTTATACATTTAAAATTTCCTCTGTTTCTCATGGAATGCTCTGCCCACAGTATACCACAATCTGCCATGCGGTTTCCACTGCTTTTTGCATGATGTGCCCGGCGGCTGCATAAGCTGTGGCAGAAAGGGGAGAAGGGCATTGACCATCCGGGAACTGTGTGAAAAAGAGGTGGTGCAGCTGGAGCAGGGGGTCTGCCTTGGCCGGGCCGACGACCTGACCTTTGACCCTGCCACCGCCCGGCTGCAGAGCCTGATCCTGCTGGGGCGGCCAAGGCTGTTCGGATTGCTTGGCCGGGACGATAGCCTGACCATTCCATGGCAGGAGATCGAGACCATTGGCACGGATGCGGTGCTGGTGCACACGGCCCTGCCGGAAGCACCGCCGCAGCCGGAACAGCTCAAATGGTGGCAAAAGCTGCGCGTGAAGCTGGGTTTGTAAAGTTTTTGCAAAAACAGGGTGGACTTTTTTGTGGAAGTGACTATAATAATCGCAGAAGCTTTGTGCAAAAAGCGTAAAGAAATGTGCTTTTGCGTTTGATCTGAGGTTTCACGGATGAGGAAAGGAACAGGAATTATGAAAACTCCCAAACCGCTTTTGGCGCTGCGGATGGTATTCCCGCTGGCGGCATCGCTGATCGTGCTGCTGCTGGGCGAGGGGATCGCCCGCGGGAGCCTGAGCGCAGACGTTTTTGCAAGTTTTATCTTCCCACACATCGGGGCTTATCTGCTGGCGTGGCTGCTGCTGTTTCTGGTGTGGCTGCTGCTGGACTGGGTGTTCCGCTGCCCGCCGCTGTCCACGCTGGGCATGGCGGTGCTGGGCTGTGCGCCCTGCGCGGTGAACTTTTACACCCTGCAGCTGCGCGGCGAGCCGTTCCTGCCATGGGATCTGACACAGGTGTCGGAGGCTGCCGGTGTGGCATCCGCTGCGGGCCTCAAGATCCAGCCCAGCATGGTCGTGACCATCATCGTGGTGCTGGTGCTGATGGCGGGCAGCTTTTTCCTGTATCGCGGCCGTCACAAACAGCGCTGGCTGCCCCGGCTGGCGGGCAGTGCCGCCACCGCAGCGGCCCTCTGCCTGCTGGTGTTCGGCGTGTACCTGCAGCCCGCTGTCACGCAGGTGCTGGGCATTACGCCGGATGCATGGATGCAGGACCGCTACTACCGCTACTACGGCGTGATCACCGGCTTTATGACCAACCTCACCAATCTGGAGATCTCGAAGCCCGAGGAATACTCGCAGGAAGCAGTGGATGCCCTGCTGGACAATGCGGACGAGAGCCAGAAGTTTGCCACCAGCCCGCTGTACTCCACCAGCTACAGCGCCGTGACCCCCAAGGACGAGCAGGTGAAGCAGCCCACCATCATCTATGTGATGGACGAGTCCTACTGGGATGTCTCGGAGCTGGAACAGTACGGCATCACCTTTGATACCGATGTCTCCAAGAACCTGCACGCCTTGCAGCAGACCAGCGCCTATGGCCGGGCCTACAGCCCCAGCTTTGGCGGCGGCACCTGCGATGTGGAGTTTGAAGCCCTTACCGGCTACTCGGTATCCTTCCTGCCCAGCGGCAGCAAGCCCTACCAGCAGCATGTGACCAAGCCCATGTTCGCCATGCCCAATTACCTCAAGCTCAAGGGCTACCAGACCGCAGCCGTGCACTGCTTCTGGGCAAAATACTGGAGCCGCGACAAGGCTTACCCCAACCTCGGCTTTGACGATTTTATCAGCCTTGAGGATATGCATGGCGTGACCAAGGTGCGCAAGCACTACTGGACCAGCGGCCTTGTTACCGATGATTCCATGGCCGACCAGATCATCCAGCAGTACGAGAGCATGAAGTCCAGCTCGGACAAGCCCATCTTCCTGCACGCTGTCACCATGCAGAACCATACCAATTATAACAAGGACAACTACCCGGACGACGAGCGGGTGAAGGTGCTGTCCCACCCGGCGGGCCTCAAGCCCAGCACCGTGGGCGCGCTGGAAGATTTTGCTACCGGCATCCGGGATGCGGACGCCATGATGGGCAAACTGACCGAATACTTCTCGCAGGTGGACGAGCCGGTCATTCTGGTGTTCTGGGGCGACCACTATAACCCCATCGATTCCAATTACGATGTCTACACCACTACCGGCTATGCCAGCGATTCCAGCGCAGACCCCCGCCTGCACCAGACCACGCTGCTGATGTGGTCCAACTACAGCCAGCAGCAGGTGGACCTTGGCACCATTGCCGCTTACGATATCTCGCCGGTGATGATGGACATTTACGGTCTGGAAGAGCCGCTCTACTTCCAGTTCCTGAACCGTCAGCTGCGTGTGGCCAGCCGCACCAATACCCGCGGAACCACCATGAATCTGGACGGCACCACCACGCAGGAGCCTACCGAGTTCCAGCAGCGGTGGTGCGCAGAGCACTGGCTTTTGCAGTACGACCTGATGTTCGGCAAAGGATACGCCCTGCAGCGCATGGGCCTTGCGGGCCTGAGCGGCGTGGACACAGGCAAATGAGCGAAAAACAGACGATTTCTTTGTAAAAAACAGAGAAAAACTCTTGCAACCGGCGTTTGTTTGTGATATTATAACAAGGCATTACACACGCATCACTATGCCCTTTTGTGCCCAAATGGGTGGAGGGCAGTCCCGAACCGTCCGATACGGCCCGGGATCACGGTGTGCGGAGGCAAAACAATATCTGGAGGTATTTTTACTATGGCAGTCGTTTCTATGAAGCAGCTTCTCGAAGCAGGTGTGCACTTCGGTCACCAGACCCGCCGCTGGAACCCCAAGATGGCAAAGTACATCTTCACCGAGCGCAACGGCATCTATATCATCGATCTGCAGAAGACCGTGAAGAAGCTGGACGAGGCTTACAACTACGTGAAGGAAGTTG
>ERZ772880.1283-NODE-1283-length-21896-cov-12.223616_pt1 | contig 21896 bp, 13 predicted proteins | sample MGYA00580577_ERZ772880 | MGnify/ENA primary metagenome ERZ772880 (study PRJEB29015, sample SAMEA2737705) | human gut metagenome | biome: human gut; feature: human-associated habitat; material: faeces | place: China | collected 2012 ... | reverse complement strand
TTGGAGACGCTCGCTTTGGATAATGTGACTGCGATAGGCCAGGAGGCTTTCTACGGATGCACGGGCCTCGAAACGCTCAAAATACCGAAGTGTACCCAGTTCGGCAATTATATCGTAACGGGCTGCAAAGCTCTCACCCGGATAGAAGCCACCGCAGCCGGAGATTTCGTTAGCATAAGTGATGGTACCACCAGTATAGAGCACACCGCCGTTTTTCACAACAGAGACGGTCATACCGGAGATAACGCATTCGATCCCGCCAAGTGCGACCTCGTGCTGAACGCCGACAAGCAGTATGGTGGCACTGCCGTCCCCACAGCCACAGCCTACAACGAATGGACTGTGGGGGAAAACGGTTCCCCCATGAAATGGAAGAGCGTCAGCATCACGCCACCGTAATCCGCGCCTTTCCCGAAGTTGAACTTCGAGGCGGTCTGATTTATTTTGGGAAATCCAATTTTATGCCTGATGCGGTAGACGACATATGTTGTCGTAAAAAGATTATATCTTAATTAGTAGTCGATTAAAAACGCTCTGCCATTGGCAGATTACAAAATATATCTCCGCCCAACTTGCAAAAAGGGTCCCTACTGTCAAATTGCAGGGATCCTTTTGCTTTATACAATTTACTCCGCATGACTTAGGAAAGCTGTCCTCTGTCAAAAGGAAGATTATCGAATAACGGAGTTTTTTTTACTGTCGAATTGTATAAAAACCGGTCGTGAGTTTGTTTCCTGAGAGAATTTTGTTACTTTTGTATTCGAAAGAGTTACTTGAAGATACAACTCTGCAAATCGCTAAAATGCGCACAGTTACCAAATTGTTATCTCTCAATTCCCCAAATTATGCAAAGTGTTTATTCTTCAATTGGTTATCTTAACCGCGAATAATCTAAAATAAAAAAACGATGTTTCAGAAACTTGTAGCTATAGAACCGGTCAGCCTGGTTCCGTCGGCCGAAAAAACGTTGTATTCATTTGCCGGTCAGGTGGTGATGTATCCTGATATACCCGCGAGTGATGATGAAATCATTGCCCGTATCGGAGATGCCGATGCGGTGCTTTTGAGTTATACCTCCCGCATCAACCGGTATGTACTTGAATGTTGTCCGAATGTGAAATACATTGGAATGTGTTGCTCGCTCTATTCTCCCGAAAGTGCGAATGTCGATATTCGCTATGCCAATGAACGGGGGATTACGGTAACGGGTATCCGGGATTATGGTGATGAGGGAGTGGTAGAATATGTAGTCAGTGAGTTGGTGCGCTGTTTGCATGGCTTCGGGCAGGAATCGTGGGAGGAGTTGCCTCGTGAGATTACCGGATTGAAAGTCGGAATAGTCGGACTAGGTAAGTCGGGCGGCATGATAGCGGATGCTTTGAAGTTCTTTGGCGCTGATATTTCATATTATGCCCGCAGTGAGAAAGAAGCGGCTACTGCCAAAGGATATTGCTTTTTGCCGTTGGAGAAACTCCTTGCAGAGAGTGAAGTCATTTGCTGTTGCCTTAATAAAAATACGGTTCTGTTGAATGAAGAGGAATTCAGGCAGATGGGTAATCGGAAAATCTTATTCAATACCGGTTTGTCGCCGGCATGGGATGAGGCAGCTTTCGCTGAATGGCTGGAAGGTGACAACCTTTGTTTTTGTGACACGATAGGCGCGTTGGGGAGTGAGCAACTGCTCAATCATCCGCATGTACGTTGTATGCAGGTGTCTACTGGCCGCACGCGTCAGGCGTTTGACCGCCTGAGCGCAAAAGTGTTGGCCAATTTGTCAGAATACAATGGGTGATGCGATATTAATCAGGGTGCTCACTACTGACCACCCTGCAATATCCGATGTAGCACTATAAATGTCTACTACGGCATGCACCTGGTCATTTTTGATTTCTACCCTTTGCGTATCTCCCACAAATCCGGGGGTAGATTGTATGGATACCTGCATGTTCTCCGGACCGACAGAAGCTCGTGAGGCGGCAACTGTAACATTCACTTTGGTTGGAAAGAGGCGAATAGCTTCCGCAGCACTACCGGAGAAAACAGTACGTTGCTCCGTTTGCAAGGAATCATCATAAACGGGAGTTCCTTTGAGTCCATTAGGACCTTTTTCATTGAAGAAGCGGGCCGTCGTATTTCCCATCAGAGAGGCAGTTCTTAAAACATCGAATCCACCGGTAGCTCCGGATGCGATATAGATTCGTGTGCCATTTGCCTTGGCGGTTTCTGCCACTTCCCGATAGAATGTCTCGTCTGCCAAAGCACCGATAGACAAGGTAATGACAGAGGTTCCGTTTCTCAATGCTGGCAAAGCCAATTCCCGCATAGCGGCAGGAGAGGCCGATTCCACCAGATAATCTGGTTTTAATGCTAATAACTCTTCCAATGTGGCGCAAGCAATGCAAGGCTTGCCGTGTTGCTGCATTTTATGAACGATGTGCGCTGCTTTTGAAGCAGTACGCGAATAGACACCTACCAAGTCATAATCTGGTAATAAGCCTTTGACAACTGCATCCGCAACGATTTCTGCAAGTCGTCCACATCCTACAATGACTAACTTTTTCATGCAACAAAGATAATACTTTTATTGGTAAGAGCTTCGGTTGGTAATATGGTATTTATTTTCATCAGGTATGTATCCGGGGGTTGTTCCTTTAATTTATGAACTATTTGTAATAAGATTACGAAGATTTTCTCTACATTTGTCTTTATTAATCTTGTAATCTTCTATTAAAGTTTAATACTCCGATGAAAAAAAAGTACCTGATATTTCTTTTACTTCTCTCTTTTCCATTATATACCTGGGCCGATAAGACCTTGGACTCACTGTTGAATGTGCTTGATTTGACGATTCAAGAACATGAGACTTATGTCGCTCAACGTGAATCATGTATCAAGCACCTTAAAGAACTGACGCACGGAATAGAACCTAATTCCGCGGAACAGTACAATCTGAACAGTCAGATATACAAAGAATATAAAGCCTTTATCTGCGACTCTGCAATCCACTATTTGAATGAAAATATCCGGATTGCAGAGCGCTTGCGTGATACGGACCGGAAGATAGAAAGTCAGTTGCAGCTTTCGCTATTATTATCATCAACTGGAATGTATAAAGAGTCTCTTGATGTGCTGGAATCGGTAGATCGTCGGAAAATCATTCCTCGTTTAATAGCCGATTATTACACCTGCTTTGACCATGTGTATGGCGAGTTGGGCGTTTATACACAGGATAAAACCTTTTCGGGACGTTATTGGAGTATTTCACAGGCATATAGAGATTCATTATATGCTATATTGCCTCCGGAATCGGAAGAATACCTGCTGATGCGTGAAGCATCATTTCGCGATCAACGCCAGTATGAGGATGCCCTGAAAGTGAATGATCTCCGGTTGACGAAAATAGAACCATATACTCCCCAATATGCGATGGCTACTTATCATCGTTCTTTGATTTACAAGTACAGTAATGATAGTCTGGGAGAGAAACGGAATCTTTGTCTTTCTGCTATATCGGATATTCGTTCTGCCATTAAGGACCATGCTTCGTTGTGGATGCTTGCCCAGCTACTTTACGAAGATGGTGATATGGAACGTGCGTACCAATATATGCGCTTTTCGTGGAATGCGACCAAGTTCTACAATGCCCGTCTGCGTAGTTGGCAGAGTGCTGACGTGCTTTCATTGATTGATAAAACCTATCAGGCAATGATTGAAAAGCAGAACGACCGTCTTCAACAGAACCTGCTGCTTATCACTGCACTATTGGTGTTGTTGATTGTAGCTTTGGGATATATCTACCGTCAGATGAAAAAGCTGGCAGATGCAAGAAATCATCTTCAGGTAGCTAATAAGCAGTTAAACGGATTGAATGAGGAGTTGAGGCAAATGAATAGTTGCTTGTCTTCTACCAATATCGAACTCTCGGAGTCCAATCAGATCAAGGAAGAGTATATTGCCCGTTTCATCAAGTTGTGTTCTACTTATATCAACCGTTTAGACGCTTACCGGCGGATGGTGAATAAGAAAGTGTCTGCCGGACAAATTGCGGAGTTATTAAAGATAACGCGTTCCCAAGATGCTCTTGACGAAGAACTGGAAGAATTGTATGCTAACTTTGATACAGCCTTTTTGCATCTCTTCCCTAACTTTGTGGGAAAATTCAATGACTTATTACAGGAAAATGAACAGATTTTACCGAAGAAAGGCGAGTTATTGAATACTGAACTGCGCATCTTTGCTTTGATACGTCTGGGTATTGAAGACAGTTCACAAATTGCGGAGTTTCTTCGTTATTCGGTGAATACAATTTATAATTATCGGGCGAAAGTAAGGAATAAAGCCCGTGGATCGAGAGAGGATTTTGACGATTTAGTGCGAAAAATTCGCTAATTCGGACTGTAAATCAACCACTTTTTTAGGTATACGTTCTGAATGTAAATAGATGAAAATAAGTGGATTATCGTTTTGTGTAATCCACTTATTGCCCCCTCCTTGTTAGCTCACTTTAATTTCTTTATACTTTTGACCTGTGCTTCGAAAGTAATGAGAATAGCCCATTGCTGACGAGCGTCTTATTATTAACTTTAAAACTTAGTACGCATGAAAAAAAACAGGCGAAAAATCCTTTCGGGGAGTCGCAAGATTTTCTTTGCTATCTTGGCAATGTTTTTATCTTTGAGTGCATCCGCACAGCAAATTACTGCATCCGGTCAGGTCCTGGATGCTCAAAAAGAACCGCTAATCGGTGTTAGTGTACAAGAGAAAGGTACGTCTAACGGAGCAATTACCGATTTAGATGGCAACTTCACATTAAACGTTAAGCAAAACGCCATTTTGATATTCTCTTATGTGGGTTATAAGTCGCAGGAGGTAAAGGCAGCCCAACAGATGAAGATCACACTTCAGGAAGATAATGAAGTGCTTGATGAAGTGGTGGTCATCGGTTATGGTTCGGTGAAACGGAAAGATGTGACTACCGCTATCTCTTCCGTATCTACCAGGGATTTGGATATGCGGCCTATTGTTTCGGCAGGGCAGGCCATTCAAGGTAAGGCAGCCGGTGTCTCGGTGATTCAGCCTAACGGAACGCCGGGCGGTGAAATGTCTATCCGTGTTCGTGGTACTACTTCAATGAATGGTAGTAATGACCCGTTGTATGTAGTAGATGGAGTGCCTGTAGACAATATCAAGTTCCTTTCTCCGAATGATATTGAGAGTATGCAGATATTGAAAGATGCTTCATCAGCATCTATCTACGGTTCGCGTGCTGCTAACGGAGTCATTCTAATTACTACGAAGGCCGGTGCAGCCGGTAATGCCAAAGTTTCTTTGACAGCCCAGTTCGGTTTGAACAAAGTGGCCGATAAAGTAGAATCCCTGAATGCAGCACAATATAAAGAATTGCAGGATGAAATCGGACTAGTGTCTTTGCCGGACGGATTACCCGACCGCACCGACTGGTTTGATGAAACGTATACGACCGGAAAGACTCAAAATTATCAGGTAGCTGTATCCAATGGTAATGAGAAAATGAAATATTACCTTTCTGCGGGTTACCTCAAAGAACAGGGAGTGTTGGACATCTCTTATTACAAGCGTTACAATTTCCGGGTAAATCTGGAAAATCAGGTTCGTAAATGGCTGACAGTAAGTGCTAATATCTCTTATTCAGATTATACAAGCAATGGAGGCGGAGCAATGGGAACAGGCTCGAATCGGGGTGGTGTTATTCTGGCTGTTATCAATACACCGACTTATGCGCCGGTGTGGGATGCTTTGAACCCTAATCAGTATTACAATAACTTCTATGGAGTGGGGAATATCACCAATCCATTAGAAAATATGGCCCGTGCGAAAAATAACAAAGACAAAGAAAACCGCTTGTTGGCATCGGGTAATATATTGCTGACTCCATTTCCGGAACTGAAGTTTAAGTCTACTCTTACTCTTGACCGTCGCAACGCCGTTAATACCACTTTTCTTGATCCGATTTCTACTGCTTGGGGCCGCAATCAGTACGGTGAGGCTTCGGACAATCGGAATATGAACACAGTGCTGACATTTGATAATGTATTGACTTATAATAAAAACTTCAAGAAACATGGCTTGGAAGTAATGGCCGGTTCGTCATGGACGGATTCAGACTATTCAAATAGCTGGATCAATGGCTCCCACTATCGTAGCGATCAGATTCAAACATTGAATGCTGCCAATAAAATATCTTGGGATAATACGGGTACGGGTGCATCTCAATGGGGGATTATGTCATTCTTCGGACGTGTAGCTTATAACTTCGACAGTAAATACCTGGTAACAGCTAATCTTCGTGCCGATGGTTCTTCTAAATTGCATCCTGATCATCGTTGGGGCGTATTTCCTTCATTCTCTGCAGCCTGGCGTATTTCTTCAGAAAAGTTCATGGAGAACCTTACATGGATTGACGATTTAAAATTGCGCGGTGGTTGGGGACAAACCGGTAACCAGTCGGGCATTGGTGACTATGCATATTTGCAGCGTTACAATATCGGTCGTATCGAATGGTTTAAGAAAGGCGGCGAAGGTGATTCTACTGATTATGCAAATGCTGTTCCTACCATTAGCCAGGCCAACTTGCGTACATCTGATTTAACATGGGAAACCACGACACAGACCAATATAGGTCTGGATCTGACCATATTGAATGGACGATTGACGTTTAATGCCGACTATTATTATAAGAAGACCAAAAACATGTTGATGAATGTATCATTACCTGCCGGTGCCGCAGCCGCTACGTCTATTGCCCGTAACGAGGGTGAAATGGTAAATAAGGGTTTTGAGCTTTCTATTAGTTCGAAAAATCTTCGTGGAGGAGCATTTACATGGGATACAGACTTCAATATCTCTTTTAACCGGAATAAATTGACAAAACTGGAATTACAGAAAGTTTATTACGATGCTAAAACTGCGGATGTGGTGAATGACTATGTGGTACGTAATGAGCCGGGCCGTGCTTTGGGAGGTTTCTACGGTTATATAAGTGATGGGGTAGATCCTGAAACCGGTGAATTGATGTATCGTGATTTGAACAATGACGGTAAAATATCATCTTCCGACCGTACCTATATCGGTGATCCGAATCCCGATTTCACCTATGGTATGACTAATACCTTTTCATGGAAAGGCTTTAATTTGAGTATCTTTATCCAAGGTTCTTATGGAAACGATATTTATAATGCTTCACGTATTGAAACGGAAGGTATGTATGATGGTAAGAATCAGTCGGCTCGTGTACTGAATCGTTGGAAAATACCCGGACAGATAACAGACGTGCCTAAGGCTAATTTCAAATTGCTCAATTCTACCTATTTTGTAGAAGATGGCAGTTATCTAAGATTGAAGGATGTTTCCTTGTCCTACAACGTTAAAGGTAAACTATTGAAGAAATGGGGAATTACCCGTTTGCAACCTTACTTCACGGCTACTAACCTGCTGACATGGACCAGCTATTCGGGAATGGACCCGGAAGTAAACCAATGGGGTAACAGCGGTACGGTACAAGGTATCGATTGGGGTACTTACCCGCATTGCAGATCATACGTGTTTGGTATTAATGTTGAATTCTAATGAAAGGAAAGATTATGAAACTAAGAACTATATTTTACGGATTAACCTCCGGCTTGCTATTGGGACTTTCTTCCTGCTCGCTGAATTATGAGCCATTAGACACCTATTCGGATGTGACGGAAGGAGTGACAAGTGATGGTACAAAAATCGTATTCAAGGATAAAGCTGCAGTTGAAAGTCATCTGACAACGCTTTATAATCAAATGCGTGACCGTCAGGAACATTGGTATGTGGATTTACTTTTGATTTCAGATTCCCATTCGGATAATGCTTATGCCGGTACTACCGGAGCGGAAGTTGTCCCGTTTGAGAATAACTCTATTGAAGGTTCCAATTCTGTGTTGGAACGTGACTGGAACCGTTATTTGGAGGATGTGGCCCGTGCCAATAAACTCATTTGTAACATTGACCTGGTGACAGATAATTCGTTGACTACTGCCGAACGGGCGCAATACAAAGCAGAAGCGAAGATATTCCGTGCCATGGTAATGTTTGACATGGTACGTCTTTGGGGCGATTTTCCGGTGATTACAACGGTGGCTGATGATATTACTTCTGAAAACATTGATGAGGTATATCCACAATATTTCCCCAAACAAAATACGGAACTTGAAGCTTATCAGCAGATTGAAAAGGATTTATTGGATGCAGTATTGTATGCTCCGGACAATACGCCGGGGAATAAGACGTTGTTTTCCAAATCTGTAGCTCGTACCTTATTGGCTAAAATATATGCCGAGAAACCTTTGCGTGATTATACGAAAGTTATCCAATATTGTGATGAGGTGAAAGCAGACGGTTTTGATCTGGTAGATGATTTCAGTGATTTGTTTGGAATGAATGCTGCGGGAACAGATGCAAAGATGCGTAATACAAAAGAATCGATTCTTGAAGCACAATTTACATCCGGAGCAGGTAACTGGTGTACATGGATGTTCGGGCGTGATCTCGTGAACTGGAATAACAATTTCACGTGGGCGAAATGGGTGACTCCGTCCCGTGACCTGATTAGTGCTTTCAAACAGGAAGGGGATGAAGTCCGTTTCAAAGAATCAATAGTCTATTACGATTGTAATTGGAGCAACTATTATCCGTCTGATAATTATCCGTTCATGTATAAATGCCGCTCTGCCAACAGCAGTATTATCAAGTACCGTTATGCCGATGTCCTGTTGCTGAAAGCAGAAGCACTGATTATGCAGGATACGCCGGATTTGGAAGGAGCCGCCGATATAATAGATGAAGTGCGCGACCGTGCCAAATTGGGAGCACTTCCCACCTCTGTCCGTTCAAACAAAAACGTCCTGCTGAATGCCTTACTTAAAGAACGTCGGTTAGAACTGGCTTTTGAGGGACAACGATGGTTTGATCTGGTCCGTCTGGACAAGGTAGAAGAGGTGATGAATGCAGTGTATTCCAAGGATTCAGGTCGCAAAGCGCAGATTTACACTTTTGATAAGAACTCTTATCGTTTGCCAATTCCGCAGTCGGTAATCGACGCGAATGATAAGATTCACCAGAATCCGGGTTATTAATTCAACTAAAAACATAGAAAACTTAAGATTATGATAGACATGAGAAATATAGCATTGACCTTTTTAGGATGCTTCACCATATTAGCTGCATGCAGCAACAGTGACGATGCGGAGAAACCGGTTACACCTGTTCCGACCGGAGATGTGACTATTTATGCGACCACTAGCAGCCTGACTCGCGATTTGACCCGTGATGCCGTTAATTTCAGCTCGAAAGATAATTTGGCACCTACTTCAATCACATTGAATCCGACTGAACAATATCAGACAATGGATGGCTTCGGAGCTGCTATCACAGGCGCCACTTGTTTTAATCTTCTGCAAATGAAACCGGAAGATCGTCACGCCTTCCTTACGGAAACATTCTCTGACGACAAAGGCTTCGGATTTAGCTATATCCGTATCTCTATCGGCTGCTCGGACTTTTCATTGAGCGAATATACCTGCTGTGATACGAAAGGTATTGAGCATTTTGCTTTGCAAAGTGAAGAGAAAGACTATATCCTTCCGATTCTGAAAGAGATTTTGAGCATCAATCCTTCTATTAAAGTCATTGCCGCCCCTTGGACTTGTCCAAAATGGATGAAAGTAAAGAGTCTCACAGATCTTACTCCGCTGGATTCATGGACAAACGGTCAGCTGAATCCAGCCTATTATCAGGACTATGCCACTTATTTTGTGAAATGGGTACAAGCCTTCAACGCCGAAGGCATTGATATTTATGCTGTAACTCCCCAGAACGAACCGTTGAACCGTGGTAATTCCGCTTCACTTTATATGAGTTGGGAAGAACAGAGGGACTTTGTGAAAACAGCGCTCGGACCTAAATTCAAAACAGCCGGACTGGCTACGAAAATTTATGCATACGATCATAACTATGATTATAGTGATATTGCAACGGAAAAGAACTACCCCGGTAAGATGTATGAGGACGCAGCTGCTTCCCAATACCTGGCCGGAGCTGCTTATCACAACTATGGCGGGAATCGCGAAGAGCTTTTAAATATACATAAAGCCTATCCTGAAAAGGAACTTCTTTTCACGGAGACTTCTATCGGAACATGGAATAGCGGACGTGATTTGTCGAAACGATTGCTGGAAGATATGAAAGAAGTAGCATTGGGTACGATCAACAACTGGTGTAGGGGAGTTATAGTGTGGAACCTGATGCTTGATAATGACCGTGCTCCTAACCGTGAAGGCGGTTGCCAGACTTGCTACGGAGCGGTGGATATCAGTAATAGCGACTATAAGACAATTATCCGCAACTCACATTATTATATCATCGCCCATCTCTCAAGTGTGGTGAAACCGGGAGCGGTACGTATCGGTGCATCCGGCTATGCTGATAGCAATATCATGTATTCTGCTTTCGAGAATCCGGATGGAACATACGCTTTTGTACTGATGAATAATAATGAAAAGACTAAAAAGATAACCTTAAGTGATGGTAAGCGTCATTTTGCTTATGATGTTCCGGGCAAATCTGTGACTTCCTATCGTTGGGCAAAGTCGGAATAAGAACTTTAAAACGATCAAGACAATGAAAAAAAACAGTTATATTATATTGGCTTTGGCAGGAATGTTATCCATGAATTCCTGTAATGATGACGAATTCTTGCCCGGTAATCCGAGTATGGAAATCAAAGCAGAGAATGCAGATGCTCTTTTTGGTGACAGTCTTCCGTTTACGATTAAAGCCTCGGATGTGGATGTGCCTCTTTCTACGTTGAAAGCACAGCTTTTTTATGGAGAAGAACAAGTGTCTGAAACGGTCATCCGTACAAAGACAAGCGGAAATGACTATACTGGTAAAATCTTTGTTCCTTATTATGCTAATATTCCTAATGGAAAGGCAACTTTGAAATATATTCTTCAGAACATTCATTTTACTACCACAGAAATGACGAAAGAACTCGCTCTGGCACGACCGGACTTCCCCTATCTGACATTAGTGGATGAGGAAGGAAAAGAGTACCGGATGGAACGGCAAGCCATGTACAAGTATAGTGTGACAGGAGACTTCTCGCAAAAGATGAAAGCGTATATCAAGACTCCGAAAGTGGGAGAGAATGGGAACGAATTGACCTTCGGCTGGGAGAATGGAACGATTGAAGCCGGTTCTACTAATGCTATCTCATTTTCTAATACGGAACCGGGAAATTATGCTATCAAGTTTAATACGTTGACTTACGAGGCAGAACCATTTGCCAAGTTAAAGGTGAACGGTGAAGATATGGAATTGGTAGAGAATGATATCTATGCAATCAAGTTGACTTTGAAGAAGAATGACATTCTAGCGTTTGAAGGGGTGCCTGATTATGATAATTGGTGGATAGACCAGGATTATTTTGAAAAGCAGGAAGATGGAACATTGAAATTCCTGCCGATTGACGGAAGTTACCAAATAACAGCCAATGGTAAAATGAAGTATTTCTCTGTCATTGCTTTGAAGAATGGTGAGGCTGCCAAGTTGCAGGATGATGGAACAGGTGCTATCTGGGCTATTGGAACAGGAATCGGTAAACCGTCGGTGGCACTTTCTGAAGTAGGGTGGACTCCGGAAAACGGTCTGTGTATGCCACAGCTTACTGCGAAGAAGTATCAACTGACATTTATAGCTGGCGTTACCATGAAAGTGGATGATATTAACTTTAAGTTCTTCCATATCAATAAATGGGACAACGGCGAGTTTAAGGGTGATGCTATTTCTACAACGAGTGAATTGGTTAAAATCTCATCGGACGGAAACTTGGGACTGGAAGAAGGTCAGAAGTTCGAAAGAGGAGGTATTTACAGGTTTACAGTTGATGTGACGAAAGGCAATACCAAGGCTGTGTTGACAGTGGAGAAAGTAGGGAAGGTAGATTTACCTGCACCGGATATTTTCTTTGGTAATGATAAGATGGAGGTGACAGATACTGATATATATAAGTCGGATCAGGCGTTTACACAAGGACAAATGATAACTGTTACAGGCATTGATAATTTGAATGAATGGTGGATCGATCCTGACTTCTTTGAGAAACAAAGTGATGGTGCATTGAAGTTCCTGCCGATTAACGGAGATTATCGGGTGACAGCTAATGCTGTTTTGAAGTATTTTTCTGTAATGGCTTTGAAAGATGGTAAACCGGCCAAATTGCAAGATGACGGAACGGGTGCAATCTGGGCTATCGGAAAAGGAATCGGTAAGCCTTCTGTTACGTCTTCCGAAGTAGGTTGGGAGCCAAGTAAAGCGCTCTGTCTGGCGCAAGTTGCTTCTAAAAAGTATCAGCTAACCTTGAAAGCCGGGGAAACGTTGAAGACTAGTGGTGACCCGGAAGTGATTAGTTTTAAGTTCTTCCATCAAAATGATTGGGGAGGAGAATTCGGCAATTATGCAAGCTCTATTTTAGTGGAACAGCTTAAACTTGCAGATTCCGGAAATTTGGAAATGCAGGATAATAAAGCATTTGAAGAAGGAGCTGTCTATCGATTTACCATTGATGTAACGAATGGCAATGCAAATGCTGATCTGAAGGTTGAGAAAATAAATTGATCTGAAGATTAATGCCGGATTTTTATTGAAACTATCCTGAAAGGGTATGATGAATTATACCCTTTCAGGATTCATCTTTGGTCGGAATAATGTAAAAAACATTAATAAACTCGTCCGCAACTAGGAAATATCCCCTGTTTGGGAGTCTATATAAATAAAGTATGAACTTATTTCTTATATCATAAATGAACATGAAATTCAAAGCAATGTTACTTGGCTTGTCTGTGATAACTGCGTTGCCTGCCTTTGCGCAGAAGCCCGTGTATCTGGACACTGGTAAGCCTATCGAAGAGAGAGTGAAAGATGCATTGAACCGGATGACCCTTGAAGAAAAGGTGAAGATGATTCATGCACAGTCTAAATTTAGTTCGGCAGGCGTTCCCCGCCTCGGAATTCCCGAAGTATGGGCTACCGACGGTCCTCATGGTATCCGTCCGGAAGTGTTGTGGGATGAATGGGATCAGGCTGGATGGACAAACGATTCCTGTATTGCCTATCCGGCATTGACGTGTCTTTCTGCTACATGGAATCCCGAAATGTCGCATCTTTATGGGAAAAGTATCGGTGAAGAGGCGCGTTACCGCAAGAAAGACATCTTGTTGGGGCCCGGTGTGAATATCTACCGTACTCCCTTGAACGGACGTAACTTCGAGTATATGGGAGAAGACCCGTATCTGTCCGCCACTATGGTGGTTCCTTACATCAAAGGTGTACAAGAGAATGGGGTAGCTGCCTGTGTGAAGCATTATGCATTGAACAATCAGGAGTTCAACCGTCATACCACCAATGTGCAATTGAGTGATCGTGCTCTTTATGAAATATACCTGCCTGCTTTTAAAGCGGCTGTTCAGGAAGGTGGAACATGGTCGATTATGGGCTCTTATAATCTTTATCAGGGACAGCACGCTTGTCACAACAAACGTCTGCTTAAAGATATTCTTCGTGATGAATGGGGTTTTGATGGCGTTGTAGTGTCCGACTGGGGAGGTGTGCACAACACCGAACAGGCTATTCACAATGGCATGGACTTGGAGTTTGGTTCATGGACGAACGGACTGTCTGCCGGAACGAGGAATGCCTATGATAATTATTTCCTTGCTTTCCCTTACCTGAAACTGATAAAAGAGGGTAAAGTAGGAACAAAAGAATTGGATGAAAAGGTTAGTAATGTTCTTCGTCTGATTTTCCGTACTTCAATGGACCCGCACAAACCATTTGGCTCTTTAGGTTCTCCCGAACACGGGCAAGCCGGACGTCAGATTGGAGAAGAAGGGATTGTACTGTTGCAGAACAACGGTAACTTATTGCCTATCGATTTGAATAAAGCTAAGAAAATAGCCGTTATCGGTGAAAATGCCATTAAGATGATGACTGTGGGCGGTGGTAGCTCTTCTTTGAAAGTGAAATATGAAATTTCTCCGTTGGATGGACTGAAAAGTCGTGTGGGCTCAAAAGCAGAAGTGGTATATGCCCGTGGGTATGTAGGCGACCCGACAGGAGAGTATAACGGTGTGAAAACCGGTCAGGACTTGAAAGACAACCGTTCGGAAGATGAATTGCTTGCAGAAGCTTTGCAAGTGGCTAAAGATGCCGACTATGTAGTCTTCTTCGGTGGCTTGAACAAGAGCAATCATCAAGATTGTGAAGATTCGGACCGTGCTTCTTTAGGTTTACCCTATGCACAGGATAGAGTGATAAGTGAACTGGCAAAGGTGAATAAAAACCTGATTGTGGTCAATATCTCCGGCAATGCTGTGGCCATGCCTTGGGTGAATGAAGTGCCTGCTATTGTTCAGGGTTGGTTCTTAGGTTCGGAAGCCGGAACAGCTCTTACTTCCGTATTGGTAGGAGACGCCAATCCTTCGGGAAAACTTCCTTTCACCTTCCCGGCAAAACTGGAAGATGTAGGGGCTCATAAATTGGGCGAATATCCGGGCAATAAGGAGGAACTGGCACAGTCTAAACATAGAGGAGATACGATTAATGAAATCTATCGGGAAGATATTTTTGTAGGTTACCGTTGGGCGGATAAAGAAAAAATCAAACCGCTGTTCCCGTTCGGACACGGATTGAGCTACACTACTTTCGCTTATGGAAAGCCTTCGGCTGACAAGAAAACAATGACAGTAGATGATACTATCTCTTTCACGGTCAATGTGAAGAATACAGGAACTCGTGAAGGTCAGGAAGTTGTTCAGCTTTATATCAGTGATAAGAAATCCTCTCTCCCTCGTCCGGTAAAAGAGTTGAAAGGTTTTCAGAAAGTGAAACTGGCTCCGGGAGAAGAGAAGGCGGTAACGCTGACGATTGATAAGAAAGCATTGAGCTTCTTCGATGATGCTAAACACGAATGGGTGGCCGAACCGGGTAAGTTTGAGGCAATCATCGGTAGTTCATCCAGAGATATTAAAGGTACTGTACCATTTGAGTTGAAATAGGTAGATGTTTGGTTAGAGATTTTTTTAAGGAGATGACAGAGAGTCTGGGTACTCGGAAAACGCTAAGTGATTGCAACAAATCGACTTAGCGTTTTTTTATTGCCTAATTTTCCCAGCGTTTGCAAAAAAATAGTAAGAAAGTAGTCGTTTCGCTTGGTAAAGTGTTGTATCAGAAGTAATTTTGGGAAAAATAACAATTAAGGTAACCTAATTATGGAAAAAGGTATTTGGCTGGAAATAGAGGAACTGTATAAGGAGTTTCAGCAACTCGGTATCAGTCAGTCGGTGGACTATGAGAAGTACTACCTCTATTCTCTTATTACCCATTCTACAGCCATTGAGGGTTCTACACTAACCGAAATGGATGCACAGCTTCTTTTCGATGAAGGTGTAACAGCTAAAGGAAAGCCGTTGGTATATCATCTGATGAATGAGGACTTGAAGAAAGCATACGAGCTTGCTAAAAAGGAAGCGCAACGCAATACTGTTATAACTCCTGCTTTTTTGCAGAAGTTAAACGCTACTTTGATGCGGACAACAGGGGGAAGGCATAATACAATAGGCGGCTCTTTCGATTCTTCCAGAGGTGAGTTCCGTTTGTGTGGCGTTACGGCTGGTGTAGGTGGGCGTTCTTATGTGGGTTATCAAAAAGTACCTGTTAAAGTAGAAGAACTTTGTTTCTTGTTGCAGGAACGGCAAAAGAATGTGGAAACGTTCCGTGAACAATACGAATTAAGTTTTAATGCTCACCTCAATTTAGTGACTATTCATCCTTGGGTGGATGGCAACGGGAGAGCAGCTCGCTTATTGATGAACTATATTCAATTCTGCTATCATCTTTTCCCCGCTAAGATTTTTAAGGAGGATAGGGCAGATTATATCCTTTCTTTACAACAGGCGCAAGATGATGAAACCAACCAGCCTTTTTTGGATTTCATGGCGGTGCAATTGAAAAAATCACTGTCTTTGGAAATTCAAAAATATAAAGCTTCTCACGATAAAGGATTTAGTTTTATGTTTTAATCTTGTAGGGCTTCTTTTGATAAGACTTCCACCCATTGTATATTGTGTTGTTTTTCATTAACGAAATCACCATTACAGTAACGGCGGTTGCATTTATTAATATCGAACTTATGTAATTCTCTAATAGTTTTAAATAAAGGTTCATCAGTTTCACCGTTAGCTGAATAGTTATAGACCAGATATTTATGGTGGAAGAGGTACATAAAATAATAAAGAATCATCCTTCACACTCTTCACTGTTCTTTTTATATGCCATAAGCTAAAGTAAATATGCTATAAGCAAAAACGAATATGCTATCAGCTAAAATTAATAAGCTCGTAAGCGTCTCCGCGATTCTATATAGTGTATTAAAATAAAAAGGCTAATGATCCCTTTTTAGTCATTAGCCTTTTCCCATCTGTCAGGAAGCAGTTCCCTGTATTTTTCAATTGGTGTGTTCGGTTGCCATTCGGCTGTTCTGTTTATCACATCCGTGAGATACTCAAATAGATTCACTTTATGCATCCTACAAGTGAGTGCTATCGTATAGAGTATGGCGCCTCGTTCGGCCCCCTTATGGCTGCCGAAGAACAATGAGTTTTTTCTTGATAAGGATATGTACCGGTTCATCCGTTCAACTATATTGTTGTCCAGGTAAGTGTCACCATAATTAAAGATGTCCACCACTGCATTCCACTCATTGCGAAGATAGGTAATGGCTTCCTGCAGTTCGCTCTTAGGTAATAAATCCCCCCGTTCTTCTATTTCATCAAGCACATCTTTTATTTCTCCGAGTATGTCCGGCGCATACTTTTTTCGATGCATAAGATTCTGTTCTACCGTCCATCCCTCAACCCCAACTTTATGCTTATGCTCGTTTTGATAAAGTGCGTTTATCAGCTCCACGATCCTTTTTGCATCCGGGTCCTTCTCACCGCAATCTATAAATTTCCGTTTTATATGTTGCAAGCACGGGATGCGTGTGATATTGGGATAAGCATCGCTTTCGAGCTTCCGGTAAGGTGAGTAACCATCGCTTTGTATGATACCTTTGCAACTGCCTAATTCGTTAAGAATAACTCTTTCAGACCGGGAGCCGTCATCATAGAGCAAGTATATCATCCTGGTGTTTATGCCGACAACCACCCAAAGGTATCCCTTCCTGACTCCTTTTCCCTTGCTGTTCTTTTCCGGGACGAGTATTTTGTAATAGGTTTCATCGGCTGCCTTATAAGGATCACTCAAAGCTGTCTGCCGGATGCACTTATAAAGATTTTCGAAGAGGTCTGAGGCTTTCTCTATCAACTTATGAGCCGTAGGTTTCTTCAGCGTAAAGCCATGACTCTCGAAGTAGTTGATGATTCTTTCAACAGGTAGCGATTGTATATAACGTAATTCCATCAATCCGGCAATAAATGAACCGTCATAGCTGGAATTCAAGAAGGCCGAAGCCGGTGTTTTTCCCTCAAACAGGCGACCTTCTTGCGTATAGGTGTGTATCTTGTAGACATGCTTGATGAAGCGCATGGGTACACATTCATAGCGGACGCATATTCTGGGAACAGTGGTAAACAACCGGGCCTTATTGATGTCAAAATCGGGATCATCGGGATAAACGACATGTTCTTCTTCCTCCATCTCATAATGCATGTCACGTTTGGCCCCATTGTTCTTTCTTGCTTTACGCTTATCTGCTTTTTCCGCTTCTATCTTCTGCCGCTCTTCTTCGGATATGGCAGATTGGGGAGCCTGTTGCTGTTCGGATGTGTTGGATACAAGTTTGGCGAGTCCCTTAGTAAGGCGCTGTTGCTTGCTAAGAGATTCGCCTTTTTGAAGGAGTGCCTCTTTAAGGGAAGAAACCTCCTTTATCAAAGCATCTATTTGGTCCAAGAGTCTGTTGTTGTCATCTCGTAATCCCTTGATTTGTTCCTTCAATAACTCTATGATCTCATCCTTTTTCATGGCATAAAGATATAAAAAATCAACGAATTAGCCAAATAAACCGGATGATATCTTTATTGCAAATGTCTAATAATCAGAATGTTGAACCAGCCGTATATTCGCCGGCGGCCTTGGTGCCGAGATCCTCGTTGAGGCCCACTTCCTTGAACTCAGCGCCGGAAATGGTCATCCACGCGGTGCCGCCCATTTCGTGCTCGCCGTACACATGGTTCTGGTAGCGTTCGGGATGAGCGGTGATGCGATCCCACGCGATCTTGACCAGATCCTTGCGCTTGCCGAACACCAGCGCTCCGGTGGGGCAGGCTTCCACGCAGCCGGGAAGCTTGCCTTCCTGCAGGCGGGGGTGGCACAGCGTGCACTTCTGGACCAGCGGATTGAGGGCGCGGTCGTAGGTGTAGCCGGGGATATTGAACGGGCACGCGACCATGCAGTAACGGCAGCCCACGCAGAGGGTGGGATCGTAGGTCACGGAACCGTCGGGGTTCTTGGTAAACGCCTTCACGAAGCACGCACTGGCGCAGGCGGGTTCCTCGCAGTGCATGCACTGGCTCTTGCGGAACACGTCCTTGTCGAGGCTCGCGGGACGGTACTTGTTCACCACGGTCCACTCTTTGGCGGACGTGCGGCGCTTTTCGTTAAGCACGTTGAGATCGGTGAAGGGCTTCTCCGGTTTGGGGAGATCGTTGACCTTGTTGCAGGCCTGTTCGCACCTGCGGCAACCGATGCACAGCGTGGTGTCGTGAAGCACACCCTTGCTGTCGGGGTAGCCGTGGAAGGTTCCGCCCGCAGCGGACGCGGATTTCGCGCCGCCCAGAGCCGAACCGATACCCAGCCCACCCATCAGAGTCAGAAATGATCTACGGTTCATATCTTCTCCTCCGCCTATTTCACGCGCGGGGTATGGCAACCCGCGCAATCGGTGGCGGCAGGCTTCTCGATCTTCATCCGATCGTGGCAGGCCATGCACTGTTGATGATACGCAGCCTTGAGCGAAGGCTTGTTGACGCTCGTAGCCATCTTGTCAGCCTCAATCCCGTGGCAGCTGGCGCACTTCGGCGGGGTCTTCAGATCCGCGATGGGGCTGTTGTGGTGGCACGCGGCGCACATGGCCGTCGGCGACGTATGGAACGCGGAGGCAAGCCCGCTGTCGGCGGCACCCTTCACAAGGGCTTCGTAGATCTTGCGGTGCGGGAACACGCTCGGTTCAAAATCGTTGGACAGAGCACCGATGGTCACGGTCTCAGGCACTTCGACGGCCGGGAAAGGCTTCGCCGGAGCGGGCTGGGCGGCCAGATCCTTGGCTGCGATGTCGGCAAGCTGTTCCTTCGTGAGATCGAAGGCGGAACCGTCGGCGATCTGGGCGGAGGTAATGCCCTTCACGTCCTTGTGGCAGGTGGCACAGGAATCGGCGGGCATGACCGGAACCGCCCCGTGGCAACCGGCACATTCCTTCTTCTGCATCACGGTCTGCTGATGGCAGCCCACGCAGCTGCTGTCCGAGGTCTTCGCGTGCATGGCGTCGGCCAGCTTCACGAAGTTGCCGTCCTTGTTGCCGTCGACGGTGTGGCAGACGGTACAGGACTCGATACGGACATGGTGGCAGGTGCGGCAGCTGTCCACGGAAGCCTCATGCGCCTTGTGGTTGAACACCACGGGCTTCATGCCGGCTTCGGGAGCGCCCACGGGGCGCTTGGCGTTGTTGACGGGCAACAGCACGGTGGCGTCGGGCTGACCGCGCATCAGGCGGGGAACCGGGTTCACCTGCTTGAACTTGGACTGGGCCTCTTCGGTATGGCAACCGGCGCAGGTGGTGGGGCCGGTCACAATCGCGGCCTCAATGGAGGCGGCTTCGGCGGCGGCCTCGGCCTGCACTTCCTTGGCGGAAAGCTTCTTCGTGCTCTTGGGCTCGGCGGCCTTCTTGGCTTCCACCTGAGCGGTCAGATACGCACGAGAGGACTGGGCCACGTTTTCATGGCACCACACGCACTTGGTGTGCACGGCGGTCTGGAGAGAAGGCGTGGAACCAACGGCCTTTTCGCCGTGGCAGGCGGCGCAGGCGTCTTCCTGTCCCTTCTTCCATACGAGCTTGTTCAGCTTTTCGTCATACACATGGTGGCAAACGCCGCAGTTTTCTTCGGAGTTGGCCGGGTTGACGATAGCTTTGGAGCTGACGTGCAGATAGTGGAGCGATTTGCTGCCCATCTTGACGGGCTTCTGTTCAGCCTTGAACGGAAGCTTCGTGTCGTGACAGGCGCGGCATTCGCCGTCGAGCGGACCCGTCTTCTGGTTGTTGGAAGCCATGTTCTCATGGCAACCGATGCAACCATTATGATAGATGTTTTCCAGCTTCTTGGCGTCGGTGCCGTCTTCCTTGCGCTGGAATTTGACGGTGTGCCCGTTCGCGGTGGGCGTATGACAGACAGAACAGTCTTGGCCCGTGGCAGCGAGAGCCTTGGTGTGTTCGTCATGCAAAAACACGGCGGGAGGCATTTCCAGCTTCTTGAGCTGGCCTATGGCATCGATGCGGATCACGTCGGGACGGGTTTGGGCGGCCAGCGACGGTGAAGCAAACAACGCAATCCCACCCAAACCGATCACGGCAATCGCCGCCAGCGCAATCCCACGCAGCAGTTTTCGACCGTTTTCCATGGTGGCAGTCCTTTGCAAATAGAAAAAGAAACATTTCCCCTGACAACAAAACCAGTCTGATTGCAGTATGATGCCATATGCTCTCAGACAGGTGCCTAGCTTCTCAAGCTGGTATCGTGAAAAAAAGTCTCCGTCAAGGGGGGAATGCCTGATCCGACGCCCCTTAGCGGGCGCCAACACCCCCACTTTCGTGAAAAAACAAACGAATGTTTCCTCTCTTTACCTGCTTGAATGCTCAATGAACGCCCTAGGCCTCTAAAAACAATATAACATATTATTAAAAAAGGATTTCTTCGCTCAAAACATATTCCACAAACAAACCGCACGGCTCAAAACCTTGCCGCCTGTATACAGGTTCCCCCTCGCTCGAAGCCTGCAGCACCGCCAAAGAGGCTCCCGCAGCCTGCCCGGCCCGCAAAAGCGCCGCCGTCATGGCTCCGCCGAAGCCTCTTCTGCGAAAGGCTTCACGAGTGCTGATCATATGCAATCCCGCCGTATTACCTTTTTCACTCAAGAAGAGTTCCCCGCTGACCACAGGGACCTCCCCGGCAAAGCCCACAAACAGACGCATGGGCGCAACAGCTTGAAACAACACCTGTTCGGCGGCTTTGTACAACCTTTTCACATCCTCATCCGGCGGGTTCCAGTTGGCGGCGAGGACATCCGCGTAGGCGGACAGTTCGGCGGACGTCCCGACCTGTACGATCCGCAAGCCTTCCGGCGGACGTCCTTCCGGCGTCCAGCGGTTCAGAGGCAAAGCCATGCCCGTTTCAAGCTCGCCTATCCCGTAGCCGTTCCGCCCGAACGCCGTACGCTGGCGGTTCAGCGCGCCTTCGTCCTCGGCGCTGGCCCACACCGTAAACGGGCGCTCCGTCGCCGGGGGAAGGGCCATTCCCGGCAGCTCCAGCAAATCCCGGGGGCGTTTGCCCGCGAACCAGTCCTTGGAGGCCTGCAACAGGCCGTCCTCCGCTCCCCGCTCAACCCGGCAAGGCCGCCCGTCTCCGCCGCATTCCCAGAGCACCTTGTTGAAGGTATCCGAGCCCAGCCCCGAATCAACAAGAAGCGCGCCGCCCAGATCCCGGATCAACATGCCGGGCATCCTGCGCTGCAAAAAGGGCACATGCCCGAACAGGTTTTCCCGGGCCGCCTGATAGTGTGACGTT
>ERZ772880.1278-NODE-1278-length-21928-cov-6.752755_pt1 | contig 21928 bp, 18 predicted proteins | sample MGYA00580577_ERZ772880 | MGnify/ENA primary metagenome ERZ772880 (study PRJEB29015, sample SAMEA2737705) | human gut metagenome | biome: human gut; feature: human-associated habitat; material: faeces | place: China | collected 2012 ... | reverse complement strand
CTCCTATTACTAAAATAATACTATAATTATTTTCATATATATCACTATACAAAAAAAATATAACAGTAATAAGAGAAATAACAATACTAATATAATTAGCAATATTAAAACTAAAATATTTAGATAAAATCAAATTAACTATCTTAGCACCATCTAATGGATATATAGGAAGCAAATTAAAAATAAGCATACTCTTATGATATAAAAGAAATAAACTATAAATATATTCTCTTACTATACCATTTCTATATAAAAAAAAGATAATACCAAAATAAATACTCTGCATAATTATACCAGAAATAGCTACTAATAAATCATTTTCTATCTTAGTATTAATCTTTGTATCAATATTAGTAATTCCCCCATATGGATAAATAATAATTTTATTTACTTTATACCTCATTATAATAGCCATTATTACATGACCCAATTCATGAATAATAATAAGTGATGTAAAAATAATCAAGTTAATAAAATGTCCTGTAATAACAAGACCAAAAGCCATAATTATATAAGTATAATGAAATTCTATTTTATTTAAGATATTCTTCATAATTTAAATACTTATCACCTTTACTAAATACTAAATATAAAGTATTATTTACTTCTCCAACTAACGTTCCCTTATCAACATAATCATATAATTTTAAAGAAGTATTATCAATATTACCATACCAGTTATATATTCCATCTAAGTCTTCAATAATAACTGTATTACCATATCCTTCTTTATTACCAATAAAAACAACCATTCCCTCCCTTAATGAAGGAACTAAATAGTTTGAAGTAACTTCTAGTTTAACTCCATCTAAATATACACTAGAAGAACTATATTTTAGTTTTTCATTAAATACTTTCTCAGTATTAACTTCTTTTTTAATAGGAAGAATTCCTCCTAAATATTTATCATATATATTTTTTATCTTAGTAAAAGATATATCATCACTATATAAATAATCAGTAATTTTCTCTTTCAAAAATTCACTTCTTTTACAGCATATTGCTAAAGAAACAAACAGTAATAAAACAATCAAAGTTTTAACAAAAAAATTTTTAACACACTTACCAAAATTATTATCTTTCTTTTCAGTACTAACTTTATTTTTATTAATAATATCCATATACTTCTTCTTATCTATTTCATTCATAAATATCACCACTAAAATATATGAATAAAAAAAGAAAAAAGAATTTATTTTTTCTTTTTTCTAACTTTATTAGTATATAATTTAATAACAGAATCAACAGTAACTGGTATTGTAATAGTTCTTGAAGCAAATCTTTCTTTTTCTAAATCATTTAATTCATCATAAAGATAAAATATAGACCATCTCATTTTTGTACCATGATAATTAATTGGAAGTTCTGTAAAATATACATCATCATCTTTTCTAATTAACATTCTAGGTTCACAAGACATATTTCTAATTTCATTCATAGATATATTTTCTTCAACAATACTTTTTGTCTTTCCATCTTTAACAATATTAATCTTTCTCATTAGTGGAACAGCCCTCATATTATATACATCTGATTTTTCCATAAACACCACCCCTTTTTTTATTTCAAATATCTAACAATTAACTCCGAATCAAAATCATTATCAAAAAACATATTTCTTAATTCACTTTTATTATAAACAATTACCAAAGTTTTATTATCTATATACATATTAATAAAATTATCAAACTCAGTAATCAATTCATTAATATATTCTTCCTTATTTCTTTCAATATCTTCTTTAGTAAGAGAAATATTAGTATTCTTATCAATAACAATTTGACCATTACCAATAATTAAATCCTCATCAAATATTTTTTCTACTATATATTTTCTAGTATAATTATATTTTTTTAATAAATCATTATTACTAAGAATTCTTCCAGTAGCTAAATCAATATTAGTAGTAATAACATATTTCTTAATATTATTACTATATATATTTTTATCTAAATTAAAATCAAGTTCATAATATATTGATAAAATAGCCCCATTAATTTGCATCTTTATTGAACTAGAAACTTCATTACTAGGTATATAATTTTCTACTTCATTATTTATTTCATTATAATAAGTAGTAATATATTCAATTAATTTATCTTCCTCATCCATAAAGCTTTTAATAACATTATTATCTAAATCTTTTAAATTAACTCTAGATACATTAATCTTACTATATAAATTGCTATAACCATTAAACACAACCGGTACTGTTTCCACATAATCTTTTATATCATAATTAACTATCTTTCTACTAGTAGTATCTTTATTAATACCTTGATATTCAAATAATTTATACAAACCAAAACCAACAAGTAAAAGAAATATTGCACTTACTACTACCAATACCTTAGCAGCCTTTTCACTCATTACTTTATCTTTCATCATATTACCTTCTTCCTACCTATAATTATAATATAATTAAAACAAAATGTAAATAAAATATCTTGTATTCACATTTTTTATATGATAAGATATATATATAGGAGGAAAAGATGAAAGATTTATTATCTAATCAGCAATTAGAAATTTTACAAAATATTGATACTGCTAAAACTGTTAAAGAAATTTACAAATTATTGTCTACATATAATGCATATAATATTTTACTTCTAAAAGCAAAACAACATTATTATGGTATGAATTATGCTGAAAAACATTATCAAGAAGCAGAATGTTATAGAAAAATTAAAACAGATTTATTTTCATTATTTGCAGATAATGAATACATAGTTGGAAAATGGATTGATGATCCAATGGTAGAAGAACTTTTATTTTTAATTGATTCTAAAACTATACTAAAAATAAGTATAATTGATAAAATGCAAAATATTAGTTGTGATAAAATATCAGATATACATTATAAACTTATAGATATTAATGATTGTAGACTTAAAATATATCCGAAAAGAATATATCATAGAGATCCATATTACTATGATGAATATTATGAAAACCATGATGCATGTAGCTTATTTAATGATGGTAGTATTATTACCCAAGAATATGTTCTAAATGATAATTTACTTTCTTGTAATAATGTTGATATAAGAGAAATATTAAAAGAACAGTCTATAGATGAAATACATGAAAAAATTGCTAAGGCAAAAGATTGTAAAATAAAACAACTTACATTAAAATACAATGAACATTTAAATTTAAAAAGGTGAGTACTGATAAGGTATTCACTTTTTTATATTTATATATAAAAAAAGAATCTATCTTTCGAGATAGACATAATCATTTTCTATACTAAGATTATTCTTAGTATTATTAACTACTACTAAACTAATAACAATTAGTAGAAGATAAAATATAATTACCCCTTTATTATTTTTAACAAATTCCATATCTATCACTTCTCCTTACATCTTAATACTATCACATACTTATGTTCGTGTCAATATAAAATCACTGTTTTAACGAATAATTGTTTGACATTTTACACTTTATGTGTTAATATTATAAATGAAAGGAGCATATTATGACTAAAGAAGGAAGATTAACTAAAAGACAAAAAGAAATATTAGAATACATAAAAAAATATTCAGCACAAAAAAAATATCCCCCATCAATTAGAGAGATATCTGCTAATTTTAATTTAAGTTCTCCTGCTACTGCTCATGTACATGTAAAAAAACTAATCGAAAAAGGATACTTAAAAAGAGGTAAAACAAGTAATCATTTACTTGAACTTCAAGTACCAAATGAATTTGAAACTAAAAGTGATGATGTTGTAACTGTTCCATTATTAGGAAAGGTAACCGCAGGTAATCCAATTGAAGCAATTGAAGTACCTAACGAAGTTATTACTCTGCCAGCATACCTACTTCCTAAAAGAAAAGAAGTATTTACAATCAAAGTAGAAGGAGATTCTATGATTAATGCTGGTATATTAGATAAAGATATCGTAATCGTAGAAAGATGTAAAACAGCTAAAAATGGTGATATAGTAGTAGCCATGGATGAAGAAAACCAAGTTACTATTAAAAGATTCTTTAGAGAAAATGATTATATAAGATTACAGCCCGAAAATGATTACATGCTACCTATAATATTAAAAGATATTTCCATCTTAGGTAAAGCAATTGGTTTATATAGAAAATTCTAAAAAAGATGTCAGAACATTCTGACATTTTTTTAATCTTCTTTTTTATATAGAGTAATAACTTCTACTCTATTATTATTAATAGTACTAGGCTCAAATCCAGTTTGAGGAGGCATTATATCACCAGTACCAGTATTCTTATCATAGTAATAAGTTACATATATTGTACCATCAATATATTCTCCACTAGTAGGTCCTTCTACCATAATAAAAGTATATCCTTCAAAATTTTTCTTTTCTGTAAAGTATTCATTACCTACTAAATCAGTAGTAGTTACTTCTTCTGTAAGTTTATTTCCATCACTATCCACATGATTAACAACTAATTTTCCTTTTAGTACACTATATGATAATTGCATATCAGTCATAAAATTATATCCTAAATATGCATTACAAATATAAGCACCATTGATATGGAAAGTCATATTTAATTTATTAGAACTATTGCTTTCTAATATACCAATTTTTTCTTTGATTACTTCTTCCCCTTTATTTTCATCTCTCATGTATTCACCAACAGAATAATTATTAGAAGTAGCATCAGTTATGTCATCATCTTCAAGTCCAAGAGATAAACCTTTATTATAGAAATAATCATAAGAAAGTCTTAATATTTCTTCATTTGTCTCTTCAACACTTGGAGTTGTTTCTTTTCCGTAGTGGGCAAAGAATTCAGCTTGTGCCTCTTCACACATAGTATCAAATGATGTAACTTCTGTTCCACACATTTTACTATATTCACTTTTTGCAAAGTTTTCAAATACTTCAAGAGAAGATGCTCCAGTAAATCCAGCATATCTTAATATAGCATCTTGATAAGCTCTTTTACCAGGATTATCTTGTTTAAATTTGTCTTTATATACTTTAAAAGCATCATTTAAAGTTTTAAAGTTTCCTAAATTAGTACTTACTCTATCTATTGTATCATTATATCCAAGTATTTCTCTAATCACTCCATAACTAAATTCATCCAGTCTTGTATAATTAGTATTATACTTTTCATTATAAAAATCTACATAATATTTTGCTAAATCGTTAATACCATTAGGATATTTTTGATTTCCATCAACATCTTTAATTTTCTTTAATGCAACATCTATATTTTCATCTGTAACCTTAGCATTATTATTTAATCCTAAAGCTTTTAATGCTGGATTAGCTAAACGATATAAATGATAGTCTTCACCTATAGTTAAACCATTAAATGTTGTATTCTCTTCTCCTCTTACAAATGTAGTATTTTCTACAGGAAATATATCAAAAGATTTTTCATCATAATTGTATGTATATTTTGAGTTATTAATTATAGTTAAATTTACTTTAATATTATCTCCTGGCTCTAATGAGTTATTTAATTGTAAATACTCACTATTTTCATCTAATAATAGTTTTTCATAATTTTGTCTTGCAAGTTCTTGTAATACTTCAGGAGCAATTACAATATTATCTTTATTATAATCGCTTGGAATTGTTACTGTAACATCTACTGTAATGTCAACACCAACACGCGATGTTGGATCACAAATCAACTCGCCTCTTTGCTCCCAACAATCATATTTAAATTCTACCTTAGTTTGATATTCAATATCAATACCATCACTAGTAGATTGTTTTACTGGTTCAATAGCAGTCCATCTTGTTTCTGCTAAAACAGATGTACTAGCTAATAATAACACAGTTAAAGCAAACAATAATAATTTTATTTTTTTCATTCTATCTTTCCTTCCACTTATATAATGTAAATATTTAACATTTTTTAAACATATAAGTTATAAATAGAATGTTCTATTTATAACCAAAACCCTATTTTATTAATCTTCTTTCTTATATAAATTAATTGTTTCTACTCTATTATTATTAATAGTACTAGGCTCAAATCCAGTTTGAGGAGGCATTATATCACCAGTACCAGTATTCTTATCATAATAGTAAGTAACATATATTGTATCAAAATCATATTCTCCACTAGTAGGTCCTTCTACCATAATGAATGTATAATCATCAAATTCTTTTTTAATAGTAGTATATTCTGTACCTACTTCACCAGTAGTAGTAACTTCTTCAGTTAATTTATTACTATCACTATCTAAATAGTTAATAACTACTTTACCAATATTATCATGAGCAGCCTTAATAGCTAAAGCGCCAGCTATTTCTCCATCTTCAGTAACTGAAGTATATTCTCCACCTTCAATTAAATCAATATGAAGATTCTCTTTATCATGTGCTTCCCATCTACTATTTTCAGCATCATCGTACCAACCATTTATTCTATGTTCACAATCATCAAGAATCCAATCTTCTCCTACACTACTAAAAGTAATAGTACCAATATTATAGATATCATCACCTGCTACTCCAGCATGATTATTATATAAAGCTGTATCTTTTGATATGATTATTGTACCAGCATTATAAACACCGCCACCTAGTTGATTTGCTTTATTTAATGTAATATTAGCATTTATTGGTAATGTTAAAGTACCTTTATTAAATATTCCTGCACCATTATCTGTTTCATTATTTTCAGTAATATTAAGTATACTTCCATCTTCAAAAGTAGTAACACCATAATTTTCTAAAGCATTTCTATAATTTTTATTCATAGTAATTACAGAACCAGCCTCAAATTTAGCAATAGCTTTAGAAAGATATATTCTAATAGCTCCTCCAGTAAAACCATAACCATTCTCATTAGAAATTATTTCTGTTGTCTTATCAGCACTAAGTCCTGATATTACAGTTATTCCATAAAACGCATTACCATTAGTAGTAATATTAGAATTAACTGCAGTAAATGTAGCAGCAGATAATCCATGACCATTATTATTTAAGAATTTTATTTCTGAATTAATAGCGGTAAACACTCCTCCATTTGAAGCATTACTAGTACAATTTTGTACTATAAATTTAGAATTTTCTACATATATCTCTGGACTATTAACATAACCTCTATTAGTACCATCAATAAATAAAGTAGAATCATTTTTTACAAATATACCAGTACCAGCAGTACTATCAAGTTGAATAGCTTGTCCATTTATTCCTTTTGTATTAGTTCCTAGTATATTTAAAGTAGAAGCATTATCAATTTCAATAGAAGCTCCTCCATTACTATAGATAGCACATTTAACTCCATTTAAAGAATCAAACTTAAATGTACCAATAGCACCATTATCTAGTTTTAGCCTTCCAGTTAAAACAAGCATTACCCATCTACCATTAGTATTATTCCAATCAGTAGCATCCCAGATGAAATTAGTTCCATCAAAAGTCATATTACCTTTATAACTCCATTGTGCTTCACCTGTATTATCAAGCATACCATCAAATGTAATAGTATATTTACCTTTAAAAGTCAATGACTTATTAAAAGCTTTAGTAACTGTTCCATCATTAATAAGTTCAATGACATCACCATCTTTAGCCTCTTCAATAGCGGCATCTAATGTATTATATTCATTATCCCCTATTTTAGCAGTTACTCCTTCTGCTTTAACACCAGTAATACAAAAACATAGAGATATTAAAGCAAATAAAAATAATTTTGTTTTTTTCATTCCAAAACACCATCCATCAAATATTTCAAAAGACTAATTATTTAAATATAATTAACTTCTTTCATTATTATCTTTGACTAAAAAATGATCTAGAATTATTTTAACCAAAAACCCATAACAAAAGAGTATATCATATTCGTCCCTTGTTAGTCGTATATAATATACTCATTTTCTAATTTTGTCAAGCGTTTTTTCTTCTAAAATAACCATTTAATATACCTGGATAAGTATTAAAATATCTAGGATTTAATGTATAGCTACTAAAATCATTAACATGAAAGCCCTCTACTACTACATAATGAAGATGTGCCCCTTTTGTTCCTTTGTCATAACCACCATTAATATAAGCTGTAGATTCTCCTCCTACTAAACCTATTACTGTATCAGTATCAACTACATCACCAACATTTACTTTAACCTCAAGTAAGTGTCCATAGATAGTAGTATACTGTTTGCCACCAATAATATGATAAATGTAAACTATATTTCCACCATAAGTTGCTTTATAAGTAATAGAACTAACTACCCCTTTAGCGGAACTATATACATTAGTCCCCTCCCCGTTGCAGGCTAAATCTATACCTTTATGATTAGATAAATAATCTTGACTTACGCATCCCTTATCCAAAGGAAATATAAAATTACCTCCATCTCTAATATTTAAACATGCCGATATATCCATGTATCTAGAACAACCTATACTTTCATATAAAGCAATTTCCTTTTTAATACTAGTAATATCATCATCAATGCTACTATTAATACTATCACCATCTAAATAACTAACACTCTTAAGAATAACTTCCAATTCCCGGTACTTACTTCTCTCTTTATCAAGTTTATTAATCTTTTCATTTAATTCTTCTTTTTTCTTATTTAATTCTTCTATCTCTTTGTTCATCTCTTCTATCACAGTATTATTATAATTACTAATTTGTTCTGCTATCATATATCTATATACCATATCTGAATATGTTTCAGCAGCAAATATATATTCTAAATATATATTTTCTCCTTGACTAACTTGATTATAAACCATAACATTATCAATTTCTTCTTTTAAAGAATTAATAAATTCTTCCTTACTAGTAATTTCTTTATCAAGTTCATTAATTTCATCATTTAAAGAATCAATAATTATCTGTATATCTAGTCCATTATTAGATAAAGACTTAATATCTTCACTATTTAGATAAGAATATAAATTCTTTTGATTCTCTAATGCATTTAACTCACCATATAAGTCATTAATATTCTTACCATTAACTATTGGTATAAATAAAATAAATGTTAAAATAAATACTGTAACTTTCTTCATAATACTCCTTAATAATCAATATCTATTTTAACCTAGAATATTATAGTTGTCAATTTACATTTGCAATATTCTTAGTATTTTATAGCGTAAACACTTTACACTTTTACCATAATTAACAAAGTGTAAACAAAAAAAGAAGCTATTTAAGTAATAACTTAAGTGCTTCTTTAATTTGATTTTCTAAGTCAAGAGTAGGATCAACCTTACTAACAATCTTTTTAACATCTACTTGTTTATATCCAAGTCCCACTAATGCATCAAATAATTCACTAGAATGATCTTCTCTCTTAAATAATCCCGTATTAATAACATTTAATTTACCTTTTAAATCAAGTACTAATTGTCTAGCTACCTTATCACCAATTTTAGGAAATTTCTTTAAATAATTAATATTTTCTGTTTCAATAGCCTCTTCAATCATACTAATAGATCCAGTAGCAAGCATTGGAAGTGCCATCTTAGGACCAAGTCCCTTAACAGAAATAAGTTTTAAAAATAATTCTTTTTCTTCTTTAGTTTTAAATCCATATAGAGTATATTCATCTTCAGCTACTTTAGTATAAGTATATATCGTATATTCCCTCTCCATCATAAAACCATACGGATTAGGAACATAAATTAAATAACCAATACCATTATTTTCAAGTATAACATAACTAGCTTCAATATCAGTTATCTTACCATTAATATAACCATACATTATTTCATATTCCTTACATCTTTACTAGTAACTTTTTTAAATAACTGATCATCATTAGAATGAATCATTTTAGCCTCTTTATGAATTTTATCTATTGCTTCTTTAATCATAATACCAAGTAATTCTCTATAATCAATATTTTTATCTTCAAACAAATGATGTGAAAAGAAATTAGGAATAGTATTAATTTCATTAATATATAATTTTTTATTCTTAGTATCATAAATATAATCAATTCTCGCAACACCACCAAGTGATAAAGAACTGTATGCCCTCTTAGCAGTCTTACATATTTCTTCCGTTAAAGCCTTTGATATATCCGCAGGATATGTTCTCTTAAAAGTATCATCATTATCATCATCTTTATGATATTTATCATAGTAACTACAAAATCCATCTTTTTCAATTTCTTCAACTAATGAATCAATAAGTTTACCTTTACTTTTAAGAATAGCCACATTAAATTCTCTTCTATCTTTGATATATTCTTCTACCAAAACATGAGTATCGCATTCCATAACTTTCTCAATAGAAGACTCCAATTCTTCTTTTCTATTAACTATCTCAATACCAATACCACTTCCACCTCTCGCAGGTTTTATAATAAGTGGATATGTTAATTTATCTATTTGTTTAAAGATATCTTCTTTATCCAAATTATAATCATCATCAGTAAAATGAACATAATCAGTAACTGCAAGCCCATTAGCCATTAATAATTCTTTAGTAAATACTTTTTCTTGACATACACTAGAAGCATAAATATCACTACCTACAAATGGTATACCAAGTGTTTCTAAATAACCTATTATACCTCCATCCTCAGTATTCTTACCATGTACCATTGGAAAAGCAAGATGTATTTCTTTATAATCTCTCTTTAATCCTTTAGCTCTTTGTAATATAAATTTACCATTTCTATTTATTAAATTAACTTTAATAGCATATCTTTCTATTAATCTAAAATCTTTATAACTATCTATATACCTAAGCATACCACCACTATAAATAGTTAAATCTTTAGTAATATATATTGGAACCACTTCATATCTTTCTTTATCAATATTATCCATAGCTTGAACAGCAGTCAATATAGATAATTCATGTTCTAGACTATTACCACCAAATATTACACCAATACTTAATTTCATTTCTACCACCTCTACATATATTATAATATATATTTCTTTATTTTAAAAGAAAAAAATACCTAACTTTACACAAGTTATGTAGTTTTTATATTATTTATAGCCCTTTATAGGTCTATAAATAAATAGTTATAAGATATTATAGTCGGGGTGAAGTACTTTCTAACTAGGATATATGTAAATTATATGGACTACCACTAGTACCATCACCACTACTTATAGATACATCTTTATCTAAATATACTGTTGGATATACATAAGTTCCGTTTGAATATGCATAAGCAGATCTTAATTGTCCATCTGAAGCCAAGCGAAAAAGAGAAGTTTTATCATAAGCAAGTATAGCTAATAACCACTTATAATCACCAGTATAAAGCCAATTATTACTCCTACACTCATAATTATTATTACTACTATTATAATTATAAATAGTAAGACCATTACATTTACTAAGATCTGCTGCATAACCATAATCACTTGGATATGCTAAAGCAACGTAACCATTCCATTCAGTATCATTTCCTGCATAAACGTTACCAGATACTCTCTCAGTATTATAATAAACATTAGGAAACATATCAACAGAAGTTGTGCCTCTTAAGTACCAAGTACTTTCACTTATCATATTTCTAGTAGTGTCATTTTTTAAACCAATGTTACCCATATTACACGTACTAATATTATCAACTGAAGTCGCACCAGAATAGCAACTACCATCTTGCCTATTCCAATATAAACTGCCACCATATTCACTTTCATAATTTGGATTTAATAATTTCATAAGTCTAGAAGATGGCCAATTACTATTTCCAGTAGTAGCAACATTACCACTATTATCCCAAGAATAAATTCCAATATTATCTTTTCTTACAATTTTTACTTTACCATCAACAATACCAATAATTCTCCATAATTCACAAGTACTTGAAGATTGATTACCATAATTATCACAATTAAAATAAACATAATTATTAGGATTAGCACCATAATACCTAATATTACCACTTGCATCTGTCATTAGACCATTAGATTCAGTATATTGATAATTAATATTATTATTAATAACAATTTTTTTAGAATCATTCTTATTTAATCTTTTAATCTTATAAATAATAGAATTAGAATATATTTCATCATCTATAACTTTCATTGAAGCCTCACACCTAACAGTAGCACTAATAGTAGCATCCTCTGCTGAAGAAGCATTTTCAACAGTTTCATCAAACCACAAGTATACAGTATACATAGTAGTAGTAGCTTTCAAAGGAATATTAACTGCTAATAAATAAGATTCATTTGAAGAAACACCACCTAAAGTACCTTCCGATATTTTACTAGTCCCCTCTACTACAACATACTTTAAAGCATTACTACCACTAAGAGCAGAACTAATTTTTGTAATATCTAAATATATATGGCCATATATATCATAAGTATTATCTTTTTTATACAAAGATATATCTATACTATTTCCACCAGTATATTCAGTACTTGGATTTAAAATACTCGATGTAATATCAGTTCCTTTTGTATAATTAATATAATAATCCAAACCCTTAGTAATAGTATTAACATTAACCGAAGCAAGTACATATTTATAATAAGCATAAGTACTTCCAACTATCGAAATAATTAATACAGTAATTCCAAATATCATATATATTTTATATTTATTCATTCTTTCCTCCACACAAAAAAGACTATGAAAAAACACTAATACTTCTATTAGTTATTTCATAGTCTTTATTTATATTATTATTTATTATACTTAGATTAGATTTTTGAACCCCCCACCCAACACGTACAAAAGTACTGGTTAACAAGTGGCTAACTTTCATTATTTTTCTCTCGTTCATAGGGGCCCTCCTCTCTTGTTGATTTGTGAATTATTTGAGATCAAAACTCTCGAATTATTTAGAATCTTTTTGGTAAAATTTTGCAAATCAATTATCAATATCTTTTCTATCTTACATATCAATAATATCATAATTAATTTTAAAATGCAATATTAATTTTTAAATTATTTATTTACAATAAATATCATTTTTGTTATACTATATATAGAGAATAAGGAGGAACATTATGAGTAGTTATATAGAATTTCTAATGCAAATAGTAGTCTGTTTCTTACTTAGTGCTTGTATTGGTATTGAAAGACAATACCGAAGAAGATCAGTAGGATTAAGAACAATAATATTAGTAAGCCTAGGAGCCTTTCTTTTTACTAGATACTCCTATTCATTTCCCGATTCAGATATGAATAGAATAGCATCTCAAGTAGTCGCAGGTATCGGTTTCTTAGGAGCCGGAGTAATAATAAAAGATGGAAAGGCCGTTAAAGGCTTAACCACCGCAGCCACTTTGTGGTGTTCTGCTGCTATCGGAATATTATGTTCTGCTAACCTTTTACTAGAAGCCATAACTGGTACCCTATTTATATTATTTACTAACATAATACTAAGAACAGTAAATAGTAAAATAAATCATTTAAGTGGTAATATTAATTATAACTTATATAATTTCAGTATAATTGCAGAAGAACACAAAGAAAAAGAAATAACCAAAATAATTAAAAGCATTGCAAAAGAAAATCATAGTACCATTACAAGTTTAGAAATAAATGATACTGAAAACGGTAATATCAAAATAGATTTATGTATAACTGTTGATTCAGATAATGATAATCTATCTAATGAAATGATGCAAAAATTATTAAACAAAAAAGAAGTAATATCCATAAGTTTAAATAAAAAAGACAAAAGATTTCTATTTGAAGAAGAAGAATTATAGAGATTACAAAAGTAATCTCTATAATTTTATTATATTAGATAATTTCTTAATAACTTTCTTTTCAATTCTAGATATATAAGACTGTGATATACCAAGTAAATTAGCAACTTCCTTTTGAGTCATTTCTTTTTTACCATTAAGACCATATCTAAGTTCAATAATTTCTTTATCTCTTTTACCTAACTTATCTACTTCTTTATACATCAAATATTTATCAAGTTCATCTTCAATAGGCTTAGTAACAATATCTTCTTTAGTACCAAGAACATCTTCTAAATGAAGTTCATTGCCTTCCGAATCAAAAGATAGAGAATCTTCAAAAGATACTTCAGTTCTTTTCTTCTTAGTTTTCCTAAGATACATAAGTATTTCATTATCTATACATCTAGAAGCATAAGTAGCAAGTTTAATATTCTTATCATTCTGATAAGTATTAACTCCTTTAATTAATCCTATTGTCCCAATAGATACCAAATCTTCTAAATCAATCTTAGTATTCTCATATTTCTTAGCTAAAAATACTACTAATCTAAGATTATGTTCAATAAGTTTATCTCTCGCAGTCATATCACCATTTAAAAACATATTAACATACTTTTCCTCTTCCTCTTTATTAAAAGGTTCTGGTAATATATCCGTGCTTCCTACAAAAAATAAATAATTAAGTTTACTAAATATCCTTCTAAGTAATAGGTGAGGGTAATAAGTGAGGTTGTTAAAGTAGAGAGATTGTCGGAGGATAACAAGATAAAATTAAGTTGGTTAGGTTAGACTGAAAAAACGGTGGACAGAGTTTTGATACCTGTTCACCGTTTTTGTTTTTATTGAGTATGGTTTTGAAAGGATGTGTTATCCTTTTGCTTCCTGATACATAAAGCGTTTGATTGATTTCTTCGCAGTCTTTTCAAATTCCTCGAAATGGATTTTGACTTTGCTTATCTGAGAATAATTGGGAAGCTGCTGATTCAGTTCAACACGATTGGCTTCCATAACTTTTATGATATCGGCCTGTTGCAAGCCATGGGCAAAAGCATCGTCAAAGTCCGGATAAATCAGTGCGACCAACTTGTCGTGCTGCAAAACGATCAGTGACTCGGCAACATAAGGCATATTATTCAGTTTGCTTTCTATCTCTTCCGGATAGATATTCTGTCCGCTGGAAGTCAGAAGCAGATTCTTGCTACGACCGCGAACTGTCACATATCCTTCGTCGTCGATTGTTCCTAAATCACCCGTGTGAAGCCATCCGTTGGCATCAATAATTTGTGCCGTCGCTTCCGGATTTTTATAATATCCCAGCATCATATTCATTCCCCTGCATACGATTTCTCCGGCATGTGTTTTAGGGTCGGGCGAGTCGATGCGGACTTCCATTCGGGTGGTTGCCTTGCCGCAGGAAGCCAGTTTCAGTGTTTCCCAACGGCTGGAGCAAATAATCGGGCCACATTCGGTCATACCGTAAGCGATGGTGTAGGGAAAGCCTATCTTTTTGAGGAACGCTTCTACTTCGGCATTGAAAGGAGCACCACCGATAATGATTTCATCGAAGTTCCCACCGAAGATTTCCATAGCAGCCTGCCGCGCCAACGATTTGATTTTATCGTTTACAATGGGCACTTTAAGCAATAGTTTACCGATTTTGCTGTCCACTCTCGGAAGAATATCTTTTTTGATAATTTTCTCTACGATCAAAGGTACACAGGAGATCACTCTTGGCTTTATTTCTGCAAAAGACTGCGCAATAATCTTCGGAGACGGCATACGTGTCAGGAAGTAAATGTGCGCTCCGGCAGAGAAACCATATAAGAAATCGTATACCATGCCGAATACATGACCCATCGGAAGCATGGAAACGATGTGATCGCCCGCTTTCACGGGAAGCATCTCGAAACAGTATGCCACGTTCGACCAAATACTGCGGTAGGGGAGCATGACTCCTTTGGAATATCCGGTAGTGCCGGAGGTATAATTGATGATAGCCAGTTCTTCCGGACGGTCCTTCCGGTAACAGATATGTTCGGGGCGGAAATTCTTCGGATAACGCTGACCGTAAATAGCGTTCCGGTGTTCGAAGGCGTAAGTCAGTTTCTCGTTGCGCGATACCAATGCAGTGAAATCGGTGAGTGAAGCGATACCTTCCAGTAGCGGCATTGCGTCTTCATTCAGATTTTCCCATGCCTGATCGCCGACAAAGAGTAATTTGGCTTCGGAGTGATTGACGATATTGTGAATATTATCCGCTTTGAACTCATGCAGAATAGGAACGATGACGGCTCCGTAAGTGATAGTGGCTAAGAAGGTGACTCCCCAATGGGCACTGTTCCGGCCGCAGACTGCTATTTTATCTCCTGGCTGGATACCGGCACTTTCCAATACAATGTGAAACTTGGCTATCTTGCGCGCTACATCCTTATATTGAAGCGTGATTCCTTTGTAGTCTGTCAATGCATCTTTATCCCAGTTTTTAATGATGCTCTGTTCAATATAATCAATGAACTGATGTTCTTGTTCCATTCGATTTTTGCACATTTGATTTAAAATTGCGCAAAAATAACATTTCATTAACGGAAACCGAAGTTTACAATTAAGTTTTACGGTTAATTAACGGGGGAGGAAAGCTGACTAAAAAGTCAGTAGTACCTTTAAATGGGGCTGACTAAAAAGTCGGTAGTATCTTAACTCTCCTCCTTCGGGAAGGAGGAGTCCCCGTAGGGGGAGGTGGTAGGTGAACACATAACTCTGTTGTTTACAATAGAATAGGAATAAACCTTATTTTACCTACCACCCCGGCTTTCAGCCACCTCTCCTTTCCGAAAGGAGGGGAATTGGAGATACTATTGACTTTTTAGTCAGTCCCTATAAACATCAGGATTCGCTGTTGGCTTCCTCGTCCTCTTTGGGCTTTTCGGAGATGAGCAGCAATTTATCGTTCACATGCAGTTTCAGCGTTCCGTTCGGTATCAGGAACTCATCCCCACGTTTCACAATCATTACCAGCGTGCCTTTGGGGAGATTCATATCTTTCAGCGTATCTGCCTCTTCCAGCATTTCCTGTGTGATAGTCATATCTTTGAGGTCTGTATCAATCTCTTCCGGAAGTTCCACTCCGAAATCATTCCCCGTCTTTTCCAGCGGTTTGGACAGATGTAACAGGCGGGCAACGAAAGAAACCGTTGTTCCCTGCACTACCAGTGAAACGATTGTGATGAAGAATACGACATTAAAGATAATATTCGATCCTTCGACTCCTGCAACCACCGGATAAGTGGCGAAGATAATGGGAACTGCTCCACGCAATCCTACCCAGGAGACGAACAGCCGCGATTTCATTGTAATCTTCCGGAACGGAAGCAAACAGAGGAACACACTTAACGGGCGACCGATCACAATCATGAAGACACCGATCAATAGTGCTACTGCTGCAACTTCCAGCATTTCATGAGGATTAACGAGAAGTCCGAGGCAGAGGAACATGATGATCTGGAACAACCAGGTAAGTCCGTCCATGAACGTATAAATGTCTTTGCGGTGCATGATCTTGTTGTTTCCTACCATGATACCTGCGATATATACGGCAAGGTAACCATTTCCTTTCAGTAAATCAGTGATAGAGAAGGTGAAGAAAACAAACGCCAGCAACAAGATAGGATACAACGCCTGATTGTCGATGTTGAGCTTGTTCAGCATACGGATAGCCAGTTTTCCGAGCACGTATCCGGCAGCCGCGCCGACTATAAACTGAATGATGAAAGAAGCGGCGATAGCCCCGACTCCCATACCTGCCGATTGGATAAACTGTATCAGGACAATGGTGAGCATGTATGCCATCGGGTCGTTACTTCCACTTTCCAGCTCCAGCATGGGGCGGAGGTTGTGTTTCAGATTCATCTTCTGCGAACGTAGGATGGCGAACACCGAAGCCGAGTCCGTAGAGGACATGGTAGATGCCAGTAGCAATGACGTGGTGATAGGCAGATAGATATTCGTCCAGCTCATTCCGGACAGCCACCAGATAAATAATCCGGTGAAAAGAGCGGTTAGTAGAACTCCGACGGTAGAAAGCACGATACCTGGACCTAAAATGGGTTTGATTTCTCTGAATTTCGTATCCATACCTCCCGAAAACAGGATGATGCTTAAAGCAACCATACCGATGAATTGCGCATCTTTTGCGTCATGAAACTGGAGTCCGAGTCCGTCACTTCCGAACAACATTCCTACTACGAGGAACAGTAATAAGGTGGGCACTCCGAAGCGATATCCTGTTTTTCCGACAACGATGCTTACGAAAAGTAAGATAGAACCAATTAGTAGGGTGTTTTCTGCTGTAAATATCATAGGCAATATATTATTAAGTTATTAAATGTGTCGTAATAGGTCTCACCGTGCGAAGTTACACATTATTTAAAACAAATAAAGAGTCTTTTTGGATGTATTTTTGTGAAAAAAGGTAGTTAAATTGTCTAAAAAGATTAATTTTGCACTCAATTAATCTACATCATACTTATGGATTCAAACAATCTTACTCCTTTACGGAAAGGAGTGGTAGGAGTACAATTCTTGTTTGTAGCTTTCGGAGCTACGGTACTCGTGCCGCTTTTAGTGGGGCTTGACCCTTCCACCGCCTTGTTCACAGCCGGCATTGGTACACTCATTTTTCATGCGGTTACCCGGGGGAAAGTGCCTATCTTTTTAGGAAGTAGTTTTGCGTTTATTGCTCCGATAATAAAAGCGACAGAACTTTACGGATTAGCGGGCACTCTGTCCGGAATGGTGGGCGTCGCATTGGTTTATTTTGTAATGAGCGCGTTGGTCAAATGGCAAGGGGTGAGGGTGATTGAACGTCTGTTTCCTCCGGTGGTTATTGGGCCGGTTATTATTCTGATCGGTTTGTCACTCGCGGGGACAGGAGTAAATATGGCGAAGGAGAACTGGGTGCTGGCCTTGTTGTCGCTGGTTACGGCAGTCGTTGTCTCGATGAAAGCGAAAGGACTTTTGAAGTTGATTCCTATCTTTTGCGGTATCATTGTCGGTTATCTGGCGGCATGGCTTTTCTATGATCTGGATTTGTCCGGTGTGAGGGATGCGGCATGGATCGGGCTGCCGCAGTTCGTGTTTCCCAAGTTCTCATGGGAGCCGATACTGTTTATGATTCCGGTAGCTATTGCTCCGGTGATAGAGCATATCGGAGATGTATACGTAGTCAATACAGTTACAGGAAAAGACTTCGTGAAAGATCCCGGTCTGCATCGTACGTTGTTGGGCGATGGGCTGGCTTGCTGCTTTGCCGGATTGGTCGGCGGTCCTCCGGTGACGACTTATTCGGAGGTGACGGGTGCGATGTCATTAACGAAAATCACCAATCCGCAAGTCATCCGGATTGCTGCCATATCCGCTATCTTATTCTCCGTTGTCGGTAAAATCAGTGCGTTGTTGAAATCCATTCCGAGTGCGGTATTGGGGGGAATTATGCTTTTGCTGTTCGGAACCATCGCTTGTGCCGGAATAGGTAATCTGGTGAATAACTGTATTGATCTGAGCCGTACAAGAAACATCATCATTGTCTCTCTGACATTGACTGTCGGCATTGGCGGAGCTGTTCTCACGTGGGGAGACTTTTCATTATCCGGCATCGGACTGGCTGCTTTGGTCGGAGTACTTCTTAATTTGATATTACCGAAGGACGATTGACTCTGTTCTTGAAATGGTCAGGACTGTGTCAAGGTTAATAGTAACTAAACTAGGACCGACTTTTAATCAGCCCCAGTTTAGTTACTGTTGACACCCCTCCTTTTTATATTTAATAGTTAAGGCTTAGAATGTATATACGTCTTGTGTTTATGACAAGAACTTCATAATATCTTCGTCTGCGGTACTGATGCCACCGATTCCGAATTGTTCGATCAATACGTTTTTTACGTTTGGTGAAAGGAAGGCCGGAAGAGTAGGTCCCAGATGAATATTCTTCACTCCCAGTGCCAGCAATGCCAGCAATACGATCACCGCTTTCTGTTCGTACCATGCGATGTTATATACGATAGGAAGTTTGTTGACGTCGTCCAATTCGAATACTTCTTTCAGTTTCAGTGCGATGACAGCCAGTGAGTAACTGTCGTTACATTGCCCTGCATCCAATACGCGGGGAATGCCGTTAATGTCCCCTAAAGCCAGTTTGTTGTATCTGTATTTAGCGCAACCGGCAGTCAGTATGACTGTATCTTTCGGAAGTTTCTCGGCAAATTCGGTATAATATTCACGACTTTTCATACGTCCGTCACATCCTGCCATAACGAAGAACTTGCGGATCGCTCCGCTTTTCACGGCTTCTACTACCTTATCCGCCAAAGCCACTACCTGTGCATGGGCAAAACCTCCGATCAACGTTCCGCTTTCGATGGCCGTCGGCGGTTGACATTGCTTGGCATGTGCAATCAGTGCGGAGAAATCTTTCGGTTTTCCGTCTTTGCGTTCGGGGATGTAGTGTGCTCCCTCCAGTCCGCAGGCTCCGGTGATGTAGATACGGTCTTTGTAAGAAGCGTTGGCACGCGGAGGAACGATGCAGTTGCTGGTAAATAGGATCGGTCCGTTGAAACTTTCAAACTCTTCTTTCTGTTTCCACCAGGCATTTCCATAGTTTCCTGCCAGATGCTTGTATTTTTTCAGTTGGGGGTAATAATGTGCGGGGAGCATTTCACTGTGAGTGTAAATGTCTATACCTGTTCCTTCGGTCTGTTCCAGCAATTCTTCGAGGTCTTTCAGATCATGGCCGCTGATAAGGATACCGGGATTATTGCGGACACCTAGATTCACTTCCGATATTTCCGGATTTCCGTAGCTGTTTGTATTGGCGGCATCCAGTTGTGCCATGGCGGAAACTCCGTGCTTGCCTGTTGCCAGAGTAAGCTGAACCAATTCTTCCATCGTAATATCATTGCGGGTGAGCTCGGCCAGTGCACTTTGCATAAAGGCGAAGATTTCCGGCGACTGGTATCCAAGGTTATGCGCATGCTCAACGTAAGCCGCCATACCTTTCAGTCCGTAGTGTACCAGTTCTTTCAGCGAACGGATATCTTCGTCGGGTGTGCGAAGTACTCCTACTGTCCTGGCTTTTTCTTCAAACTCATCTTCATTCCCATCCCAAAGACATTCGTCGGGAGCATTTGCAATGGTTACTTTGCTGGCGAGTTCGTTTTTCAGTTGTAATCCTTCTTTTATTTTTCTGATGATGGCCGCTTTGTCAAAATTGGCGTTAGTGATGGTGATGAACAGGGCATCGTAGATAAATTTGTCTGCTTCTTCAGAAGGATGTCCTTCCCGGCGCAGATGTTCGTTGTACACGGCGATTCCTCGTACTACAAAGAGCAGCAGGTCTTGCAGGTTAGCCACTTCGGATGTTTTTCCGCATACTCCTTTTAAGGTACAGCCTGTACCCATTGCGGTCTCTTGACATTGATAACAGAACATACTCATAACTTTTACGTTTTAATTAGTCTTATTTGATTATGAACGCAAAAGTAGGGGGAAAGTTTGAGGTAAGTTTGTAACCAATGTTACATTGGGCGAAAAAAAATCGGATGCTATGAGCTAAATAAAATTAGCTATAATCATATTCCGATTAACTATAATGAAAACAAGATTAGCTATAATGAAACCGGAGTGAACTCTTGGTCATTGAATCAGCCGGATCAGCCATTCTTTCTGTAAAATGGTAATCTGTTTCCGGTCGGCTATGATCATACCGTCTTCCTGCATGTGCGACAGTTCACGTGCCAAAGAAGGACGGGAGACACCAAAGTAATCGCTCAGTTCCTGTTGCGAGCGGTCGAGGGTGATCTGTAGCTGTTGCTGCTGTTTGCATAACCGTAGCAGATAAGATGCTATCTTTTGCCGGATAGTCTTGAAGGACATAAAGAAAAGCTTATCCGATAGGGTACGGGCATAATTGGCGGATAGATTCATATAATTCTCCAAAAACTGCTCGTTCCTACGAAAAAGCTCCAGTACGCTGGCTTTGGGGATTTCGATTACTTCCGTCGGTTCGTTGGCGGTCACTTCTACCGGAAAGCGATTCTCTTCTCCGAAAAGGAAAAGAGGGGCAAGGGCCCTTGGTGCGGCAATGTCTTCTACTTTGATGAGTCTTCCGGAATAGTCAATCATTTCGCCACGGACACTTCCTTTGGTCAGTATCACGAGACGGTTGCACACATCTCCCTGTCGTGCCAGTATTTCTCCTTTTCTATAAGATCGGGCGCCGGAGGAATTAATACCGTACACGATGCTTTGGTTTACTATACCATTGTAAAA